>Ga0209526_10000345_pt1 | contig 29173 bp, 20 predicted proteins | sample JacPinW_OM2H0_M1_FD_188566 | JGI IMG/M metagenome (GOLD analysis project Ga0209526, IMG submission 188566) | Forest soil microbial communities from Algoma, Ontario, Canada - Jack Pine, Ontario site 1_JW_OM2H0_M1 (SPAdes) (version 2) | ecosystem: Environmental > Terrestrial > Soil > Boreal... | reverse complement strand
CCCGCGGAGGTGATGAGATCGGCGACGAGGCGGGCCGTGATCGGCGTTCTGGGAGCCACCTTGCGATCCTGGCGGGCATAGCCGAAATAGGGCACCACCGCGGTGATCGACGCCGCCGAGGCCCGGCGGGCCGCGTCGATCATGATCAGCAGCTCCATCAGGTGATCGTTCACCGGGGTGGAGGTGCTCTGGACGAGGAAGACGTCGCGGCCGCGGACGTTTTCGGCGATTTCGATCTGGATCTCACCGTCGGAGAACTTGCCCACTTCGCAGCGCCCGATCGGGATCTCCAGGTATTCGCAGATGTCCTCCACCAGGGGCTTGTTGGAGTTCCCGGAAAAGACGACCAGCTCCGACTCTGTCTCGGGCATGCGCGGCCTTCTACAACGAGCCGCGTCCGCGGGTCTACCCGCCAGCGACCGCGGCCGAGGCAGGCGGGGTGCCGCGAGCAAGCTCGCGGTCGTACTCGGCGAGGATCACCTTCTCCATCCGCTCGCGGGTTTCGCTGTTCAGCGGGTGGGCAATGTCCTTGAAGGTTCCGTCCTTCCGGCGCTTTGCCGGCATGGCCACGAACAGGCCGGTATTTCCGTTGATCACCTTGAGGTCCCGAACGACGAAGCAGTTGTCGAAGGTGATGGTGACGTAGGCTTTCAGCCTTTCCTCGCTGACCGGAAAGACCCGCACCTCGGTGATCTCCATGATGCAGCCCCTCTAGATGCCACCCGCCGACCGAGCATTCCGAACAACAGACGGTAACCCCCCGCTTGACAGGTTGTCAAACGTCTGCTTGCCCGGTTGCGATCAGGGGAGGTTCGCGCGTGATTTCAAGGCCATGTCCATTGAAGCATCCGCGTCCCAGAGGGCTGTACTCGGAGCGTTGCCGGTGGCCCTGATCTCGATGATCAACTCGTGCGTCGTGGGATCGATGAGCGGAATAAGATCGATGCCGGTTCCCTTGAGCACGAGGGTCTGGGTCGCAGTACCGTCGGTTGCCTGCGTGTACGCCGCGAGCGTCGGGCAGGGGGGGGTGACCCCCGCGCAGGGGTCGGGGTTGCCGGATGTCGACATGCCAGGCGCCCTCAGCAAGGTGAGGCTCTGGACCGCCGAAAAATCGCCTGCCGTCTTCATGGCGAACTGCGCCTGGTTCACGAGCAGGGAGGTGGACACGGTCGCGGGTCCGACCGAGGTGGAGCTCTTCAGCAGCGGCTGATCGCCGAACGAGACCTTGAACGTGTTGTACCCGCTCGCCTGCAGCGCGGTGTTGAGGTTCGCGCCGCTGCCAGGAACGCAGGGCGCGCCGGCGCAGAGTGGACGGCTGATGGACACGCTGTGGTCCTCGAGCTGCGCGAAGCATCCCGCGAGCAGGACGGCGAGCAGGGCAGGGACTCTTGAGCTCTTCATGTCTCTCCTCGCTCAGTAAACGAAGATGTTGAATCCGAGGCTGGCGCAGGGCGCGAGCGCGCTGAACTTCGCGTCACCCAGCGTGGCGGTGGTGCCCGCACCGAGATTGCCGTTTGCCAGGGCGGTCAGGCTTGCGCCGGACAGGGTGCTGATCACGTAGGTAAGGCCGCCGCGCAGGTAGAAGCTGAACCAGCGCTGCGACCCGAACTCCAGGCCGAGCTGCGCGGTGGCGAAGGTGTAGGTGGTCTTGCCGAGCAGCGCGCGCGCGTTCGCGTCGGTGACGGTGACGAACTTGTTCACGTCGCCGCTCAGGTACCGGCCCGCGTCCAGGTTCAGGGTGGGCGTGACCGTCCACTGCCCGGGCGCCAGCGTGATCCCTCCGCGGAAGCCGAAGCCGCCGACGTTGTAGGCAGCTCCAGCGTTCAGGCGCAGCCACCAGAGCGGCCGCACGAGCAACGTCAACCCGCCGCCGCCGGGAGCGCCTGCGTCGATGCCGAGGCCGATGATGGTGTTGGCCCCTTCCTCGTCCAACACCCTCTTCTGCACGGACACCGGGGCCGCGGCGCTGGCAACCGCCGGCGGACCGGCGTCGGTGAGCTTCAGTAGGTATGGGACGTTGGGCGCGCCGGAGCGAGCGGGCCCGTTCCCGTATCGATCGAACGCTTCGACGTAGTACTCCACGTCGGAGGTCGTCATGGCGGCCGGGATGGTGGCCGTGTAGTCGTCGGCTCCGATGTTCCCCATCGGCAGCGCCTTGTAATCCTTCTCGCCCACGTGCCGGAACATGACGGCCGCGTCCTGGACGCCGGTGTCGCCGACGAGCCGGGCGTTGATCTCCACCGGCTTCCCCCGGATGGCCTGGCTCAGCGCCGCGTGGGTGATCGCGGGCGGCGCGCCCTTCGGCTTGATGGTGACGTTGGTCGGCGCCGAGGGAAACGCGACTTTCTTCTCCTCCTCCACGCTGACGAAGAGGGGCTGCTCCGCGGATCCGGCGCGGGAGGGTCCGTTTCCGGCCATGTCCCAGGCCTCGATGTAGTACTCGAGCGCTTCCACATTGGTGAGCGCAGCGGGGACGTCCACGGCGTAGTCGCCCGGGACGATCTTCGAGGCGATCATCTTGAGCTGGACGTAGTCCCCGGGACCCATCCCCTTCTTTCGCACGTAGAGGACGGGACCGAAGACGCCGTTGGCGTCCGTGGCATGGGCAGCGACGTTCAGCGGCTTTCCGCGAACGCCGGGGGCGGGCGCCTGGTGCGCGAGCTGCGGGGGCTCGCCGTCGTCGGTTCCGGTGTACGGCTGGTCCGTCACCGCCTTGCGGGTGGCGGTGGACGAATTGCCCTTCTTCTTCCGGCTCTTCCTCGCGGTCTTCTTCGACGACTTCTTGCTCTTCTTCCTGGACGCCTTCGCGGTCGTGTTCGAGCTCGCGGCGGGCTGCGAGGGCACGCTCGCATCGGTCTGGGCCATCGCGCCGGCGGAGAAGCAGAGGCCGGTGACGACGATGGCGAAGAGCTTGCGAAGACGCATGCGGTCCCCCAGGGAGATTCGCAATCGACCTTACACTGGGTCGACCGAGCGTCAATCAAAGTACATCCCGCCTCCGGTGCTGCAAGGCAGGGAGATCGCGGCGCACCTGCGACAGCCGTTCCGGATGTATGGAAGCGACCGCGAGCCCTTCCTGCTCGCCGCCCGCGTCCGCCAGGACTTCGCCCCAGGGATCCACGATGCAGGAGTGTCCAAAAGCGAATCGGTTCTCGCTCGCTGGACCGATGCGGCCGACCTGCGCGGGCGCGAACACGTAGGCCTGGTTCTCGATGGCCCGGGCCCGAAGCAGGACTTCCCAGTGCGCGCGGCCAGTGTAGGCGGTGAAGGCGGCCGGGACGCAGAGGATGTCGGCGCCCGTGTCGCGGTACAGCTCTGGGAAGCGCAGGTCGTAGCAGATGGAGAGGCCAATCTTCAGACCGAGGCTGGTCTCCACCGCGCGCGGTGGAGCGTCTCCCGGCGCGACCTGTTCGGACTCGCGGTACCGGGCGCCGTCCGGGATGTCGACGTCGAACAGGTGGAGCTTGCGATAGGTCGCCGCGATCTCGCCTCGCGGCGAGACGAGCGCGCTGGTGTTGTACACGCGACCATCGGAGGCCCGCTCGGCGATGGAGCCGGCCAGGCAAAAGACGCTGCGCTTCGAGCAAAACTCCCGGATCCGCGCGAGCTGGGGCCCGTCGACCGGACCGGCAAAGGCCTGCTTCTCGCGGGCGGGCCCGATGTGCTCCCACATCTCGGGGAGTCCGATCAGCGCGGCGCCGCGGTCGGCCGCCTCCCCGAGGAGCGAGAGAGCGCGCGCCTCGTTCGCCGCCCGATCGGTGCCGGATCGCATCTGGACCGCTGCCGCAAGGAACACAAAGGCCTCCGCCTCTGTTTGACTATCACGGGTCGGTCTGTTAATTCCGGCCCCACATTTTCGGAGCACTTCCCGAAAGTGGGTCCGGAGTGGCCCACTTTTTCATTTTGCGGAGCCCGGAGGTGCAAGGCTTCCCCCTTGCACTGGGGCGGAGGCCGCAAGCCGGAGCATTGGAGATGGGTCGCAAGGAAGAGATCCTCGAGAAGGTGCGGCAGCTCGCCGCGCCGCTCGCCGCGCAGGAGGGGCTGGAGCTAGTCGACGTCGAGATCGGCGGCGGCGGTGGACGGCAGACGCTCCGGCTGTTCGTCGACAGGGAGGGTGGGGTGACGCTGGACGACTGCAGCGCCGTGTCGCGCGCGGTCTCCACCGCTCTGGACGTCGAGGATCCGATCGCGGGCGCCTACGACCTGGAGGTGTCGAGCCCCGGCCTGGATCGTCCGTTGCGGACGCCTGAGCATTTCCAGAAGGCCGTCGGCAGCAAGGTTCGGGTGAAGACGTTCGGGCCGGTTCCCGAGTGCGAGAATCGGAAGACTTTCGTAGGAATCCTACAGGCTTACGAAAATGGAAAGGTGGTGGTGGACGTGGACGGCAAGCTCTTCCGCGTGCCCCATGCGCAGGTCAGCAAGGCGAATGTAGAGCCCGTGTTCGAGTCCTTCCCACAACTGAATCGCTGAGAGAGAGAAGAATGGCTTCCCCCGCACCGCAGGCCCCGATGGTCAACCTCAACATGGTCCTGGACCAGGTCGCCAAGGACAAGGGCATCGAGCGCTCCGTCCTGGTCGACACGCTCCAGAACGCCATCGCGCAGGCCGCCAAGAAGCATTTCGGCCAGGACCGCGCGATCGAGGCCACCTACAACGAGGACAAGCAGGTGGTCGAGGTCTTCCAGACCTTGACGGTGGTCGAGCGCGTCGAGGTAGAGGACCCCGTGAAGGCCGTCAACCAGATCTCCCTCGAGGAGGCCGGCAAGAAGGGCATCGAGGCCGAGGTGGGCGACGAGCTGCTCTTCCAGATCTTCTACCGGCCCGAGGACGAGGAAGAGGCGCGCGTCCAGGACGAGCGCTACGGCGACATCCTCCGGCTGAAGACGTACCGCAAGGGCTTCGGGCGCATCGCTGCGCAGACCGCGAAGCAGGTGATCATCCAGCGGACCCGCGACGCCGAGCGCGAGAACGTCTTCAACGACTACAAGGACCGCAAGGGCGAGATCGTCTCGGGCATCGCGTTGCGATTCGAGCGCGGGAACATCATCGTCAACCTGGGCCGCGCCGAGGCCGTGCTCCCGGTGCGCGAGCAGACCCCGCGCGAGAGCTACCGGGCCGGAGACCGGGTCCAGGCCTTCGTGCTGGACGTGCTGCGCGAGAGCAAAGGTCCGCAGATCATCCTCTCCCGCGCCTCGCCCGACCTGGTCCGCAAGCTGTTCGAGATGGAAGTGCCGGAGATCGCCGAAGGCGTGGTGGTGATCGAGGCGGTCGCGCGGGAGCCGGGGGGCCGCACCAAGATCGCGGTGGCATCGCGGGACGGGGACGTGGACCCGGTCGGGGCCTGCGTGGGCATGAAGGGCAGCCGCGTGCAGGCGGTGGTGCAGGAGCTGCGCGGCGAGAAGATCGACATCGTGCCCTGGGACGAGGATTCGGCCCGTTTCGTCTGCAACGCGCTGCAGCCGGCCGAGGTCTCGCGCGTGCTGCTCGACGACGAGAACAAGGCGATGGAGATCATCGTCCCCGACGACCAGCTCTCGCTGGCGATCGGCCGCCGCGGCCAGAACGTCCGGCTCGCCGCCCAGCTCACCGGGTGGAAGCTCGACATCAACAGCGAGTCGCGCGTGAAGGAGATGCGCGAGTTTGCCTCGAAGTCGCTGACCGCCATCGGCCTCCCGGAGGCGACCGTCGAGCTCCTCTATGCCCACGGCTTCCGCAGCGCGAAGGACTTCGCCAATGCCAGCACCGAGGTCCTGCTGCAGATGCCGGGGATCACGCCCGAGAACGTCGAGCGGTACCTGACCTCGGCGCGGGAGCAGATCGGCAAGGACGAGGAGGAGTTGTCGCGCATCGAGCAGGAACGGGAGGAGCGCCGGCAGGCCGAAGCGCGCAAGCATCCGAGCGAGCTGACCCAGCAGGAAAGGCTGCTCCGCGTCCGCGGGATCAGCGAGCGCAACATCGAGCAGATGGCGAACGCGGGCTACAAGACGGTGGAGGACATCCACAACGAGCCCGACGTGGTGAAGTTCGGCGAACAGACCGGCCTCGGCGTGAAGAAGGGCAAGCAGGTGAAAGCGGCCGTGGAGCACTACCTGCAGGAGGAGGCGCGTCTGAAGGCGGACCTGGACGCGAAGAAGGCGGCTGCGGCAGTCGCCCAGCCGCAGCCCGCATAGCCCGTGACCCGGGGTCGTCGCGCCGGGCGCACGAGACCCGCCGGGCCGCAGCGGCGGTGCGTAGGGTGCAGAAAAGTACGACCCCGACACGACCTGCTCCGCCTGGTGGCGGAAGGTGGGGAGGCGGCTCCGGGGTTGGGAAAGCCCGGCAGGGGCTGCTGGATCTGCCGGGAAGAAACGTGTGCCCGGGAGGCCTTGCGGCGGCGCGAGATCCCACGGGCGCTCAAAGGGAAGGCGGCGGCGCCGACGCTTGACCGCCTCCTCGGGTGGATGGGCCTCGCTTCGCTTGACGGCGACGGAGGCAGCAGACTAAAGAGCTAGCCCCTCTAAGACGGGGTGGTGTTTTCTGGAAGGGATTCAAGACCGGATGGCGAAGAAGCGCGTGTACGAGCTCGCGAAGGACCTCGGCCTCTCCAACAAGGAGATGGTCGACTGGCTGCGCGCTCACGAGTACGACATCAAGAGTCACTCGTCCTCGCTCGAGGACGACCAGGCCCTTGCGGTGGTCGAGAAGTTCAAGGGGGAGAAAGGCACGAAGGTAGAGACGCCCAAGCCTTCCGGCAGCGGCGTGGTGCTGCGCCGGAAAAAGGCGGACACCGCCGCGGAACACGAGCACGCGGCCGCGCTCGCCGCCCAGCAGGCAGCCGTCATCTCCGAACCTCCCCCGCGCCCGCCCGTCGAGATCCGAAAGCCGGAGCCGCCGCGAGCTGCGCCGCCCGAGCCCCGGCCGGAGCCGCAGCCTGTCGCCGCTGCGGCGCCGCAGCCGGCGCCAGTCGCGGAAGCGCCCCCGCCCCCGCCCATCCCGGCGCCGTCCCCGGTGGCCGCGGAGAGGGCGAAACCTGCTCCGAAGGCGCCCGAGGCGCCGCCCGAGGCCGCGCCGGTCGAGCCGCCGCCCCCGGTCACGCCGCCCCAGGCCGCCCCCACCCACCAGCTCCGTCGGGTCGACTTGCGGGCGGCGTCCCAGATCAGCAACGTGCCCGCCGGGGTCGCCAAGGTCGCTGCGCGTCCCGCGCCGCCGCCGCCGCCCCGGCCGCACGTCCGGCCACCTCCGGCCAAGGCGACGGGGCCCATCGTCCAAGGACCCGGGGGCGTCCAGTCGGTGCAGGTGACCGAGAACCTCCAGATGCGCCCGTCGGCGACGCGGGCGGTGGTCCTCTCGCGTCCGCTGATCCCCATCGCTCGGCCCGCTCCCCGGCCGCCGGCAGGCGGCGGGTTCCGGCCCCGGCCGGTGGGCGAGGTGCGCGAGCTGGCGGTCGTCTCCGGCGGGCCAGGCCGGGGCCGCGAGTTCATCGACGTCACCAAGGACAACAAGGGGGCCCCACAGCGCGGGAAGAAGGGCCCGCGGGTGGAGAAGACCGAGTCGATCTCCAAGCAAGACCTGGTCGAGCTGGCGCGGCAGCGCGCGTACGTCCCGGTCCGCGGCCACAAGAAGAAGAGCGCGAAGAAGGGCAAGCAGACCGAGATCACCGAGATGTCGGAGCACAAGAAGGTGATCCGGATCGAGGAGACCATCACCGTCGCCGAGCTGTCGCAGACCATGGGCGTGAAGAGCGCCGACCTGATCCGCAAGCTGATCGCGGCCGGGAAGATGGTGACGCAGAACCAGCCCATCGATTTCGACACCGCCAGCCTGCTGGCCATCGACCATGGCTGGAAGGTGGAGAAGGTCGGATTCGAGCTCGACGAGTTCATCTCCGAGACCGACGACAAGCCGGAAGATCTGGCCCCCCGGCCGCCAGTCGTGACCATCATGGGTCACGTCGATCACGGCAAGACGTCCCTCCTGGACTCCATCCGCAAGGCGAACGTCGCGGCTGGCGAAGCGGGCGGGATCACCCAGCACATCGGCGCCTACTCCGTCGACGTGGTCGGGTCCGACGGGGGCGAGGCCTCCATCACCTTCCTCGACACGCCCGGCCACGAGGCCTTCACGGCGATGCGCGCCCGGGGCGCCAACGTCACCGACATCGCGGTGCTGGTGGTGGCCGCCGACGACGGTGTCATGCCGCAGACGGTGGAGTCGATCAACCACGCCAAGGCCGCTGAAGTGACCGTGGTGGTCGCCATCAACAAGATCGACAAGCCAGAAGCGCAGCCCGAGCGGATCAAGCAGCAGCTCTCGGAGCACGGCCTCATCTCGGAAGAGTGGGGCGGCGAAACGATGATGATCCCGGTCTCCGCGCGCACCGGCGAGGGCCTGGAGAAGCTGCTCGAGGCCATCCTGCTCCAAGCGGAAGTGATGGAACTGAAGGCCAACCCGAACAAGCCCGCCACCGGCACGGTGATCGAGGCCAAGCTGGAGAAGGGCCGCGGTCCGGTCGCCACCGTCCTGGTCCAGGACGGCACGCTGCGCGTCGGCGACGCCATCGTCACCGGCATCCACCACGGCCGCGTGCGGGCGATGATGAACGAGCACGGCGAGCAGATCGACGATGTGCCGCCCGGCTTCCCGGTGGAGGTGCTCGGCCTGGACGGAGCGCCATCCGCGGGCGACGACCTGAACGTGGTCGACGACGAGCAGGCCGCCGCCGTGGTCGCCGAGCACCGCCTGAAGAAGCAGCGGGAGAAGGACCTCTCGAAGAGCAACAAGCTCACCATCGACGACATCCTGGCCAAGGGAAAGAAGGACTCGGCAAAGGTCCTCAAGGTGATCGTCAAGGCGGACGTGCACGGCTCCGTCGAGGCCCTGAAGACCGCGCTGGCGAAGCTGTCCACGCCCAAGGTGTCGGTGGACGTGATCCACTCCGCCGTGGGCAACGTCACCGAGAGCGACGTGATGCTGGGCGCCGCGTCCCGGGCGATGATCGTCGGCTTCAACGTCAAGTCCGAGTCCAAGGCGGCGGAGACCGCCTCCTCGCAGGGCGTGACGTTGAAGCAGTACGGCATCATCTACGAGGCGCTCGACGACGTGAAGCTGGCGATGGAGGGCCTGCTCGAGGCCATCATCAAGGAGAAGGTGCTGGGTCACGCCAAGGTGCTGCAGACCTTCAACGTGCCGAAGCTCGGCACCATCGCCGGATCCTCGGTCACCGACGGGAAGATCACCCGCACCTCGATGGTGCGGCTGATGCGCGACTCCAAGCCCATCATCACCAGCAAGATCGCTTCCCTGAAGCGCTTCAAGGACGACGTCCGGGAGGTAGACAAGGGATTCGAGTGCGGCATCGGGATCGAGAACTTCACCGACTTCCAGCCAGGTGACGTGATCGAGGCGTACGAGCTGGAGACGATCCGGCCCTCGCTGACCTAGCCAGCGCGGACCTCACGGATGTGCAGATGGTGGTCGGGGTCCTCAGGCTCACGCTCTACATCCAAGGCGCCTCCTCGCTGAAGGACAAGCGCCAGGTGGTCCGCAAGGTGGTGGACCGCCTGCGCTCGCGCTTCAACGTGACCGTCGCGGAAGTCGGAGAGAACGACATCTGGCAGCGCGCGGTGATCGGCATCGGGGCGGTGTCCAACGACCGCAGCTTCGTCAACGAAGTGCTGGACAAGTGCGCCCGCGACGCGGGCAACATCGCCGAGATCCTGAACCGGGAGATGGAGATCGAGACCTACTCGGAGATGAAGGCCGACTGGTCGCAGAAGCCGGAGTTCGACGCGCACGACCTCTCCCGCCTGCCGCCGGAGCAGGACGAGGAGGAGCTGCCGGAGCAGCGCCCGCCCGGGTGGCTGAAGGAGGAGGATCTCGAGTGAGCACCCACAGCCGGCCGGAGCGGGTGGCGCAGATGGTGCAGCAGCTGCTCGGCGAGGTTTTCGCCCGCGGCATGCGCGATCCGCGCATCGGGCTGGTGACGATCACGGGCGTGAAGATGTCGCCCGACCTGCGCGAGGCGCGGGTCTACTGGACCGTCCACGGCGATTCGGAGCAGAGGGAGCACACGGCGAAGGGCCTGGACAAGGCGCGCGGCTTCCTCCGGCGCGAGATCGGCGCCCAGCTCAAGCTGCGGCTCACGCCCGACCTGCACTTCACCTACGACGAGGCCATCGATCGCGGCGAGCGGATCGAGCTGCTCATCCGCAAGGTGCACGAAGAGGAGCGCGAGCGCGCGCCGCAGGCGGTGCCGGAGCACGACGAGTGAAGGCGATCAACAAGGGCGTCGACAACGCGCGCGACTGGAAACCGGCGGAGAACCTGCCACTGGCCATCGACGCCTTGCGGTCCGCGCAGAGGGTGCTCATCACCATGCACCGCGGCCCGGACGGCGATGCCCTCGGGTCGGCGCTGGCGCTGGCTTGCGCGCTGCGGGACCTCGGCCGCCAGGTCACCGTCTACAACCCCGACGAGCTGCCCTACAATTTCCGATTCTTGCGGGGGGCGTCCGAGGTGGCGAAGTCGTTGTCCAGCGAGGCCGCGTTCGACGCCACCGTGGTCACCGACGCCGGCGCGTACGAGAGGCTGGGTCCCGAGGTGCCGGGGGTGGACCGGCGCGGCGTGTTGCTGAACCTCGACCACCACATCACCACCGAGCCGTTCGGGGACGTGAACTACGTCGATCCGCACGCCGCATCGGTGGGAATCCTCGCCTACAAGATCATCAAGGGGCTGGGCGCGCCCCTGTCGCGCGACGCGGCGGAGTGCATCTACGCCAGCATCCTGGCCGACACGGGTTGCTTCCGGTACTCGAGCACCGACCCCGAGTGCCTGCGCGTCGCCGCGGAGCTGGTGGAGGCGGGCGTGGAGCCCTGGGAGATGACCGTGCGCGTCTACGAGCAGCAGCCGCTCGCCCGGATGCGCCTCCTCGCCGAGGTGCTCTCCACCCTGGAAGTGCACGGCAAGCTCGCCACCATCACCATCACCAACGCGATGGTGGCGAAGACGGGCACCGAGATCGACTTTACCGACGGTTTCATCAACTACGCCCGGAGCGTGGACGGCGTCGAGGTGGCCGCCAGCTTCCGGGAGCCGGAGAACGGCGGGCCCTGGCGGGTGAGCTTCCGATCGCGCGGCAGGGTCAACGTGGCGGCCATCGCGCAGAAATTCGGCGGCGGGGGGCACCACAACGCGGCAGGGTGCGACATGGAAGGCGACGAGGCGCTGGTGCGCGCCCGGATCGCGGACGAGGTCGAGGAAGCCCTCAAGAATGGTGCATGAGCTCTCGGGCGTGGTGGTGATCGACAAGCCGAGCGGGCCCACCAGCTTCGACGTGGTCCGGCGCGTCAAGGCCCTGTTCAAGACCCGGCGCTGCGGCCACACTGGGACGCTCGATCCCACCGCGACCGGGGTCCTGCCGATCTGCATCGGCGACGCCACCAAGATCGCGAGCTTCGTCAGCGAGGGCGAGAAGGAGTACGACGCGGTCGTCCGATTCGGCGAAACCACCGACACCCAGGACAGCGCCGGCCGGACGTTGGAGACCCGGCCGGTGGAAGGGATCACGGAAGAGGCCGTTCGGGAAGCCCTGCGGGGCTTCGAGGGCCTCGTCGAGCAGACCCCGCCGATGTACTCCGCCCGCAAGGTGGAGGGGAAACGGCTCTACGAGCTGGCGCGCGCCGGCGAGGAGGTTCCGCGCGAGGCGCGGCAGGTGCACATCGACGAGGCCCGGCTGGTGGGGTTCAGGTCCCCGGATGCGGCCATCTTCGTGCGTTGCTCGAAGGGCACGTACCTGCGCACGCTGGCGCACGACCTGGGGAAGAGGCTCGGCCCCGGCGCGCACCTCCGCGAGCTCAAGCGGGCCCGCGTGGGGCCGTTCTCGCTGGAGGATTCGGTGGGCCTCGACGTCCTGATGGCCGCGGCGAAGGAGGACCGCGAGGGCCTTCATCGGTTCGTGCATCCCGTCTCGCGCGCGCTCGATGAGCTGGCCGAGCTGCGGCTCGACACGCAGCTGGCGCGACGGGTCGCGCACGGGCATGCGCCCGGGCCAGCCGATCTCTCACGGATTCGCGCTCCGCCCTTTTCCCGCGGGCGCAAGGTCCGGTTGATGGATCCGGAGGGGCGGGTGCTCGCGGTGGGCGAGAGCGACGGCGTGGGGACGCTGAAGCTGTTGCGCGTCCTGGTCGCGGGCTCGCACGATCTGGTCGAGAAGGACTACTGACGGTTCGATGACGCCTGCCCCGCCGATCCTCCCCCCGCTCTGGCGCCCTGCGCCGGAAGCGCTCGCTCCCGGGCCCGGCGAGGTGATGCTGGTGGCCGCGAGCCTGGACGTGGACTCGCGACGCCTCGCCGCCTTGCGCGCCCACTTCTCCGCGCGGGACGAGGACCGCTTCCAAAGCTTCGCCACCGACGCGCTGCGTTCCCGATGGGGAGCGGCCCGGGGCACCCTGCGCGAGGTGCTGGGTCGCGCGCTGGCGTGCGCGCCGGCGGAGGTGCAGTTCAGCTACGCCTCGCATGGAAAGCCGCAGGTGTCCGGATCGACCCTGCGGTTCAACATCAGCCACTCCGGCGCGCTGGCGGTGATCGCGCTCGCGCGCTTCGAGGTCGGGGTGGACGTCGAGCTGCCGCGGCAACGTCGCAGCGACGCCATCGCGCGCCGGTTCTACGCGCCAGGCGAGATCGAGCGCCTGTTCGCGCAGGCGGACGCCCATCTGCGGGCGGACGCGTTCTTCCGCTTGTGGACCTGCAAGGAGGCGTTCCTCAAGGCCACCGGGGAAGGCCTGTCCCGATCCACCCGGTCGTACGAGATCTCCCTGCACCCGCCGCGCCTGCTCTGGGCCACCGGGATCGCGGACGCGGCGGCGAGGTACTCCGTGCACCCGCTGGACCTGGGTGAGCCCTACCGCGGCGCCCTGGTCGCGGAGGCGCCCTCGGCGTCGTTGCGCCACTTCCGTTGGGGCTGAGCGCCTGCCCGTCCGCCCGTAGGCCCGGTACCCGTGCTCTCCGATCGCGGTCGCGATGTACATGCTCTCCCCGAAGGAGGGTTTGACCGGATGGGCATGAAGGAAATGAAGGACGCCTACGTCGCCAAGATGGAGGCGCAGGTTTCAGAGTGGGGCGCCAAGCTGAAGGAGATGAAGGCCAAGGCCGAGAAGGCCGCGGCACAGGGGCGCCTCGAGTACCAGCAGAAGCTCTCACAGGTGAAGGCGGAGGAAAAGCAGGAGCAAGCGCGCCGCAAGCTCGAGGAGCTGAAGATGGCTGGGGAGGAGCGCTGGGAAGCGCTCAAGTCCGGCGTCGAGGGCGCCTGGAACGAGCTCAAGAAGAGCGTCGAGTCCAGCAAGGTCGACTGAAAGGCCGCATGGCGTCGCTTGCATTTCGCGCCGCCCTCGCGCAAAACGCGGCGCCATGCACATTCTTCCCCTCTTCGTTCTCCTCGCCGCCGCGACGGCCCCGGCGACGCCGCCCTCCAGCATCGAGGGCATGCAGCCCGCGCCGGGCGTTCCCACCCTGCTCCAGAGCGGGATCCCGCAGCTTCCGGCCGATCTGAAGGCGCGGACCGGCCAGTACCTGAATACCCGCGCGGCGAATCTTGCCGACGTTTCCGAGGACGGGTCGACGCTGCTTGTCTCCACGCGCTTCGCCTCGACGGCGCAGCTTCACCTGGTCGAGATGCCGCTCGGAATGCGGACCCAGATCACGTTCGGCGAGGAGCCGGTCACGCAGGCGAGATTCCAGCCGGGCGACACCCAGACGGTCTGGTACCTGCAGGACAAGGGCGGCGGCGAGTTCTTCCAAGTCTACCGCCTTGACCGCCGCAGCGGGCGTTCCGAGCTGCTCACGGACGGGAAGAGCCGCCATGGCTCGCTGACGATCTCGCGCGACGGCAAGCTTCTCGCCTTCTCCGGGACGCAGCGGAACGGCAAGGACACGGACGTCTACCTCGCGGACAGCGCCTCGCCCAAGAACGCCCGCCGCGTCACGGAGGCGGAAGGGACCTGGGCGCCCGTGGAGTTCTCGCGGGACGGCGCGCGGCTGCTCATCCTCCGCGAGCGCAGCATCCAGGACGCGGAGCTCTTCTCCTTCGAGATCCGCTCGGGGAAGCTGACGCAGCTCACTCCCCGCGAAGGCAAGGCCAGCGTCATCGCCGCGAGTTGGACCGGCGACGGGAAGGGCGTGTACCTGATCACCGATCGCTGGAGCGACTTCAACCAGCTGTACGTCCTGGACGCGTCCGGAAAGCACACTCCGCTTGCTCCGGACATCAAGTGGGACGGCGAGGACCTGGCCGTATCCGACGACGGCGCGCGGGTCGCCTACGTTGTGAACGAGGATGGGGCCTCCCGCCTGTACCTCCTGGACCGGCAGCACGCGATGCCCCAGCCGATCGCGCTGCCCAAGAACGCCGTGATCGGGCACCTCGCCTTTCCCCGCCACCGCGCGGACGTGCTGGCCGTCACCTTCCAGACCGCCACCCAGCCCGCCGACGTCTACCAGGTGGATCTGCGCGGGATGCGGGTGGTCCGCTGGACGCGCTCCGAAGTCGGCGGCCTGGACCCGGCGAGCTTCGTCGACGCGCAGCTCGTCCGCTATCCGGCTGGTGGAGGAGCGGGGACCATGCCTGCGTTCCTCTACAAGCCGAGGAGCTCGAACGGCAAGCTGCCGGTGGTGGTCATCTGGCACGGTGGCCCCGAAAGCCAGAGCCGGCCCACCTTCTACCCGCTCGCGCAGCTGTTCGCTTCCGAGCTGGGTATCGCGGTGCTGCTGCCAAACGTGCGCGGCTCGTCCGGATACGGGAAGGCCTATCTCGCCGCGGACGACGGCCCCAGGCGTGAGCAGGCCCTGGGCGACATCCAGGCGACCCTGGACTGGATCGCCAGGCAGCCCGAGTTGGACGCGTCGCGCATCGGCGTGTACGGCGGCAGCTACGGCGGATACATGACGCTCGCGACCACCGCGTTCCAGAGCGGCCGCGTCCGGGCCGCAGTGGACGTGGTGGGCATCTCGAACCTGGTCACTTTCCTGGAGAACACGCAGGCCTACCGACGCGACCTGCGGCGCGCGGAGTACGGCGACGAACGCGACCCCGCGGTCCGCGCAGTGCAGGAGCGCATCTCGCCGCTGCTCAGCGTGCAGAAGATCGAGGCGGAGCTCTTCGTCCAGCAGGGCTACAACGACCCGCGGGTCCCGCGCAGCGAGGCGGAGCAGATCGTCAAGGCGGTACGGGCCCGCGGCAAGGACGTGTGGTACCTGCTCGGCATGAACGAAGGGCACGGCTTCGCGAAGAAAGAGAACCGCGACTACGCCACTGCTGCGACTGCTTATTTCTTCCAGCAGAAGTTGCTCGAGCCGGTCAAGACGAACCAGGTGAGGTTTTCGCTTCCGGTATTGGTCGCTGAGACGCCGCCGGGCTGCATGGCCGTGCGCCGCCACGCAGAAAGCGAGCACGCCGGCGAGGCACGTCACGTGAGGCGAGAGACACGGGGCGGCGCGGTCGGCGCGTCGTGTGCTTTCTGATGCGGCGGCGCGACGGCCACGCACCCCGTCGGCTATCTGCGCGCGTCTCGCCCAGTGCGCCGGACCTCTCCGCGCCCCGCATTGATCGACTGAGGGGTGGACATCCAGCACAAACGCTCTCGCACGACATTCGCCGGCACCCCTTGGTCATGTCGCATGGGCAGCGGGTCGCGTACGGCGGCCTTTTCTCTGGGTTCCCGCCCTGATGTGTCTCATAGTGAACTCGTTCCGGAACGAGTTCACTTTGAGACAGCAACCGGCGTGCTCGCCCCCCCCCAACTCGTTCCGAGAATGCCTCTGCGGCCGTCTCCACGATCACCCGGGACCGCGGCAGCTGTTGCAAGAACTCCGGCAATGAGTGCGTTTCGTACGGTCCCTCGAACAGCATGAGGGCGGGCCCCGCCCTCACCACCCACCGCCAAACACGAGCCGTTCAGGTCCACGCCCCGCGAGAGGCGCGAAACGCCAATCCTCAGATCGCGTCCAAAAACTCCGCGTTCGACTTGAACTCGTTCAACGACTTGATCAACCGCTCCATCGCTTCGACCGGCTTGAGCGCAAACAGGGCGCCGCGGAGCTTCTTGACCTTCTCGTACTCGTGCTGGCTGAACAGCTTCTCTTCCTTGCGAGTGCCCGAGGTCTGGATGTTGATGGCCGGGAAGATGCGCTTCTCCGCCAGCTGGCGGTCGAGGTTGATCTCGGAGTTGCCGGTGCCCTTGAACTCCTCGAAGATCACTTCGTCCATGCGGGAGCCGGTGTCGATCAGCGCGGTGGCGACGATGGTCAAGGAGCCGCCCTCCTCGGCGTTGCGGGCGGCGCCGAAGAAACGCTTCGGCCGCTCCAGCGCGCGGGAGTCGATGCCGCCTGACAAGGTCCTGCCGCTCGATTCCACTTCCTTGTTGTAGGCGCGCGAGAGGCGGGTGATGGAGTCGAGCAGGATCACCACGTCCTTGCCCGCCTCGACCAGCCGCTTGGCCCGCTCCAGCACCACCTCGGCGACGTGGATGTGCTCGTCGGTGGGCCGGTCGGAGGACGATGCGTAGACCTCCGCCTTCACGGTGCGGCGGAAGTCCGTCACCTCCTCGGGCCGCTCGTCCACCAGCAAGACCATCTGCTGGACCTCGGGGCGGTTCTCGGTGATCGCGTGACAGATCTTCTGCAGCATGATCGTCTTGCCGGTCTTCGGCGGCGCCACGATCAGCATGCGCTGCCCCAGCCCGATCGGCGCCACGATGTCGATCACCCGGGTCAAGAGCTCCTTGGGCGTGGTCTCGAGGACGACGCGGTCGTCCGGATCGATGACCGTCAGGTTCTGGAACGCCGTCCTGCGCGCCGCCTCCGCCGGAGGCAGGCCCTCCACGGTCTCGCTCTTGATCAGCTGCAGCCGCCCGTTGCGCCGCACGGCCTGACCGGTCAGGAACACGCCGGGCCGTAGCCGGTCGCGGTCGATGATGTGCCGCGGAACGTCCGGGTCGTCCTGCTGCGGGAGGAAGTTGTACTTCGAGCTGCGCAGGCGGCCGTTGCCGCGGTGGTCGACGTCCAGCACGCCCTCGACGGGCTGGGCCGGCTCGTGCCGCGGCTGTTGCTGCGGGCGCTGCTGCTGCCCGTGACGCTGCGGATGCTGGGGGCGGGGCTGCTGCGCCTGCGGCTGTGGCACGCCGTCCGGGTTCTGCGTCATGCCCTCGGCCGGCAGCTGCCCTTCCGCGGCGGGCTGCTGCTGCGGCGGCGCGCCGTCGGCCTGCAAGGATTCCTCGGGACCGGAGTCCTCGCCCTGGTCGTTCTCGACGTCGACGATGCGGCCCTGCGCGTCGAGGGGAGCGGGCAGACCCTGGCCCTGGCCGCCCTTGCCGCGACGTCCGCGGCCCCCCCGCCGGTTGCGCCGGAAGCGCCGCCGTCCTCCTCCGCCTCCGCCTCCGCCACCCTGGCCTTCAGTTCCTTGCCCGACCTGGCCGTTTCCGTTCAGCCCGGGCTGCGGGTAACGGGAGTTGCCCGGCTCCGGCGCATCGGCTGAGGCCTGCGCGGCTTCCGGTGGTGCGGGGGGACGCTGTCCTTCTCCATTCATCGATTGAGCTCCGTTGCTACTTCTTCAGCAGGCGGCTGAGAAAGCCGCCCTTCGCCTGCCCTGTTGGCTTGTTCTTGAGGCGCCTGAGCTCGTCCTTGGCCTGGACGAATTCAGGGTCCTCGTGGATCGCCTTGCGGAACAGCGCCTTGGCGCGCTCCGCCTCTCCCTGCGCTTCGAAGATCTGACCGAGGAAGAGCATACCGCTGCGCAGCCGCGGGTCCATTTCCAGCGCCTTCTCGATGTGCTGGAGACTCTCCTCCGCCTTCCCGTTCCTGCGGAACATGGACATGCCCAGGAACGCGTGGAACTCCGCCTCGGCATGGTTCAGCGAGATCGCCTCGCGGAACTGGGCCTCCGCATCCTCCCAGCGGCCGGCCTTGAACAGCGCCTCGCCCCTCTGGAACACCCCTTCGGCGCGAAGGATTGCCCCCACGTCAGTGGAGAGGCCTTTCGCCTTTCGATCCAGGTAGACGTCGTACTCGGCCCGGCGATTCGCATCTGAGAGGACTGAGTTGGCCTCGTTCACGCGGGCGAAGAGGTCCTCCGCGACCGCGCGAGCAGAGCCCAGACCGAGGCCGCTGAACGCATCGGAATGGAAGCGCTTGGCAGCCGCCAGCCACGCGCCCTTGATTTCGGCTGCGGAGGCTGCCGGCGTGACACCGAGCACCTGGTAATGCGAGGCGTCCGCCAGCCGGTCGCGCTCGGCGAACAAAGAAGCGCGCGCGGCCTGCTCCTGGGCCGTGAACCTCTTGCCCGCATCCTCCACCGCCGCGCCTGCGGCGGCCGCCTTGGGAGCGGCCTTCGCCGCGCTGCCGGCCATGGTCAAGAGGCCGCTCATGCAGAGGTACTGGAGCAGCGGAAACTCGGACGGCTTGATGCGCGCAAGCATCTCGCCGACCGAACGTCCGCCGGTGGCCAGCGGAGTCACGGCCTCGCCGGGCCAGAACGTCTTGAGGACGAAGATCTCGCGCTCCATCTCCGGGCTGCGGGTGAGCTTCTCCGTCGCATGCTGCTCCAGCCAGGGCCTGGCCGCGGCCGGATTGCCGAGCCGCTTCGCCGCCTCGAACACGACGGCCACGGGGCTGGTCCGCATGTCGGGGACGCCGTTCACCGCCTCGGCGGGCTTTTGCTCGAACCGGTAGCTTCCCGCCGCGATCTCCAGGGCAGCGATGCAAACCTCGGTGGTCTGCTGCTTCAGCGCCGTCCGGAGTTGCTCCGGCGTCATCACCCGCGCCGTTGCGAGCGCCTCGTGCAGCGCGATGTTCTGCTGCTTGGCGAGCGCCACGGCACGGTCGAACGAGGTCTGCTTGATCAGGCCGGAAGCGATCTGCGAGGCCCCTACCGTTTCGGCGCGGACGTTGGACTGCGCGAAGCGCACCATTCCCTGCTGGAAGGTGATGGACCGCTTGGTGGAGTCGTGCGTCACGGTGAGAACACCCGTCGCCTTCTCGCGCAGCAGTTGGACCAGGATCGTCGCCGCGGGCCTCGCCGAGAGCTGACCTTCCAGCGGAGGGGAGGCGCTTTGCGCCCCCGAGAGCTTCGCCAGCGCCGCGCGCAGCGCGGCCGGCTCGAACGGCTTGGCAAAGAACGCGGCCGGCTGGACGCGGGTGGCAAACTCCTCCGGGAGCTTCTTGTACACCCCGCTCACCACGATGATGGGCAGCTTCGCTCCCCACGCCGCGGCGCGGGCCGCCGTGCCGAACTGGAAACCGTCCAACTCCGAGAGCACCAGGTCCAACACCACCGCCGAGAACGGTTGACCCGAATCCGCGGCTTGCGCGCAGAGGTGCTGCGCTTCCCTTCCGGAGGCCGTTGCGCGCGCGGAGAGGCCCACCTCGGCGGCGATGCCGGAGAGGAGCCGCGATGCGCTCTGCTCATCCTCCACGATGAGCACCGTCAGGGCCATCTACTGGACCTCCAGATCGTACGGCAGCACTGCCCGCAGCGTTCCCGGCTCGCCGAGAAGCTGGAGCGCCCGGACTGCGCGCGGGCCCATGCCCATCGGCACCACGTCCAGGGCGCTGGCGCCGGCGAAGTCGGTCAGCTCCACGGAGAGGGATTCCTCGTCCTGGAGCTCGATCTCGCTGTCGGGATCCAGGCCCGCCCGGCGCTTCGCCTCCGCCACCGCGTCCTCGAGCCCGCCGATGTGGTCGATGAGCCTGTGGCCGAGCGCCTGTGCGCCAGTCCACACCCGTCCCTGAGCGACCCGGTCGACGTCCGCCTTGCTCAGGCCGCGCGCTTCCGCAACCCGGGAGACGAAATCGTCATAGAAGTTGTCCACCCAGCTCTGCAGCGTCTTTCTCTCCCGATCCGTGAGGGAGCGGTTGGGGCTGAAGAGATCCGCGCTCGCTCCGCGCTTGACGGTCTCCAGATTCAGGCCGAGCTTGCCCAGCAGCTCGCTGGCGTCGAAGTGTCCGACGAAGACGCCGATGGAGCCCGTGACGGTTCCCGGCTCCGCGAAGATCGCGTCCGCTCCAGCCGCTACGTAGTAGCCGCCCGAAGCGGCCACGTCGCCCATGCTCGCGATCACCGGCTTCCCTTTCACCTTCCGTGCCCGCACCAGCTCGCTCCAGATCAAGTCGGAGGCGGTGCCATCCCCTCCGGGCGAGTCGATGCGCACCACGATCGCCGACACGGCCGGGTCGTCCGCCGCCTCCCGGATCCGGCGTCCGATTGCGTCCGCCCCGGCCACCCGCGCCAGACCGAACGGATCGCGCGCGCCTTCCCCGGACGCGATGGTCCCTCTGACGCGCACCACCGCGACCTTCGGCCGGCCGCCCCAGCGCAGGTCGCGCGGCGCCGGCTCGTCGGTCCCGACCTTCCGCAGGCTCACCTTTCGGCCCAGAAGCTTGCCAGCCTCCTCCCGGAGCTGGTCGGGATAGACCAGCCCGTCGATCAGCCCCGCCTGCACTGCTTCCCCGGGCTTCAGGATGCCCTCGTCGAGGAGGGACTTGACCCTGCTTTCATCGAGGTGGCGCGCATCGGAGATGCGCTTCACGTAACGTCCGTACAGATCATCCAGGAGCGACGACTCCACCTCGCGTTGCTCCCTCGACATCCCGCTTCTGGTGAAGAGATCGGGCGCGTTCTTGTAGGCGCCGACGCGGAAGAATTCCGCCTTCACACCGAGCTTGTCGAGGCCCGCGGCGGCGAATAGCGCCGTCGCGGCAAAACCGTTGACCAGCAGGACCGCTTCGGGAGCGGTGTAAATCCTGTCGGCTGCGAGAGCGACACTATATTCGAGGTCCCCCCCGCTTTCCAGATAGAAAAGCACTTTCTTTCCGGAACCCTTGAGATTCTCGATGGCTGCGCGCAGCTCCTCCGCGCGGCCCAGCCCGAGGGGCAGCCCCCCGGAGCGAAGCACGACCAGTTTGGTCCCGGGGTCCCGAGACAGGCGACGCAGGGTCAGGATCGTCTCGGCGAGGGGGTCGCGAGAAATGGCCCCGAACACCAGGGCCACGGGCCCCGGGCGGGGCGGCGAGAGCGCCTTCCGGAGATCGATCTCCACCGCGCTCGCCGGCATGCGCACGGCCGGCCAGCGGTCGGTGGACGCCCGCAGCCGCCAGGTGTCCCAGGCGGGGAGCGCGCCCATGCCCGTCCCATAGGTAACACCCAGGTGCTCGAGGTCGAGTTGCAGTCCGACCAGCCCCGTGGTCTGGGAGCCGTCGAGCACCGCGAGCTGTCCGATCAGGGTCACACCCTGCCGCACCCGCGCCTGGGCCGTGAAGATCCAGTTCCGGTGATCGATGCCACAGGCTGAACCCGCGCGCGCATTGGTGCATTCGGTCCAGCGCAGGTCCGCCGCGAGGTCGAGGCGTTCATGCCAGGGCCGTACGGCGGCGGAGATGACCCACTGGCGCGGCAGCATCGCCGGGCGGTTGGCGTCGAGGGCCGCCGCCCCCAGGGAGAGCCAGCGGCTCGGACGTGCCAGGGCTCCGAAATCCCACGCCTGGGACAGGTCGATTCCCGAAAACCCTCGGTGCACGGCGCCGAGCGACAGCTTACCGAGCCGAAGTGCACCGCCGATGCTCGTTCGCCGGTAGGTCGATCTCGACCCGCTGGGCTCGGACTGGTTGAGCCAGTCGAAGCCCAACGCGAGCGCGAACGGGCCTGCGCCAAAGGCGAGGTCGAGCGCGTTCGCGTCGCCGTACCGGCTGCCGTAGTAGCCGTTGTGCAAGAAATCGGCCTCGAAGCCCCTGACGAACCCAAGGCCGGCGGGATTCCCAGCCAGCGAGGCGCCGTCGTCCTGCAAGGAGAACGACTGGCCCGGCGGTACGGCGCTTTGCGTCACCGGCCCGGTGAGGGACTGCCCAAGGACTGCGGACGCGATCAGCGAGCCCGCTATGAAACAGACCACGAAGCGGCGCATGCCCCCTCCTCTACAAGCGCGGCGGGTTGGACTAGTCTCCCGGCGTCAAGGGCTGGATCCGGGGAGACCAACGCATGCTCGATCCGAAGACCATCCGCAACGTCGCCGTCATCGCACACGATGGTGCGGGCAAGACCGCTCTCACCGAGGCGCTGCTCCGCCATGACGCGCCGGCGCGCGCCTCGAAGGACGGCTCCACCAGCCATCTCGACGTCGATCCGGAGGAGGTCAGGCGGAACTTCACCGTGGCGACGCACATCACTTTTGCCGAGCACGAGGGGACGCTCCTCAATCTGCTCGATGCTCCGGGTTTCTCCGACTTCCTGACCGATGCGGATCGCTCGATGGCGGTGTGCGAGGGAGGCCTGCTGCTGGTCTCGGCCGTCTCGGGTGTCAAGCACCAGACGGAAGCTCATTGGGAGATGGCCGCCGACCGCGCCTTGCCGCTTCTGGCCTGCGTCAACAAGCTGGACAAGGACCGGGCGTCGTTCCTCCGCGCCCTCGACGACATCGAGAAGACCCTCAAGGCCAAGCCGATCGCGCTGCAGCTTCCCATCGGCCTGGGGGAGAGCTTCAGCGGCGTCATCGACCTGATCACGATGCGGGCGCACGTTTACACGCGGAAGTCGGACGGAAGGTTCGGCGGGTTCGTGCTCGAGGACGTGCCGGAGCAGTTGCAGGCGGAGGCCAAGCGGCTGCGCACGCGGCTGGTGGAGGCGGTGGCGGAGACGGACGATGCGATGCTGGAAGCTTACCTCGACGGCCGCGAGCCGGGCGAGGAAGCCTTGATCGACGGCATCGCGCACGCCGTGCTCGGGCGGCGCTTCCTGCCCGTGCTGGCGTGCGCGGCCCGGCCGGGAATCGGCGTGGACGACGTGGCTTGCGCCCTGGTCCGCTACCTGCCTCCTCCGAGCGTGCGCCGGGAGATCAAGGGAAAAGATTCCAAGGGCGGCGAGGCCGCCCGCAACGCGCAGCGCGACGCGCCGCTCACCCTGCTGGCGTTCCGCAACACCGTCGACCACTTCGTGGGCCGCCTGACCGCCTGCCGCGTCTTCTCCGGCTCCGTCAAGCATGGGACGGTGATCGTAAACCCGCGCACCGGACACAGCGAGACGGTGCAGCACGTGTACCGCATCGACGGCAACCGCACGACGGAGCTTCCCGAGGCAGGGGCCGGCGAGATCGTCGGACTGATGAAGCTCAAGGACGTGCACGTGGGCGATACGCTCTGCTCGAACGACGCGCCCGGCCTGCGGCTCGACATGATCCCGCAGCCGAAGCGGGTGATCGCCTACGCGCTCAAGATCGACCGCGAGCAGGAGGAGAAAGTCGGCGTCGCCCTCCACCGGCTGCTCGAGGAAGACCCGTCGCTGGAGATGGTCCGCGACCCGGAGACGAACGAGACGCTGCTGCGGGGCATGGGCCAGGTGCACATCGAGGTGGCGATCGAGAAGCTGAAGCGGAAGTTCGAGGTGGACGTCCATCTCGAGCTGCCACACCCCGCCTACCACGAGACCGTCACCGGCAAGGCGAAGGCGCAGGGCAAGTACAAGCGCCAGAGCGGCGGCCGCGGGCAGTACGGCGACTGCCACATCGAGTTGGAGCCACTGCCTCGCGGATCCGGGGTCGAGTTCGAGGACGGGATCGTGGGTGGGGTGATTCCGCGGAACTTCATCCCCTCGGTGGAGCACGGCATCCGCGACGCGGCGAAGCAGGGCCCGCTGGGCGGGTTTCCGCTGGTGGATTTCAAGGTCACGCTCGTCGACGGATCGTTCCACACCGTGGACAGCTCGGACATGGCGTTTCGCATCGCGGGCTCGATGGCGCTGAAGAACGCGCTCGCCTCCGCGCGGCCGGTCCTGCTCGAGCCGATGATGCGGCTCGAGGTGGTGGTGCCGGACGAGATGCTGGGCGAGGTCATCGCGGACCTCACCTCGCGGCGGGGAAAGATCTTCGGCATGGAGCCGACGTCGAAGGGAACGCTCATCCATGCGCAGGCGCCTCACGCCGAGCTGCGCACGTACGCGCCCGAGCTGCGGTCGCTGACCAAGGGCATGGGCTACTTCACGATGGAGATCACGGGCTACGAGGAAGTCCCCACCCACGAGGCGCAGAAGGTGCTTGCGCAGCGCGCGGCGGAGCAGGGCAAGGACGAGCCCAAGCCCAACCAGCCCGGCAAGGGTCGCGCCTGAAGAAGCGGCCCGATCCGGGAAACTGCGCGCCTCCCGGTCCTGTGTTACAGACGCCCCAATGTCTGAACAGATGAGCATGTTCGGCGGGGGAGGCGGCCGGCGGCGAAAGCGTGGCAGTTCCGGAGGAAACGGGGCACCGCCGCCCTCCGAAGTGCAGGCCCCGCTCCACGAGGAGGCCCGCCGCCGCTACCTGAACTACGCGCTGTCCGTGATCACCTCCCGCGCGCTGCCCGACGTGCGCGACGGCCTCAAGCCAGTCCAGCGCCGGATCATCTACGGGATGTTCCAGGACCATCGCCTGACCCACGAGGCGAAGTACCAGAAGTGCGCCAAGGTGGTGGGCACCATCATGGGCCAGTACCACCCGCACGGCGACGTCGCCATCTACGACGCGCTGGTGCGGATGGCGCAGGACTTCTCGCTTCGATACCCGCTGGTGGACGGGCACGGCAACTTCGGGTCGCTGGACGGCGATGCCGCCGCGGCGATGCGGTACACCGAATGCCGCCTCGCTGCTCTGGCGGCCGAGCTGGTGCAGGAGCTGGCGAAGCGCACCATCGACTACCGGCCCAACTACGACGGGACCCAGTTCGAGCCCATCGTCATCCCGGCTCGCTTGCCGCAACTCTTGATGAACGGCACCACCGGCATTGCGGTGGGCATGGCCACGAACATCCCGCCGCACAATCTCGGGGAGCTGTGCGACGCCCTGATCGATCTCTCGAAGCACAAGGACCTGGACGTCAAGGACCTGCTCAAGCACATCAAGGGCCCCGACTTTCCCACCGGCGGCCAGATCCTCAACAGCAAGTCCGAGCTGCGCGGGATCTACGAGACCGGGCAGGGGTCGATCCGCGTCCGCGGCGAATGGAAGCTCGAAGACCTGCCGCGCGGCGGCAAGCAGGTCGTCGTGACCTCCATTCCGTACGCCGTCAACAAGTCCAATCTGGTGATGAAGTTCGGCGACCTGGTCCGGGAGCGGAAGCTGACGCCGCTGGTGGACGTGCGCGACGAGAGTACCAAGGACGTGCGCATCGTGCTCGAGATCAAGCGCGACGCCGATCCCGAGCTGGTGATGGCGTACCTCTACAAGCACACGCCCTTGCAGACGAACTTCGGCGTGAACCTGACCTGCCTGGTGCCGACCGACAACCCGGAGGTGGGGGCGCCGAAGCGGCTCGACCTCAAGAGCATCCTCCGCTACTTCCTCGACTTCCGCTTCCAGGTCGTCACCCGGCGATTCGAATACGACCTGAAGCAGGTCCAGCAGCGCCTGCACATCCTCGAGGGCTTCGAGAAGGTCTACGACGCCCTGGACGAGATGCTCAAGATCATCCGCAAGAGCGAGGGAAAGGAAGACTCGGCGCAGAAGCTGATCAAGCGCTTCAAGCTGACCGAGGAGCAGGCGGACGCCATTCTAGAGATGAAGCTGTACCGGCTGGCGAAGCTCGAGATCTTGGTCATCGAGAAGGAGTTGAAGGAGAAGCGGTCCGAGCAGCGACGGCTCAAGGAGCTGCTCGGCAACGACCGCGCGCGCTGGGGGGTGGTGCGCGAGGAGATCGCGGAGATCCAGAAGGCGTACTCCGACAAGCGGCGGACGAAGATCGGCGGCGCGGGCAGCGAGGAGGTCGAGTACAGCGAAGAGGCCTTCATCGCCGACGAGGACGCCCAGGTGGTGCTCACGCGAGACGGCTGGATCAAGCGCGTGCGCGAGCTCAAGGACCCGTCCCAGACCCGCGTGCGGGAAGGCGACGAGGTGGCCTTCGTGCTGGGAGGGTCGCTGAAGAGCAACCTGGTCCTGTTCAGCAACTTCGGGACGGCCTACGTCACGCGGTTCAACGACGTTCCAGCGAGCACGGGCTACGGCGATCCGGTCCAGAAGCTGTTCAAGTTCGACGACAACGAGCGCGTGGTGGGGGCGCTTTCGCTCGACCCGCGCGTGCCCCGGCCGGAAAAGCTCCTGGGCATTTCACGCGGAGGGTACGGGCTCCGCTTCGCGCTGGCGCCCCACACCGAGGTCTCCACCAGGGCGGGGAGGCGATTCGCCCGCCCCGCGAAGGAAGACGAGCTGATCGGTGTGCTCCCCGTGGACGACAAGGACTTCCTCGCGGTCGTGACCGAGAACGCGTACGCCCTGGTCACCAAGGCCAAGGAGGTCAACGAGCTGGCCGGTCCGGGTCGCGGAGTCCGCGTGATCAAGATCCAGTCGGGCGACAAGCTGGTCGGCTTCCTTTGCACCAGCGACAAGAAGGCGGAGCTGCCGCTGGAGACGGCCAAGGGGCGCAAGCTGGAGCTGACGGTGCGCCAGCCGGCCACCCGCGGCGGGAAAGGACGCCAGCTGGTGCGGAAGGACACCGTGAAGCCGCTGCCGACGGGACCCGTCGTGCAGTCCCTGCCTGCCGAGGAGAAGAAATAAATGGCCGTCGTGCGGAAGACCCGGTACAGCGCGGCGGACATCCAGGTCCTGGAAGGCCTGGAGCCGGTCCGCAAGCGGCCGGCGATGTACATCGGCGGCGTCGACGCCAGCGGATACCACCACCTGCTCTGGGAGATCCTCGACAACTCCGTCGACGAGGTGATCAACGGCTACGCCACGCGGATCGAGGTCACGCTCCACAAAGACGGCAAGACGGTGACCGTCACGGACGACGGCCGGGGAATCCCGGTGGACGTGATGCCGAAGTACAAGAAGCCGGCCCTCGAGGTGATCCTCACCACCCTCCACTCCGGGGGAAAGTTCGAGCAGGGCAACTACATCCACTCCGGCGGGCTCCACGGCGTGGGGAGCAGCGTGGTGAACGCGCTCTCGTCGAGCTTGATCGCGCGGGTGAAGCGGGACGGGAAGCACCATGTGCAGACCTACTCCAAGGGTCTCGCCACCTCGAAGCTGAAGACGGAAGGCAAGGCCCGCGGCACCGGCACCACCGTCACGTTCACTCCGGATGCGGAGATCTTCGGGCTGAAGGCGAAGTTCGATCCCGACCTGATCCGCGATCGGCTGGAGGCGAAGAGCTACCTGCACCGGGGCATGATCGTCGTGTTCCGCGAGGAGACGCGGAGTCCCGCGCGCGAGGAGACCTTCCAGCACGACGGAGGGATCGCCGAGTACCTGGCCAAGGTCGTCACGCAGCGGGGGAAGAACACGGTCCCAGCCGCGCAGAAAGTGCCCCCTCCGGGCGCTTCGGAGCCGATCGCCACCACCGAAGAGGGCCTCCCGGAGACCGAGCTGACCGCGCAAGGCGGCGAGATTCCCTCGGTGCCGCCGGTGGCCGCGATGCACATCCCCGCCGGCGCGCTCTTCTCCAAGCAGAGCGAAGGGGACGTCCGCCTGGAGATCGCGCTGGTCTGGACGGAAGCGACGGACGAGCACCTGCGCAGCTACGTGAACGGCATTCCGACGCCCAACGGGGGAACGCACGAGGCGGGTCTGCGCTCGGGCATCGTGAAGGCCGTGCGCAACTACATCGAGACGCACGGGCTGGCGCCGAAGGGCGTGACGCTCACCGCCGAGGACATCCGCGAGGGCATCTGCGGAATCCTCTCCAGCTACGTGGTGGACCCGCAGTTCCAGGGCCAGACCAAGGGGCGGCTCAACAATCCCGAGACCGCCGCGCAGGTGGAGGGCGTGGTGCGCCCTGCGCTGGAGAAGTGGCTCAACGACACGAAGACGGTGGCGGAGCCGATCATCGCCCGCATCATCCTGGCGGCGCGGGCGCGCGAAGCCTCGCGAGCAGCCGCCCAGCAAGTGACGCGGAAGACCGCCGTCTCGCACCGCTTGAACCTGCCCGGCAAGCTCGCCGACTGCGCGTCCACCAACCCCCAGGAGAGCGAGCTGTTCATCGTCGAGGGCGACTCGGCCGGCGGCTCCGCCAAGCAGGGTCGCGACAGGCGCACGCAGGCCATCCTCCCGCTGCGCGGGAAGGTCCTCAATGCCGAGCAGGCGTCGACGGAGAAGATCGGCCAGAACAAGGAGCTGCAGGACATCGTCTCGGCGCTGGGCTGCGGGATCGGCGAGGACTTCAAGGCTGCGAACCTGCGCTACGGGAAGATCTTCCTGCTGATGGACGCGGACAGCGACGGGCACCACATCTCCACGCTGCTGTTGACCTTCTTCTACCGGCACATGCGCGAGCTGATCCGGAACGGCAGCGTGTTCATCGCCCAGCCGCCGCTCTACAAGATCGAGGTTGGAAAGGACACCTACTGGGCCCTCGACGACGCGGACCGCGCGCGCATCCTCAAGGACCACGCCAAGGGTAATGCCAAGCCCAACATCATGCGCTTCAAGGGGCTGGGGGAGATGACGGCCGAGGAGCTCAAGTCCACCACGCTGGACCCGAAGCGGCGCCTGGCGCTGCGCGTGACCATTCCGGAAGAGGCGGCGCTCGACACGGAGCGCACGATCAACGACCTGCTCGGGAAAGACGTCAGCGCCCGTTTCAAGTTCATCATGGAGAGGGCGGGAGAGGTGAAGGAGCTGGATCTCTGACCCTGGCGGGGTTTCGCGATGTCGCTCAAGGGTTACCCCTGAGCCAACTTCGGTGTCCGGGGCTAGCCGGCTCCTCTGCGTTTTTCCAGCCCGATCGCCGTGCCGGTGCGGCGCCGTATCTGGTGGCTGCTTTTCATGGGGGGGGCGGGGCGTGGGCGCGTTTGTTGGTCCCCGGCTGGACCCCACCGAGCGTCGCGGCTGCAGTGGCGGCGGACCGCGCAAGGTCTGAATCAATTGATGTGCTGACAGCGTGCTCGTCGTGCCGGCCACTCTTGGGCAGTGCGCCAACTCCTTCCGGAACTCATGATTGATCACATCATTTGGGCTCCTTCGGAATCGCCGTCGTGGGGACCCCCGAGTCCTCGGGACCGAAAAACACGGTGCTGTGCCGAGCGCGGTACTCGGGGTGTTCGCGGCGGTGTACACCGAGCGCGCTGCATTGCGGGCGTTGTCTGAACACGGGAGCCCTGAACCCGACCCGGGCTGACGTTTCAGGGTCTCGTTTTGGTATCCGACGGTCCCATTTCGCGCTCGTCCCGGGACGGGACGCAGCGCGTCAATGCTCG
>Ga0209526_10000344_pt1 | contig 29174 bp, 25 predicted proteins | sample JacPinW_OM2H0_M1_FD_188566 | JGI IMG/M metagenome (GOLD analysis project Ga0209526, IMG submission 188566) | Forest soil microbial communities from Algoma, Ontario, Canada - Jack Pine, Ontario site 1_JW_OM2H0_M1 (SPAdes) (version 2) | ecosystem: Environmental > Terrestrial > Soil > Boreal... | reverse complement strand
CCATCGGAAAGCGGCCCGCGACCGAGGCGAGACCGCCAAATTGGCCATGGGTGTCGTCTCGGCCATCAAGCCGCCCAACCCGGAAATAACCCGTCCGGGAACAAGAGTGTCCGCTGCCCTGTAATTTTCAGCACTCCTTTGGATCCACCAGACCGGCGCTGCGGGCCAGAATTTCGTAATTTCCGCCCTTCGCGACGGCAGTATACATCTTCATCTTGCAGTGACGCTGCCCTGGCACCATCTCCGCCGGCCCGCCCGGACCTTCAGCGATCTTCGCATGATCGAAAGCTGCGGCAACCGCGTCGCGATCGAGCTTGCCGGCTTCCTTGACGGCGGCTTCCCACAGCTTCAATCCGCGATAGGTGCCGGTCGCGGCACTTCCCGCGGCAAACAGGAATGTGCCGGGAAACTGCTTGTCATAGGCTGCCTGGATCTTCGCGCTGGCCGGATCTTCCGGAACCAGCGCCTTGAAATAATCAAGACAGCTCGCAAGTCCTTCGATTTCCGCCGGCTGGTTGATGTTGAGCGTGTTCTCGTCGTAATAGACGCAGGACAGCCGGCCGCCGTTCTTGAGAAATCCCGCTTCAGAGAGTTGCTTGAAGAACGGGCCAACGCCGGGCGGAATCACGGTGTTGAAGACCACGTCCACCTTGTTGGAGATGACGCGGTTGACGGTGGAGCTGAAATCGATCTGATCGAGCGGGTAGTATTCTTCGAAGATCACTTCGCCGCCGCTGGCCTCGATCACCTTGCGGGCATAGACATTCAGCGTATGCGGCCAGACATAATTGGCGCTGGGAAGCGCAAACCGCTTGCCGCCATTCTTGATCAGCCATGGGATGAACTCGTCGCACTGCTGGGCCGGCGTCGGCCCGGTGCAGAACAGATAGGGCGTGCATTCCTTGCCTTCATACAGCTGCGGATAAATGTATAATGTCTTGCCTCGCGCAACGATGACATCCTTGATCGCGTTGCGCATGGAGCTTGTGATACCGCCCAATACGAGATCGACCTTGTCGCGCTGAATGAGCTTGCGAACATTGCCGACCGCGACGGATTCGTTCGACGCGGTGTCTTCGATGAACAGTTCCAGCGGCCGTCCCAACAGTCCGCCCGCATCGTTGATTTCCTTGACGACCATTTTCGCAACGTTGGCGTCGGCATTCCCTGCATATCCGATCGGACCGGTAAGGTCGGTGGCGATGCCGACCTTGATCGGGGCTTCCGCCGCGTTGGCCCAATCGGGAGAGACGACCCAGCTTCCGACACCCGTGGCCAGCGCGGTAGAGGCAAAGGCAAAATTGCCAAGAAAACGACGCCGGCTCCAATTGCTGTTCTGTTTAGACATCGGGATTAAACCCCTTTTCCTGAGACGAGACCTTGCGGCCGGAACTTGATGAAAGCGATGGCGAGAACGAACACCAATACGTCAGCGACCACGGGAGAGATCACCCACGGCAACGCCGCGCTCAACGTGCCGATCACGCCCGCGCCGGCAACCGGTCCGGCGAACGACCCGACGCCGCCAACCATGACCGCGACGAATCCCTGAATCAGGAAGCGAATGCCGAGATCGGCGAATAACGAAAACACCGGCACGATCAGCGCGCCGGCAAGGCCAGCCAGGGCGGCGCCGAACGCGAAGGTCGCGCCATAGATCGCGCTGGTGGAAATCCCGGAGGCGCGGGCGAGCGACGGATTCTCCAGCGAAGCCCGGATCCGCAGGCCAAACGTCGTATGGGAGAGCAGAAGATAGCTTCCCACCATGACCAGGGCCGTAATGATGACGATCGCAAGGCGCCATGAGGAGAAATGCATTGTCCCCACGTCGAGCGATCCGGCGATCGGCTCCGGCACCGATCGATAGAGCCCGCCGATCAGCGTTCGGACCACCTCTCGAATGATCAATCCAAGTGCGTAGGTGCCGAGCATGGCGACGATCGGCGCCGCATAAAATCGCCTCACGATCAGACGTTCGAGCACGAAACCGAGCGCGCCGACGACAAACGGGGCCGCTACCATTCCGAGCCAGACCGGCAAGCCCAGGCTGTAGGCGAGGTAGGTGACATAGGCACCCAGCAGAACGAACTCGCCCTGCGCGAAGTTGAAGATACCCATCATGCTGGCGATGACGCCGAGCCCAAGGACGACCAGAACCACGATCGCGCCGAAACTCAATATCTCGAAAACCGCGACGACCAGATTAGCCATGGGCTACCGCCAGCATCTCATTGCCAGTCCCTACATCCTCTTCCAGTCGCCTGACTTAGGTTCCAATAAGGCGCCCAGACCGCTGCTGCGATCAGACGCGCCGGGGTCGAAATCCATTCAAGAATCGCGCCAAGACCTGCCAGACGCTTTCGCCGCCTCCCTGAAACTCGCGTTCACGGCGGGCCCGGCGCCGACCTGCTCGAATCCTCGCTTGACGGTGCCCGACCTTCGTGCCCTGACGCCGCCGCCGAGCGCGATCATGGCCTCACTCCGAAAGCTATTGTACGACCATTCGAGGATTCACAGATTCCGGCGCCATGGCATCAGCAGCCGCTCGATCTTGCCGACGATAAACGTCAAAATCAGCGCCAGCGCGATGGTGGCCACCAGGGCTGCGAATACCTTTGGAATCACGTAGAGCGAGCCGGCCTTGAAGATGGCGTGTCCGAGCCCTTCGGATGACGACATGAACTCGCCGACGATCGCGCCGATCAGCGCGAAGCCGACCGTGAGCTTCAATCCGGCAAAGATGTCGGTGAGCGAGGCAGGCACCACGAGCTTGCGGAAGATCTGGAATTTTGACGCGCCGAGCGTCCGCATCAGGTTGATCTGGTCCGGATCGACGCCGACCGCGCCCTTGTAGGATGTGACCAAGGCAACGATGACCACCGAAAGGGTCGACATCGCGACCTTCGAAATCAAACCGGTGCCGAACCAGATGATGATGATCGGCGCCAGCGCGATAATGGGTATCGAGCCGACCGCGATCACGAAAGGCTCGACCACGCGGGACACGAACCGCGAATACCACAGCGACAGGCCGATCACCGTCCCGACCAGGTTGCCGACAAAAAACCCGAGCAACGTCTCCGACCCGGTCACATAGCTATCGCGCCACAGGCTGCCGTCGCGCGCCATCTGACCGAGAAAGCCCGCAATCGCCGATGGCGAGCCGAACATGAAGGCGGCGGCGCGGTTCTGCGATGTCATGTAGTCCCAAAAGCCGAGGAATGCGGCCAGGATCGCCACCTGGGTTGCAAGCACAATCGCCGTCGAACGAAGCTTCTTCCATCGCCGCCCTGCGACCGGCGCGGCGACAGGTTCGGACGCGTCCGTTGAACGGGGCATTGCCGTGTCGACATCCGCGGTCATTGCAGGACCACGTCGAGGTCGGCCCAGATCCGCCGGACATATTGGCTGAAATCCTGGCTCTGGCGCATCGCGATCATGTCGGTGCGTTCGGGACCAAGTGCAATGTCGTAGACGGCCTTGACGCGGGTCGGCCGCTTCGACAGCACGATGACGCGATCGGCCAGCGATACCGCCTCTTCGATGTCGTGGGTGATGAGCAGCAGCGAGCGCTTGCTCTTGCGCACCAGTGCCGCCGTATCGTTCTCGATCAATAGCTTGTTCTGAAAGTCCAGCGCGGCAAAGGGCTCGTCGAGCAACAGCACGTCGGGCTCGTTGACCAGCGTGCGCGCGAGCGCCACCCGCTGACGCATTCCACCCGAGAGCGTCGAAGGGTAATGGTGGGCAAAACCGTGAAGTCCCAGCTGGTCGAGCATCGCGTGACCGCGATCCTGGGCTTCGCTCGGCGCGACGCCGCGTATCTCAAGCCCCAGCATGGCGTTGCCGAGCGCCGTCCTCCATGGCAGCAGCAAATCCTTCTGAAGCATGTATCCGACATTCTGCGGCTGACCGGACACTTCGCGGCCATGCCAGCGGATGCGTCCGGAATCCGGCGTCAACAACCCGCACAAGGTATTGAGCAGCGTCGTCTTGCCACAGCCGGAGGGCCCGACAATGCTGACGATCTCTCCTTCCCGAAGCGTCAGGCTGAGGTCGCCGATGACCGGCACGATCCGCCCGCCGACCTCATAGCTCTTTGTCACGTGCTCCACGACCAGCGGCGGGATCGCGGCACCACCCATGACTGTCTCGGCATTGCCAGCGCTTTGACTGACGCCGGTTCTCGTCATTTGAGACTGGCGACCGCCTTGTCGGCGAAGCTGTTGTCGATGATCTGATCGAAGGGAATGCTGCCCTTGGCATTGCCGAGATAAATCTGCATGTCCATCAGGTTCTTCCATTGATCCTGCTTGGTCACTACGGACTGCGCCGGAATGAGAAATTTGAGCTCCGCATCGATCGCCTTGTCAACGACGTCGCCTGGCAGATCCGGGAACTCCTTGCGCGCGACCTCCTTGGAGAAAGCCGGATCGGCATAGGTCTTGCGCGATGCCTCCTCGAACGAGGTCACCAGCGCCTGCACCATCTCCGGGTCTTTCGCAATCGTGGTGGGAAGCACCATGATGCCGGTGTTGCAGAACGGGCCGATGTAGCTCGAGAAATCGAACACCACCTTGGCGCCCTGCGCTTCGGCCGCGGCGACGCTCGGCTGGTACGCGATGGCGATATCCGCCTGCCCGGCCAGCATGGCGGCGATTTCGGTACCCGGATTGACCGGAACGATGGTGGCATCGACGCCGACCTTGAGGCCTGCCTTTTCAAGCAGCCGTTTCGCGACGCTGTAATTGGTGTTCGGCTCGGGCGATGTGACGATCTTCAATCCCTTGAAGCCCATGGGATCGGTGATCGGCTGCAGCGTCTTCGACACGCCGAAGTAATGAGCACGTTGCACGACGGTTCCGACCACGACACCGGGACCGCCATTCTCGCGCGAGATCTGCGCCATCGTCGCGTCGCCGATGGCAAAGTCGGCCGATCCGCCCAGCACCGCCGCAAATGTCTGGGTATCGCCGCCGGCGGCGCTCACCTGCATGTCGAGCCCGTTCTTTTTGAAAATGTCGGCGTGCATTCCGACGTAGAGATTGATGTAGCCGAGGTTGTGCACCGCTTCGCTGAAACGCACCGTCTTTGGCGTTGCCGCGCGCGCGCCGCTCGAACCGATCAGCGATGCGGCGCCGATACCACCCGCGATCGCCGCTGACGTTGCCAGGAAGCGGCGGCGGCTCCATGAATTGCCGGTTCTGGTGAAGAGATGGCGGCGGCGATCGGTCATGACAGGGAACTCCTTGCGACTTAAACCGGCAATGGATGAACAAAGACTAGTCCGACGACCGCAAGCGGCAAGTTGAAAGAAGCGACAGCAATTGCTCAATGCAGGGCAATGCAATTCGCGGCGCTGCCAATGTGCCCAAGACAGCGAAGTTGTTGATTGGGATTTATGATTTGCGTGCTGCAAGAATCGTCTCGATGAACAATCCCATGGCACACCAAATGCCATGATGTCGATTTTGACATTATTGTCGCCCAAAGAAACGGCTACACGCGATAGCTGCATTTCGCCGCGGACGCCACGGATCAACCGCCCGGATGCATGTCGCACATTTGCATCAGCCATTGAAAACAGTCCGATAGCGTTTTTTACCAAATAGTCGTCGCACCAGACCAAGTTTCGCGTCGCCGCTGCATCTAGAGTTTGCGCGTGCCAATCCGGCGTGTGCGGTGGCTTGATCCAGGGACTGGGGCGGTGCGTTCGGCGCCGGCATTTTCGCCGGCATCGCCAACATCACCAAATCCAACCAGTCCAGGGTATTTCCGCTGCTGATACTGCCACGGTGGTGAACTCAAGCATGCTCTCGGGACGGAGGCCGCAGGGCCGGCAATACCTCAACATTGACCCTCGAATTTATTCAACCCGGCTGCGGACGGCGTGCTCGGCCGCGAGAATCGGCGGATCGCCAACGCGGTGTCGTTTTGCGCGACGGGCTCGCCGCCCGAACCTCCGCTTCGGGCTGATTGGGAGACTGCAGGCATGACCGGAACATATCGATCGCTGTCGCGGCTTCTTCGGATGGATCGTGGCGGAGAAATCAGCCCGAGAGCAACCAATGACCTCGCGACATTGAGGTTCACGACCGAAGACATCCCTGAGGCAGATCGGGTCGCGAGGTGGCGGGACCATCATCTAAGCCTTGGACAAATAGAGCCGGCGCAGGATCACCCTTTTGAAGCCCGCGAGGTTTCCCGCACCCTGCCGATGCTGCATTTGATGTCGCTCACGCTGTCGGCCTCGCGCATCGTGCGGACGCGTGTCGTCGAGGGCAGCGATGAGGTCGCGCTGTTCGTCAACCGGACCGGCCACGCCGCGATATCCGCACGCGGGCGCGAGGCGCAGCTCGCCCCTGGCGATGGCGTATTGATAAGCTGCAGCGATGCAATGGTGTATGACCGCTTATCCCATGGCGAATTACTGTCGATTCGCGTGCCGCGCTCGGTCCTCTCCCCGGTCGTCGGTATCGACGATGCCATCATGCGTCCGATCCCACGGCACTCCGAGACCCTGAAGCTTCTGGCGTATTATGCCGGGACACTGATCGACGGCAACGCGCTGGCCGCGTCCTTCCTCCGAAACCTGGCCGTCAATCATCTGCATGATTTGATCGCGTTGACGCTCGGCGCAACGCGCAACGCCACGGGGGCAACGAGCGCGGAAGGATTGCGTGCGTCCCGGCTGCGAGCGGCGAAGGCTTACATTGTCGAAAACAGCTCCCGCCACGACCTTTCGGTCGGCGCCGTTGCGGACCATCTGGGGGTCACGCCACGCTATCTTCAAAGGCTGCTGGAGGCCGACGGCACGACATTTTCCGCCTTCTTGCTCGGTCAGCGGCTTGCACGCGCCTATCGAATGCTGTGCGACTTGCAGTTCTACAGCCGTCCGATAGGCATCATCGCTTACGACGTCGGCTTTGGCGATCTCTCCTATTTCAACCGGTGTTTCCGGAGACGGTATGGCGTGACACCCACGGAGATCAGGGAAGCATGTGCAAAATAGCGATCATGTTCTGCCGCGTGGGTTCATTGACGGCAATTCTTCCATCGGCGGATGCCCAACGCGTGCAGCGTCTTTTGGCGCTTGAACTATCGTTTCCGGGCGGATCAGGAGACTGCAGGCATGACCGTGGCCTATCGATCGTTATCGTGGCACTCCCGCGCGAAACATAACAGCGCCATCTGTCCCAAGGGAACCAATGGCCTCGCGACAGTGTGCTTTTCGACCGAGGAAATCCCCGGGGCGGATCGGGTGGCGAGATGGCGGGACCATCATGCGAGCGTGGCACTCAACGTGGAAATCGAGCCTGCGCAAGATCACCCTTTTGAGGCCTGCGAGGTCTCCCGGATCCTGCCGGCATTGCATTTGATGTCGCTCAAGATGTCGGCCGCGCGCCTGATACGGACGCGTGTCACCGACGGCAACGACGAGTTTTCGCTGCTGGTCAACCGGACCGGCCACCTCACAGTGTCGGGACGCGATCGCGAGGTGCCGCTTGCACCCGGCGACGGCGTATTGATAAGGAGCGATGATGTCATGGTGTGCGATCGCTTGTCCTACGGCGAATCGCTGTCGCTGCGGGTGCCGCGCCCGATCCTCTCTTCGATCGTGGTCGGCGTCGACGATACCGTCATGCGCCCGATCTCGGGACAGTCGGAGACCCTGAAGCTTCTGACGTGCTATGCCGCGACGCTGATCGACGAAAACGCTCTTGCCGCGCCTTACCTTCGAAACCTGGCCGTCAATCATGTGCACGATTTGATCGCGCTGGCGCTCGGCAGAACGCGCGGCGTCGCGGGGGCAGCGAACGCGGAAGGGTTGCGGGCAGCGCGGTTACACGCTGCGAAGGTTTACATTGTCGAAAACAGTTCCCGGCACGACCTTTCGGTCGGCGTCATCGCCGACCATCTGGCGGTCACGCCGCGCTATCTGCAAAGGTTGTTTGAGGCCGAAGGCACGACATTTTCCGCCTTCTTGCTCGCTCAACGGTTAGCCCGCGCCTATCGTATGCTGTGCGACTCGCAATTTTCAGATCGTCCGGTCGGCGCCATCGCTTATAGCGTCGGCTTCGGAGATCTCTCCTACTTTAATCGATGTTTCCGCAGACAGCATGGCGTGACGCCCAGCGACATCAGGCAAGGCAGTGCGAGATAACGATCGGCGAATGAAGCGCGACGGCGGGACCGCCCGCGCGCCATCGATCGCCGCGGGTTGACGGCAACCATCTCCGATTCGAAGGATGGAAGCCGGCCCTAGAACGCGGCGCGGACGCCGTGGGAGGCGCTGGATTGGCTGTTGTCCGCGGGAACGCAACCGCCCGACGGAATTCCGCATTGCCCATTAGCAACCAGCGTTTGGTCGCCGGGAGCGGGCCATGGATTGTACCACAGCTCCGTCGACTCAATCGATACGGTGGGAGGATTGGCATGCCGGTCGGCGCCGACGAGGCAGATCAACTCGATCAGCACGGCAATGGCCAACAACTCTACCGATAATTTCTGCATGATATCGCTCCAGACGCCAGTCGATTCAGCCCGCAGCCGTGGACTGCGCGGCACGATTTCTTGTTGCATTTCGACAGCCAGCGTTTCGCTGCGTCGCGGCCCAAGTGACCGAGCGCTGCCTCCTCCGATAGGAAGAGCCGCCGCGCCATCTGAATCGACCCGCACAGACCCTAGATGCAGCGGCGATGCGCGGCTTGGACTGGTGCGACAACGAGTTGGAGAGAACCGCAGCCGGGGTCCTTCTTCAGCGGCTGATGCGGACTTGCAACACGGACCTGAGATCCGATCCATCAGCCGCCATCGGCAGCGATGCGAAGATGCGACATCCGGGCAATGACGACGCGCCGTCGTTGATGACAGCAAAAGTCGAAAGCATTTGCCTCCCCTGCTAACGCTTTGTTCTCTCTGCGTCTCTTTGTGTCCGCGCGGACCACGCCAAATGCAACCGCATACTTCAATCGGGGGAAGCAGCCTGACGCGGGCGCCGCCATATCGCCGCGCAGCCCATCGGGCATAAGCAAACCAACAACACACAGACAGAAGTTTCGCGCGGCTCGCATGCGACGCCGGCCGGATGCGAAGTGCTTCCGTCATGACGGGTATTGATCGTGATGATTATTTTGTATTTATGGGCCACGAGCGCTTGGGTCGGACTTGCGGTCGGCTTTATATTCTTCCGGATGTTGGCGATCGTCCTCGCTTCGCCGCTGGTCGCACTACTCTCCGCGGCGCTTCTTTACCACTATGGTTTCGGGTTAGTCCGTGCCCTATCGATATCGATGGAGTCTCTTGCTGCCCTCCAGGGCTTTTATCTGCTGGGCGCGGCCATGAGGCACGCGGCGATGAAGGATGAATGATGAGCGAGTGCCGATCCCGTTTCGAACGCAGCGGCCTGATGGCGGCGAAAATACGCGAGGCGGCCAGTCGCGAAAACTGCCCGGCCGCGGCGCTACCGCTACGGGACCACCGTCGTCCGCGATGGCAGCCACATCGCAATGTCGGGGAAGACGACCAGCAGACCGAGCAATACAAACAGCAGGAGATGGAACGGAACGGTCCCCATCACAACGTCGCTCAACTTGCCGGTCCAGATGCTTTGAATGACGAACAGATTGATGCCGATCGGCGGCGAGATCTGCCCCATCTCGATGAACAGCACGAGAATGACGCCGAACCAGATCGGATCGATGCCATATTGCAGCAGCACCGGATACAACAGCGGCACCGTCACCACGATCATGCCGAGACTTTCGACCAGGCAGCCGAGCACGGTGTAGAGCACAAACAACGCCAGAAAGAATTCGAGCCTCGACAGTTTGAGATCCACCAGAAACTGGGTGATCTGCTCGCCGACGCCGGCATAGGAGATGGCGTAGGAAAACACGAACGCGGCATAGACGATGAACAGGATGTTGCCGCAGACCCGGACGCAGGTCTGCAGCGCCGTCTTGAGGACGCGGAAATTGAATTCGCCGCAGATCATGGCGATCGCCATGGCCAGCAGGCATCCGACCGCCGCTGCTTCCGTCGGCGTCACCAGCCCCGAATAGATACTTCCCATCGTGCCGCCGATCAGGAACACGAACGGCAGCACATCGAGAACGGCGGCCAGCAATTCCGCAAGCGAGCGCGCGCCGCGTTCGACCGGCGCCACGCCGGGCTTCAGCCAGGCGTGCACGGCGATGTAGCTCATGAACATCAAGGTCAGCAGCAATCCCGGCATGACCCCGGCCATGAACAGTTTCGCCACCGAGGTTTCGGTGAACGTGCCGTAGACGATCATCGCGATGCTCGGCGGAAACAGAATTCCGAGCGTCCCGCCGGCGGCCAGCGAACCGGCCGACAGCCGCGGACTGTAATTGCGCCGCTGCAATTCCGGCAGCGCAACGCGGCCGATCGACGCCGCGGTCACCACGCTCGATCCGCTGATCGCGGCAAAAATGGCGCAGCCGGCGATATTGGTCTGCAGCAATCCGCCGGGCATCCAGGCGACCAGGGTCGACAGGCCGCGATAGACCCGCTGGCTGAGTTTGCTCTCCTGAAGAATCTCGGCCATCAGGATGAACAGCGGGATCGCCGTCAGGGTAAAGCTGTTCATGCTGCCCCAACTGACCAGCCCGATGCCTTTCAGTCCCGCAAGGCCGGCATGCATCACCAGATAGAGCACGGACGGAACCAGAATCGCGAAGGGGATGGTCATTCCCGCCGTGAGCAGGCCGAGGAAGACCAGCATCACGACAATCAATTCGACGCCTGGCGTCATGATCGATCACCCCTGCGCAAGACCCTCGCCTTGGTCACCATGGTCCGCAGCAGCGCCAAGCACAGCAGCAGCATCCCGATCGCCATCGCGCTTTGCGGCAGCCACAACGGCGTCTGCAGCGGCGTCGGCGCGACGTCTTCGGCGCGCCACGAATTGGCGGCAAGCCGGTACAACTGCCAGGTGACCAGCGCGGACGCCACCAGCGAGATGAAATCGAACACCATCTGCGAGATCAGCCGCGCCGCGAACGACAGGCGGGTCTGAACCAGCTCGACGCGATGGAACGCACCGTGCGCCTCGGCGACCGACATGCTCAAAAATGTCAGCGCCACCAGCAGGTAGCCGCAGACTTCATCCGTGATCTGAAACGACGTCGCGAACGCGTTGCGCGCGATCGCCTCGGCAGCGATCAGCACAATCGACACCACCAGGAACAGCGCGCAGATGCTCTCGCAGGCATCCTCGACCAGCGTCGATCCGGGAATGACGTTTTCGATTGCGTGGGGCGCCACCCCATCGGCCACCGGCTCGCGCTGTGTTGCCATGATTATCGGCCGATGGCGGTGCGAACCTGCTTCAGCGCGGCGATCGCATCGGGGCCCTGCGTCCTGGCCCATTCTTCCCAGTAAGGCGCAATGAGTTTTGTCCCCGCCTCGATGTCCTGCGGGTCTTCCTTGGTCACCGTCATGCCGCCGTCGGCGAATTTCCTGGTCAGATCGTCCTCATCATCCGCCATCGCCTTGGTGATCAAAGGCATGTTGTCGCTGACGATCCGGCGGACCTTTTTTTGAATATCCGGCGAGAGTTTTGCGAAGCGCTCTTTGTTCACGATCAGGACCGAGTTGAAGTAGTTGATACCAAGGCGATAATTATATTTGAGCAGGTCCTTCCAGATATTGCCGCCACCGGTGCTGGCGGTGAGGACGCCGTCGACGACGCCGCGATCAAGTGCCGAGGGAACTTGCGGCGCGCCGATGGTCACGGGAATGCCGCCCAGTCTCCTGATGAACTCGCTCTGTTCGGGCGATGTCACGCGAATTTTCTGACCCTTGATGTCGGCGAGCGAAATCAGCTTCTTGCTCGAAAACGCCACCTGGAAAGGGTAGAGATACTGCCCGAGAACCAGCAGTCCCTTCTTCTCGAATGCCTTTTCCAGATAGGGGTTCATGATGGCCGCGGCCTTGTCGTAATCCGCCAGCGTCCGCAGCAGCATCGGCAGCCGCAGCACGCCGCCGATCGGCACATTGCCGAGAAAATATCCATCGTCTCCCATCTGCACGACGTCGTCGCTGACGGCCTGGGTGATGGTGGTGGTGTTGATGGGGAGCGAACCCCCGAGATGCAGGCGGATCGACAATTCGCCGCCGGTTTCCTTTTCGATCTGCTCGATGACCGTGTTCAGGCCCTTGACGGCCGCAACCGTCGAAACCGGATTGTAGATGTAGAGATCCCATTTTTCGGCCGCCGCAGCCGGCCCGACCGGAACCGACAGAAGCGCCAACGCCAACGCAAACATCGCCGCCGTCGCCCGCCAGATGACGTTGCCTTTGGCCCCTGACATCGCTTTCGCTCCCTTTGGTGTTCTGTTTTTTTCAATATCTTCGATCGCCGCGGGGCGGGCAAGCGCCGGTAAAAACTTGCTCCCATGCGCGCCGGCACTAACATTCGGCTTAGGTTTGTGGCATACGACGCGGGCATCCGGCGATCTTCCGGACCTGTGCGTTGAGATCATCTGCACATCATTTGCGAGCCGCGATGCCCACACCCAAGCCGCCCGCTTTCGAGACCCTCAGCCTCCATGCGGGACAGCATCCGGATCCCGTGACGGGCGCGCGGGCCGTCCCGATCTATCAGACCACGTCCTACGTGTTTCAGGATTCCGAGCACGCCGCCGCGCTGTTCAACCTCGAGCGTGCCGGTCATATCTACACCCGGATTTCGAACCCGACGACCGCGGTGCTGGAGGAGCGTCTGGCCGCACTCGAGGGCGGCGTCGGCGCCATCTGCACGGCGAGCGGCATGGCGGCGCTGCATCTTGGCATTGCCACGCTGCTTGGCGCCGGCGACCATATCGTGGCCTCCTCGTCACTTTACGGCGGCACCATCAACCTGCTGGCGCACACGCTGCCGCGTTTCGGCATCACCACGACTTTCGTCAAGCCGCGCGCACTCGATGAATTCGCCGCCGCGATCAAGCCCAATACGCGCCTAGTGATCGGCGAGACCATCGGCAATCCCGGCCTTGAAGTGCTTGATATCCCCAACGTCGCGCGGATCGCCCACGATGCAAAAATTCCATTGCTGATCGACAATACCTTCGCAACGCCCTATCTCAGCCGCCCGATCGAACTTGGCGCCGATATCGTGATGAACTCCGCCACCAAATGGATCGGCGGCCACGGCATCGCCATCGGCGGCGTGATTGTCGATGGCGGCAGGTTCGATTGGCGGCTTTCCGGAAAATTTCCGGTGCTGACCGAGCCCTATGCCGGCTATCACGGCATCGTTTTCGACGAGCAATTCGGCCCATCGGCGTTCATCATGCGGGCGCGCACCGAGGGCCTGCGCGACTTCGGCGCCTGCCTCTCGCCGACCAATGCCTTTCAATTGCTGCAGGGTGTCGAGACCCTCGGCGTCCGCATGGACCGCCATATCGAAAATACCCATGCGGTTCTGGAATTCCTGACCGCGAACAAGGCGGTAGACTGGGTTCTGCATCCTTCGCTGGAAAGCCATCCGGATTATGCGCTGGCCAGGCGACTGCTGCCGCGCGGCGCGGGGTCGATCATAAGCTTCGGAATCAAGGGCGGCCGGCCTGCCGGCAAGAAATTCATCGAGAGCTTGCGGCTGATCAGCCACCTCGCCAATGTCGGCGACGCCAAGACGCTGGTCATTCATCCCGCCAGCACCACCCATCAGCAGATGGATGCCGCCCAGCTCAAAGCCTCCGGAATTGGCGAAGAGCTGGTCCGGCTCTCGATCGGCATCGAATCCGCCTCCGACATCACCGACGACCTCGGCCAGGCGCTCCGCCTATCGCAGAAGGCTTGAGCCATGCAGTTGTCCGTCAATGGCGTTGAAACCTTTGTCGCGACCGGTGGCCGGGACTTCGATTGCTCGCTGCCGACCATCGTGCTTCTGCACGGCGCCGGCTTCGACCATACCACCTGGGCCTTGCACAGCCGGTGGTTTGCGCATCACGGCTACGGCGTGCTGGCTCCGGATTTGCCGGGCCATGGCCGTTCGTCCGGCGCGCCCCTCCAGGCAATCGCCGACATGGCGGACTGGACCGCGGCGCTACTCGATGCCGCCGGCGTGGCAAAGGCATGGCTGGTCGGTCATTCCATGGGATCGTTGATCGCACTCGAGGCCGCGGCGCGGCACCCGGACAAAGTCTCGGCGCTCGGCCTGATTGGCACGGCGGCGACCATGACCGTGGGACCCGATCTGCTCAAGGCCGCCGAAGCCAACGATCATTCCGCCGTCGACATGGTTTCGATCTGGGGCCTTGGATTTCAGGCCGGGCTGGGTGGCAGCCTCGCGCCGGGATTGTGGATGCATTCTGGCGCCCAGCGGGTCCTTGAACGATGCCGGCCCGGTGTGCTGTTCAACGATCTAAACGCCTGCAACGCCTATCAGAACGCGCTCGCCGCCGCGGCGCGGGTTGCGGTGCCGGTCACGTTCATTCTCGGCGAACGCGACATGATGACACCCGCGAAGGCCGGCAAGGCGCTCGCATCGGCGCTGCCGAATTCGCGCACCGTAGTGATACCGGGCGCGGGCCACATGATGATGGTCGAACGGCCGGACGAACTGCTCGCGGCACTGCAAGGCTATCGCGCCGCCTGAGCCGACCGAGGTCGTCGCGATCCACCAAAAATCACCGGCGGGACCGCCCGGTTCACGACCTCGCGCATGGCGAAACTCGATTGAATCCGCGCAACCCGCGGCAACCTTGAGAGTTCGGTTCGGTGGATGCGTTCAAAATCCTCGATATCGCGCGCCAGGACAATGACGATGTAGTCGTCGCTGCCCGACATCAGGAAGCATCGAACCACCGATGGACAGCCGATCACCGCGGCTTCGAACGATTTTAAGGCGTCCTCGTTTTGGCTTTCCAGCGTGACCCTGACCAGAACGGTGGTGGACAGCCCGAACCGAGTCAGATCCAGTACCGCCTGATAGCCGCGGATGAAACCTTCTTCCTCCAGTACCTTCTGCCGCCGCGCGATCGCCGTGCTCGAAAGCCCGACGCGCTCGGCGAGTTCGACGTGGCTGGCCCGGGCATTGACCGTGAGTTCGGAGAGGATGGTCGTATCGAAGCTATCGATCTTCATGCGTTCTGATTCCTGCGCGAAGTGTCCGGATCATGCCGGCTTCCGGCGAGAATCCAGATTAATGCATCAAGATCGCGGGGATTCAAACCGGTATCTGACCTAGAAACCTGGTTTCAAAACAGGGAGCTTCCATGATGCGTGTCGGAGTGCCGAAGGAAATCAAGATCCAGGAATACCGCGTCGGCCTCACACCGGGCACGGCTCGAGAATATGTCGCCGCCGGCCACAGCGTCATCGTCGAAACCAACGCAGGCGCGGGCATCGGAGCGACCGATGACGCCTATCGCAAGGCTGGAGCTGTCATCGCCGACACCGCTGCCGAGATTTTCGCCAGCGCCGATATGATCGTGAAGGTCAAGGAGCCCCAGGCTGCCGAATGGTCCCAGCTGCGAAAGGGCCAGATCCTCTTCACCTATCTGCATCTGGCGCCTGACCCGAAACAGGCCAGAGGTCTGATGGCCTCGGGCTGTACCGCGATTGCCTATGAGACGGTCACGGACGCGAAGGGAGGGTTGCCCTTGCTCGCGCCGATGAGCGAGGTGGCAGGACGACTTTCGATCGAGGCGGCGGGCTACGCCTTGAAGCGGAGCGCGGGCGGCCGAGGCCTGCTGCTCGGCGGCGTACCGGGCGTGGTTCCTGCCCGCGTCGTGGTGATTGGCGGCGGGGTGGTCGGCACCCATGCTGCACGGATGGCGGTTGGGCTCGGTGCGGAAGTCAGCGTGCTGGACCGTTCGCTCCCCAGGCTGCGTGAACTCGACGAACTGTTCGGGGGGCGGGTCCGCACCCGCTTCTCCACGATCGAGGCGATCGAACAGGAGGTTTTCGCAGCCGACGTCGTGATCGGCGCCGTCCTCGTTCCCGGCGCGAGCGCACCGAAGCTGGTTACAAGGGAGATGCTGAAGTCGATGCGGCAGGGTTCGGTGATCGTCGACGTCGCCATCGATCAGGGAGGCTGCTTCGAGACATCCCGCGCGACCACCCACGCCGATCCGACCTATGTGGTCGACGGAATCATCCATTACTGCGTGGCGAATATGCCCGGTGCGGTCCCACTGACGTCGAGCCAGGCCTTGAACAATGCGACGCTGCCGTTTGGGCTGGCCTTGGCGAACCATGGCTTTGCAGCGGTGACGCAGGATCCCCATCTCCGGGCGGGCCTGAATGTTCACCGTGGCCATATCACCAACAAAGCGGTAGCCGACAGTCTTGGCCTGTCCTGCGCGCCCATCGAGGGCGTGATCGCCGCCTGATTCCGCCTGTCCGCTCGCTTCTCGGAGCGGCGGAACGCGCAACCGATCTCGGCGGCGCTGCGAACGCCGCCGTCGAGGCCGATCGCACCCTGTCGCGGTGAGCTGTGGCCGCTTGACGACTTATGCCATCTTGGTTTTTCCGAGGCTTAACCCGCCGCTGTTGCATCGGCCGTCAGTGACACGCCAAACAATTCGCCTTCGCCGAGGCCAGCGCTGAAGAACCCGATCGGTCGCGCGCGACGTCGCGTGGTTCGACGGCAGCCGCACAAATCTTAGACACAGTGGACAGGCGATGGGCTCCGGCCCCGCGCCCTGCAGGCAAGAACAATTCTTTCCTGAAATGAAAAGCACGTAGGCGTCCCGGAAAAGCCCGGCAAACCGGCAATTTTCCGGTGCGGCACGCATCTTGCTAAGAAACTATTTTGCATGTCAGGAAATCGGCTCGGTCTCACAACCCAGCGGGCGGAACCATGGATGGCGATCGGCGGGCAGCCGGAAGACCATCCCAAAAACGGGAGACGGATGATGGCGGTGGTACGGTCGGAACTGCGGAAGGATAGTTTGTCGTTCTCGGAAGCGCTCGGTCAGTCGGTTGCGAATGTTTCGCCGACGCTGACGCCGGCACTGGTGGTCGCTGTCGTGGCGGGCATGGCCGGCACCGCATCATGGCTGGTCTACGTCTTCGCGACCATCGCTCTGGTGATCGTCGGCGTCAATGTGGGCAAGCTCGCCAAGCGCATCCCCTCTGCGGGTTCGTTCTTCATTTATGTTTCACGCAGTCTCGGTCCATCCTACGGCATGCTGTCCGCCTGGGCGATGCTGGCGGCCTATATCTTTACCGCGATGGCTCTGACGGTTGCGACTTCCATCCTCGTCAAGACGCTTTTCACCTCGCTTGGCTTCACCACCCCTATTCCCAGCACGCTGCTGTATTTCCTGGTCTCGGCCGGGATCTGGGCCTTCGCCTGCCGTGACATCAAGATTTCGGCGCGCATCGGCCTGACGCTTGAGGTGATATCGGTCGCCATCATCCTGTTCGTGTGCGTCTATACGTTTGCCCATTTCGGCTTCAAGATCGATGCCAAGCAAACTCATCTCGAAGGCATTGACTTCAAGAGCGCGGCGCAGGCCGTCGTGTTCGCCATCTTCTCCTTTGTCGGCTTCGAGAGTGCGGCGACGCTGGGCCGGGAAACCCGCAATCCGACCGTCAACATACCCAGGGCCATCGTCGCCACGGCGATCTTCGCCGGCGCGTTCTTCGTGCTGACGACCTATCTGATCGTCCAGGGTTTTGATGACGACGCCGCCAAGCTTGGCGCCAGTGCCACACCGCTCGCCGACATCACCAGCAGCGTCAGCGTGGGCCTGACCGCGCTGGTTTATTTCGGCGCCGCGATCAGCGGCTTCGCCTGCGCGCTGGCGTCGCTGAATGCCTACGGACGAATGCTGTTCTCGCTCGGACGCTACCAGTTCGTTCACACCTCGATGGGACTGGTGCATCAGAACTTCAAGACACCCTACGTGGCCTTGACATCCGGTGCGTTGATCAACTTCATCGTCTGCGCCGCGTTTGCCGGACAGGCGGAAACCGACACCTTTGGCTGGTACGGCACCCTCGCCTCCTACGGATTCATCATCGTGTACTTCCTGTGCTCGGTAAGCGCGCCGGTGTTTCTGGCGAAAAACGGCGGCGCCACGGCCGGCGACAAATTCGTCGGGGGTCTCGGCGCGGTGCTGATGGTGCTGTCGCTGGTCGGCAGCCTCTATCCGGTGCCGGCCTCGCCATACAATCTGTTTCCCTACTTCTTCCTGGTCTACATCCTCTTGGGGGTGAGTTGGTTCTTCATTCTGAAGGCGCGCGTCCCGCAGGCGATCCTCGGCATCGAGCATGATCTGGAAGTGGCGGCCGCGACGCCCGCCGAGTAGTCGAGGCCGAATAGCGTCAGACGGCCGCGACCGCTTCGAAGCGCCGCCGCTGTGATGACCCAGGGGTTGCTTCCCCGGCGCTACGGCCCCTGCGGTCTGCCACACCCCTTCCGCGTCGGAAGGGGTGTGTGCTTGCCAGCCGTACACGCTCCCAAGATACTGGCCAGATCCGATGCGTAAGCCGGGCGGCTGACTGGTCATGTTGCAGGCTGGCGCCCCTCAAAGGCCAGCGAAATGAGCCAGCAGCCATCAACGCTCAATGCCTCGGGATGGACGCTGGCGGTCGGAGCATCTTCGTCGGCTTCCGCAACATCCGAGGGCGCGGATGTGTATGTCATCCATAAAGGCGAAGCCTTCGACCGACTTGGCCGCGGTATCATCGCCGCCATCGCGCGCGGCATCGGCGCCGGGCCCCGCGCGCGCGAAGCCGCGCATATCGCATTGCACGGCCTGCTGGAAGGTTACTTTGGCGCGGCGGCCACGCTTGGCCCGGGGCGTGCCGCCGCTCTTGCATTGGGAAGTGCCAACGCCTGGATGTTCGGCCAGTCCCGCGCCGATCCCGGGCACCCCATGGCGGCTTCGCTGACGGCGCTCATCTTTGTCGGACGGCGCGTCCGGATCGTCCATGTCGGCGACGGTCGCGTTTATCGCCGACGCGGTAGCCAACTCACGCCGCTGACGTCGGATCATGTGCACCCGGCCGCCGACGGAACCGGCTTGCCGACGCGGTCGGTCGGCGGCGATGCCGAGTTGCAGATGGATTATCTCGAAGACGCCTGCGAACCGGCCGACCGCTATTTCATCTTGAGCAAAGGCGGCTTTGCCTCAACGCCCTCGGCGCGGCTTGCCGATATGCTCACGGCGACGCCAACAGCCGACGAAGCCGCCGGCCTGATCGTCGCGTCGATCCCCGACAAGACCGGGGCCAGCGCCGCGACCGCGATCGTGATCGACGTTCTCAAGGCGCCGGACTCGAGCTTCGATGAAATGGCAGCGTCATTCCTGCGGCTACCGATACGAGGCGCGCCGCGCGACGGCGAGAATTGGGATGGTTTTTTGCTTGGCCGCACGCTCTATCGCAGCCGCTACACCACCCTGAAACTGGCCCGCGACACCATCGGCGACAAGGACGTTGTTCTCAAGATTCCCCTGCCCTCGATGCTGCATGACGAAGTCTTTCGGGCCGGATTCCTGCGCGAGGCCTGGGTCGGCGCCACCGTTCACAGCCCGCGAATTGCCGGCTATATCGAGGTCGCCGCGGAACGCCGCAGCAGCCTGTATCTCGTGCTGCCGTATTACCGCGGGGAGACGCTTGAGGCCCGGCTATCAAGGACGGACCCGATCGGCTATCTCGAAGGCGTTGGGCTTGCGCTAAGACTTTGCGCGGCGGTGCAGGATCTGGCGGCATTGCAGGTCGTTCACCGCGACCTCAAGCCGGAGAACATTCTTCTGCTTCCCGGTGGCGAGATCAAACTGCTCGACCTCGGCCTCGCTTACCTGCCCGGCGTCGACGAGCCCGACGACGATCGTTTGGGCGGCACCACCCGTTACATGGCGCCCGAGCTGTTCCGAAAACAGCCGGCGGATCAACGTTCCGAGGTATTTTCGCTGGGAGTGACCGTCTATCGCCTGTTCTCCGGCGGCCCGTTTCCGTTCGGCCAGCGCGAAACCATCCCACTGCAGAGGCACCGGCCCGACCTGCCGGCCTGGCTCGGCCAGTGCCTGATGAGCGCGATGGAAAAGAATCCCGAAAAGCGTTTCAAGGACGCCAGCGAGTTTGCCAGGGCGCTGGAAAATGGCTTGAGCCAGGGCGCCGCCCGGCCGCTCGGCACCTTGCCGCATCGGCGGATCGATCCGTTGCGGTTTTGGCAGGGACTCGCATTGCTGTTTGCCGCGGCGTTTTTCGTGCTGCTGATCGTCGTGCTGCGCCTGCGATGACAGATGGGCAACTGACACACCCGAATGCGGGTGCGCGCGCATCAAAGACCGTCAGGACGGAAAATCGGCCTCGGTGACCTGGATTCGGTCGGCGTGAAGCGACCAGTGGCGAAGCGCCTGCGTTTCGCAGAATTTTCGCTTTGCCCTTTCCGTGGCATCGACCTTGTCCGAAGCGTCAATTTCCAGCGAACCCTGACAAATTTCCGCCTCCCGGCCGTTTTCGCCGAGCACATCCTTCAAGAAGCGAACGACAAATCGCGACATCAAACCCTCCCGTTGCGGCGGCAGCACCAAGACCAGTGCCATATAATCAGAGGGTGCCGAGATCGTTTTGACAGGGATCAAACCGCGCCGAATTGACGGCATCGCAAATCCCGGCGAGCCAAAATCGGTCAATGCCCCAAAAGTCGGCCTTTTTGCCCGGCGCATCCTTCGATTACTGAAGCTTGATGTCCGCTGCCTTGATCACATTACCCCACCGCTCGACCTCGTCCCGCATGTACTTCGCCATCTTGTCCACGGAGCCGCCAAACGTCTCCGCCGACAGTTTCTTGAGACGGTCCTGCAACTCGGGTTGGCGCAGGGCTTCGTTCACATCGGCATTGATCTTGTCGGTGATGTTTTTCGGCGTCTTCGGCGGCGCCGTGACTGCGAACCAGGCGACGGCCTCGAAGCCGGGCAGCGTTTCGGCAATCGTCGGCACTTCCGGAAGGGACGGCAGGCGCTGGCCTGATGCCACCGCGAGCAGCTTGAGATTGCCGGCCTCGACGAGCGGCAAGGAAACACCGAGATTGTCGAACATCAGGTCGACGTCGCCGGCGAGCAAGCCGGCAAGCGCTGGTGCCGACCCTCGATACGGGATGGTGCGCAGTTTCACCTTGGCCATCACCTGGAAAAGCTCGGCGGTCAGATGCGAGGTCGTGCCGATGCCCTGCGTGGCGGCCGTGACCTTCTCGGGGTTCTGCTGCAGGTAATCGATAAGCTCGGGCACGCTCGATGCCTTGAGGTTTTTTGGATTGACGATCAGCGCGTTCGGGACCTGGGCCATCACGATGACGGGCTCGAATTTCGCCGGATCAAATCCGAGCTTCGGATAGAGATTCTGGTTGATCACAAGCGGCGGCGGCGGTGACGAAAGCAACGTGTAGCCGTCGGGGTCCGAATGATAGACAAAATCGGCACCGATGTTTCCCGCAGCGCCGGTGCGGTTCTCGATAACGACCGGCTGGCCCCATTTGCGCGAGAGCCAATCCCCGACCAGCCGCGGGATGGCATCCGCCGTTCCACCGGCGGCGAAGGGCACAATGATTTTGACCGGACGATTCGGATAGTCGTCGGCACGCGCCGAACCGGCAACCAGCGCCGAGAGCGCGAACACCAGCGCCAGCGCGGTCACCGATCGGCCGGCAACAACCAATGGCCAGGTACATGACCAAGTGCATACGCTACGCATCAGATGCCCTTCCCCCAATATCCCGGCGGGTCTGACCGCGCCAGATGGCAAAATGCCTTGGTCTGTGTGAGGATACAATGCCGTAGCCAATTTTGCTCGCGCGTCCCATGACAAGGAGTTGATCATGATTTCCCGTCCCCATGTCGCGATCGTTGGTGGCGGGATCGGGGGGTTATTCGCGGCCAATGCGCTGGCCGCGCAAGGTATCCGGATTTCGGTCTACGAGCAGGCGCCCGCGATCGGCGAGATCGGGGCCGGCGTGTTTCTCACCCCCAACAGCGTGCGCCAGCTGCAAAGAATAGGATTGGAGCCGGCGATCGAGAAATGGGGAGCGCGTGTCGGCCCGGATTCCCGCTACTTCCGCCACGATGGCGCGCCGATCGCGCCGGTCCAGGTGACGGATTCCTCGGGCTGGAACGCGACGTTCGGGATGCATCGCGCTGACCTCGTCGCGATGCTGGCCGAAGCGCTGCCGGCCGGAACGGTGCATACCGGACATCGGTGCTGCGGGTTCGAACAGGACGGCAACACCGCCTGCGTGTCGTTCGCCAACGGCATCTCGGTCGAAGCCGACATTGTCATCGCCGCCGACGGCATCCATTCGGAGCTTCGGCCTTATGTTGTTCCGTCGTCGCGGCCGGTGTTCTCGGGATCGGTCGCGTACCGCGGCCTGGTGCCGCATGAGCGCGTTCCGCACTGGCCGACCGACCGCTGGCAGATGTGGCTCGGCAAGGGAAGGCATTTTCTTGCCTTTCCCGTCCGCGCCGGAAAGCTGATCAACTATGTCGGATTCATGCCGACGGACGAGGAGATGAAGGAATCCTGGTCGGCACCCGGAGACCCCGACGTTCTTCGCGAGGCCTTTGCAGGGTGGGACCCGCGCATCAATGAGCTATTGGCGCAGGTTCAGGTGACCTTCCGATGGGCGCTGTATGATCGCGAGCCGCTGCCGGTCTGGACCAGGGACAGGCTGAGCCTGCTCGGCGACGCCGCGCATCCCATGCTGCCGCATCTCGGGCAAGGCGCCAATCAATCGATCGAAGATGGCATGGCGCTCGCCACGATCCTGAAGGGTGCGGACCGCAAGACGGGCCCGCTGGCGCTGCTGGCGTACGAACGGCTCCGCCGCGAGCGCGTCGCCGAGGTGCAGCGCGGCGCGCGCGAGAACGGCATGCGGTACGACTCCGCCTATTCCGACCTCGGCGTCAGAGACGCCGAGATCACCGCGCACGCCGAATTCCGCAAGCGGCTCTACGATCACGACGTGTTTCCGGACGCGCAAGCCGCGGCGGCGGCGCTGACGTGATTGGCCGGCCGCAGAAGCGGCGACGATCTGGCTCCCAGCGGCGAGCTAAGCTACCGGCTTTAGGTTGGGGCCGGACTCCCTCGAAGAGAACGGGACGTTACCTTGACGGAGCCTGCGCACAGTCGGTGTTGACGAACAGGCGCTGGCCGTTCGCCGTGATTTCCTTGAGCGTCGGCTGGGCAGTTTCGAATTGACCGGCGCGGAGTGCGTCGCGGACGCCAGGGCAGTTCGCGTTGACGACGATGCCCAAATGGGTCCAGGCCCCGTCGGCGAGGCGCTTCTTGAAGGCCGCGGTGCCGCCGACCCCAGGATTACTGAAAAGCAGGATCTCGGGCTGTCCATCCCCATCAAGATCGGTCAGGATCGCGTCACACTGGAAGTCCGAGTAAAGGCAATTCGGAAGTTTGAATCGCGGCTGAAAGGCATTCCAGTCCTGCTGCACGAAGTCTTCCGGCAACGTCGCGCCGTTCGGGGACATCACCGTGATGTGGAGCCGGCGCTCGGCCGGTGTCGTTGGCGGCTGCGGCGCTGGGTGTCCGATCTCCCAGGCGCTCTTGGCGTGCAGGGCCTGATTGGCGCGCGCGGCGATGACGGAGGCCTGCGGACCTCCGGTCTGGGCTGCGAGTTGTTCCAGGGCGTGCGTGCCGTAGCGGCCTGCCCGGAAGCGCAGAAAGCCGAAATCGAAATCCTCCGGCTTCACCGTCCCGGCTTGCAGCCGGCTCAACTGATCCGCCACGGAGATCCTCGCAGCGTCAGCCACGGGCGTGCCCAGCACCAGGAGCACGCCGACGATGACCAGCGACGTGAAGATATTGGTGGGCTCGAGCCACGCCATCGACGCGGTCGGGCGCAACGCCGCGAGAAAGTAGCCGACCGCATAGCACGCGGCAACGACGACACAGGCGAGCGCGTTGATTCGCTCCGGCGTCCAGCCAAATTGCACAATGCGCAGCATCACTCCGTAGGCCGCGAGCACAACCAGCGGCACCAGCACGAATGCGGCGAGCCGGCTCGCATACCGCAATATGGCGGCGGCGCGGGTCTCGGCCCGTCCATCCTGATAGGCCGCGTTGACGAGAAAGATCAGTTGCGCGGCGGCAACGAGCAGAATGCCGGTTGCGTGCTGCGTGCTCCAGAGCGGAGCGAGACCGGTAAACAGCAGCGCCACGACGAAGGCCGCGCCCAGCAGCGCCATCAACGGCAACAGCCATGACATCAGGATCAGGACAAGCGTCCGCGCGCCCTGGACAATGCTGGCGCGCACATCGGTGACATGGACGGCGTAGCTGAACGCCACCGCCGTCACCGGGATCGAAAATGTCGTCCGCTTGAGCAGCTCCGCGAGAAATTCGATTCTGATCAGACGAAACAGTTCCGCCCCGAGGAACAGCAAGCCCCAGAGCAGGCCGACGAAGCACACCGCCAGCACGAATTGCATGCCGTGCTTCCAGGCGATGTCGAAATGGGTCGGATAGCTGGCAATCAGCTTGCGGTCGGCTTCGCCCGATATCGTCAGTATGTGGATGATGAACAGGATCGCCGCCAGCGACCACCACATGACCCAGGACGGCAGCACGCGCGGGATCGGGCTCGCCGCGGCAAAAGAAATCGGATCGCGAAAGATGTCATAGACCGCAAGCCCGGTGCACAGCAGCGTCGCGACCACGGCCCAGGCCAGGAGCGAACGCAACCAAAGATGACCGAGGGCGGATATGACGATCAAGGGGACGAAAGTCGCAATAGCGACAAGCGGCGCGAAAACAAACCCGTCGGTGGCCGGCCATGTCTTCTGTTCGGACGCCTGATAGAGCATCAGGAGCGCTACGCCCTGCAGCAAGCCAACCGCGAGCTGTATCAATGGCGTTGCCATTTCCGCTCGAGCGCCCTTTCCGTTTCGAAAGAATCGAAACGGGCCTCTGGATTCTTGATTTGACGCGTTTTCTTGACGCGAACCGGTTTCCACTCCGGATCGCGTCCGGGGCAGGCTTTCGCTTGAAAACGCTCCAGCCATATCCTGCCTCCATCTGTCCACAATCACGATTGACAGACGCGACGCAGAACCCGCCCGTTAACTAGACGATTGAGACAGGCTGTGTCTGAGGATTTTTTGAGGATTTATTTTTGGAATGTGCTGGAAATCACGCTGAAGCAAATGCCGGCTAGCGCTATTGGTCGGGTCGAGTAGTCTTTTACGCGCCGACGGCGGGCAGGCTGGCAGCCGCGATGGCGACGATCTCAGCGAACCGGCGTCCGATCCGGGACGATGCGGAGCGCAAGAATGAATTTACCTGTCGCATATCGCCAATTCCTTGTGCGCCGGCCGAAACAATCGTTTCGCGAAGAAAAGCGCAGAATCAGAAGATGGTCCCGCCCCGGGCGCGTGTCGAGACCGCGGCGCAAATAGCAACGCGTGCATCGTCCGGCCGATGGCTCACAGTGGATTTATTGCCGCGATCGGGCCCTCAACGGTCGAAATCTTCTCTGACGAAAATTCCCGTGCCGCCCGATGCGCCGATCCGGAACCCCTACCCCGGCGCAAATCCGAACGTTCGTTCGAAACGCTTGGCGTAGTCCGGCCAGGCCTCGGGATTGATGAGGCGCGGCGGCCGCTTGCCGTCGAGCGCATCGAGCATTTGCTCGGCGGCGATCCGGCCCATATTTTCCCGCGCTTCCCTGGTCACCCCGGCCGTATGCGGGCTCGCCAGCACGTTATCGAACTGCAGCAGCGGATGGTCCGGCGGCGGCGGTTCCTTGGCCCAGACGTCGAGACCCGCTCCAGCGATCGATTTGTTGCGCAGTGCTTCAAGCAGTGCTGCTTCATCATGGATGAAGCCCCGCGCCGTGGTGATGAAGTAGGCATGCGGCTGCATCAACGCGAATTCCCGTGCGCCGATCATGCCGCGGCTCTCCTTGGTCAGCGGACAGGAGATCGAGACGTAGTCCGAGCGGCGCAGCAATTCGGCCAGTTCCACCTTGGCGCCACCGCGCTCCGCCATCTCGGTCGTCGAGAGATAGGGATCATAGGCCAGCACGTTCATGCCGAGCAGGCCCTTGCAAAGCGCGGCGATGCGGCGACCGACATTACCGAGCCCGACAATGCCGATGGTCTTGCCCCCTGCCTCGGTGCCGATCAAGGCGTTGCGATTGACGTTGGGGTCGCGCCGCAGCGCGCGGTCGGCCTCTATGATGCGCTTTGATAGAGTGAGCAGCATCGCCAACGCGTGCTCGGCCACCGAATGGGCATTGCCGCCGGACTGATTGACGACAACGACGCCGGCTTCCGTGCAGGCCTCGACATCGACCGGATCGTAGCCCGCGCCATTGCTGGAGACGATCAAGAGGTTCGGCGCGCGCCGCAGCAGGTCGCGGTCGACGTGGAAGCGGGGCGCGAGTTCGTCGCGCGCCGCACCGATTTGATAGGCGTGCGCCGCGGCCAGGATCGGCGCCGAGATCTCGTCGGGACTTTCGTTCTCGAGCCGGTCCAGCCGCAGATCCGGCCGCGCCCGCAGGATGTCGGCGTAGATCCCGTGCGCCAGATACTTGACGTAAAACACACGCTTGTTGTTGACGGACATTCTATTTGCGAGCCTTCAGTTCGGAAATCCATCGAGTCTTGCGGGATTGGCCCGCACCTGACTCATTCGGCCTTCATGCCGGCGGCCTCGATGATCGGCCCCCACTTCTTGTAGTCGGCGCGAATCCTGGCGTCGAATTGCTCCGGCGAAGTGCCGATCGGCGCCGCGCCGAGCTTGGCCAGCCGTTCCTTGACGGCCTCAGTGTTCAAGGCCGCGACAAAATCATGCGAGAGTTTTGCGACGAGATCGGGGGGCATGCCGGCCGGTCCGAGCAAACCCCACCACACTTCGGTGTCGTAGCCGGGCACGGTCTCGGCCATGCTGGGCACATCGGGCAGAAACGGCGCGCGCGAAGCGGTCGTGACGGCGAGCGCGCGGACGGTGCCGGCTTCGAGCTGGCCGACGGATTCCGGACCGTTGTTGAAGGACATCGGAATCTGCCCGCCCAGGAGGTCGTTGATCGAAGGCGCGCCGCCCTTGTAGGGAATCGCGTTGAGATCGATCCTGGCAAGATTCTTCAGAAGCTCGCCGGCCAGATGGGTCGATGTTCCCGTCCCCGCATGGCCGAAGGACAGGCTTCCCGGCTTGGCGCGCGCCTGCGCGATCGCATCGCCCAGCGTCTTGAACGGAGAATCGGCGCGCACCAGCAGGATGTTGGGAGACGAGGCCAATAGCGAGATCGGCGCAAAATCCTTGAAGGTGTCGTAGGGTATTTTGGCGTACAAGAACGGATTGGTGGCATGACCGCTCGCGACAACAATGAGGGTGTAGCCATCCGGCGGCGACGTCACCAGCGCCTGCGACGCGACAACGCCGCCGGCACCCGGCCGGTTTTCGACAACGACGGGCTGGCCCCATTGCCGCGAGACCACATCGCCCAGCGTGCGCGCCAGGATATCGACGCCGCCACCGGCCGCATATGGGACAAAAATACGCACGGGCCTGGATGGGAATGACGACTGAGCGGATGCCGCGCCGCCAGCGGCAACCATCGCCACTGCCGCGGTAATCATCCGGAACCATCGGCCCATGGCGGCATCCCTCTCCCACGATTTTCGTTACGTCGTTTATCGCACGCCGACATCGAGGTGGCATCACCGTGAGGCGCAGATCACGGGTAACGTCCGGACATGTTGACAATCCCTGCGATCCCGTCAAGTTTCGACGGCTCGACGAGGCGGTCGCGATCATGTCGCCAACGACCAATCGTCGCAGAACAAGGGAGAATTCGATGGCGGCTGCCGAAGGACAAATCTCGCCCCAGGCCTTTCAGGACCAGGCCCCGCGAGAACGGAGCTGGCACGAAATTGTGCTGCAGACGCTCAAGCGCAACGAGATCAGACTGGTGCCTTATGTTCCTGATCGCGTGCTGACGACGCTGATCAAGAACATTCACGCCGATCCATTCTTCACCACCTTCCCCACCGCGCGCGAGGAAGAAGCCGTCGGCATCGTCTCGGGTGCCTGGATGGGCGGCCTGCGCGGCGCGGTGCTGATGCAGACGAGCGGCTTTGCCACGCTGGCCAATGTGCTGGCCTCGCTGGCGATCCCCTATCAGATACCGCTGATCATGTTCGTGTCCGAACGCGGCACGCTTGGCGAATTCAATTATGGGCAGTCGCTGGTGTGCCGCACCATGCGGCCGGTGCTCGATTCGCTGGCGATGGAGCACCACACTGCCACCCGGCTCGACGAATTCGAGTTCATCGTCGATCGATCGATCAAACAGGCCATCACCACGCAGGCGCCGGTGGCGCTGATCCTGTCGCCGCTTTTGACCGGCGGCAAAGTCTTCGAGAAGTGAGTGAAGCCATGAACGTCATGACCAATCGCCCTGCCCGCAACACCAAGGTGATGAACCGGTTCGATCTCACCTCGCGGCTGGTCGCGAAGCTGAAGAACCAGGAAGCCGTGATCGGCGGCATCGGCAACACCAATTTCGATCTGTGGGCAGCCGGCCACCGCCCGCAGAATTTCTACATGCTGGGCAGCATGGGCCTCGCCTTCCCGATTGCGCTCGGGGTGGCGCTGGCGCAGCCGGAGCGCCGCATTTTCGCGCTGGAAGGCGACGGCTCGCTGCTGATGCAGATGGGCTGTCTCGCGACCATCGCAACGCAGGCGCCGAAAAACCTCACCATGATCGTGATGGATAACGGCCTCTACCAGATCACCGGCGCGCAACCGACCCCCGCCACCGCAGTGGCTGATATCGTCGCCATCGCCACCGGCTGCGGTCTTTCCAACAGCGCCTGGGCGGCCGACGAAGAGGATTTTGAGCGCCTGGTCGATCAGTCCCTGTCGGCGACCGCGCCGACGCTGATTGCGGTGCGTATCGACGACAAGCCGGGCGTCGGCGCGACACGGCGCGATCCCGTGCAGATCAGGGAGCGTTTCATGTTGGGCCTCGGCGTGCGGGAAGCATTATGACCTGCCGGCCTGCGTTAACTACGTGGGCATCGCAAATTCGCACAAGGCGGGGTATCCGATCGATGAATCGTGATATCCCGTTCTCATGATCATCATCCTGCGAATATTCGCCTGGCTTTTGGCCGCCGCCGTCACTTTCGCCACCCTGGGTCCGCCCCGGTTCCGGCCGCACGCCGACCTCGGTCAGG
>Ga0209526_10000343_pt1 | contig 29231 bp, 30 predicted proteins | sample JacPinW_OM2H0_M1_FD_188566 | JGI IMG/M metagenome (GOLD analysis project Ga0209526, IMG submission 188566) | Forest soil microbial communities from Algoma, Ontario, Canada - Jack Pine, Ontario site 1_JW_OM2H0_M1 (SPAdes) (version 2) | ecosystem: Environmental > Terrestrial > Soil > Boreal... | reverse complement strand
GTCGAGCTTGCCGCCCGGCTGCTGCCTGGTCTGCTCCACCAGAAAAGAAGAAACAGACCGAGGTGACTTGACAGGTCGTTCCATATCAGGGGCTACGCTGGAGCGCCAGACACGGCCGGCCGCCGCAGGCGGCTCAGGGGCTTGAGCGCTCTAGTTCCGGTCAGTTGCGGCGGACGCCGCGGGCCGATCCAATCCGCCGTCGATGCGCTTGAGCGGAATGGGCGGTGTGCTGACCGGCAGGCCCCGCTTGCGCCTGTACGCCCGGCGCAGGCTCCGGAAGACGAAATACAGCGCTGTGAGCCCGACGATGGCCGCGAAGATGGCGACCTGCGCCTGCGCCGACCAGCCCCAGACCTTGTTCAGCATGTTGTGCTTGCGGCCCCACCAGCCGAGGTAGACCCAGGCCGGCGCGGAGACGCAGGCAGCGATGCCGTCGTACGTGATGAACTTCCAGTACGGCACTCCGGTCAGGCCGGCGACGAAGTAGGTCACGGCCCGCAACCCCGGCACGAAGCGGGCCGCCATGATGAACTTCGGGCCGTGCTTCGCGAACGTCTCGATCGTGCGCTGCACTTTCTCGCCGGGGATGTGGCGGCCCAGGCGCGTCTCCAGGAGCTTCTCGCCGTAGACCGCGCCGGCGCGGAAAATGATGCTGTCGCCGATGAGGATTCCGGCCAGGCCGGTGAAGATCATCAAGGGGAGCGAGCCGCCGCGAGCCACCAGGTAGCCGCCCGCGATCAGCGGAACGTCCTCGGGCAGGGGCACCCCCAGGCCACAAGTAATCAGGACGAACAGCACCCCGATATAGGCAGCCGGGCCGTGGAAGTTCTTCAGGAATTGAAAGAGCCAGCTCCAATAATGCAGGCGGCACCCCGGTTTTCAGACCTTCGTCCGAGCGTACTCACAGCACACTACCGGCCGCAAGTTCAGCGGCCCTCCGCCTGACGCTTGCTGATCTGCCAGACCAGGAACTCGCGGAGCGGGCCCTTGGCCTCCCGCAGCCGCTCGGCCAGGTCCTGGGCGAGCGCGAGCGTCAGCTTCAACGCCGTGCGCGGGTGGGTCTTCTTCATCCCCTCGAACACGTCACGTGAAATTTGCAATAGCTCCACGTCGGTCGCAGCCACGGCCGAGAGCACGTGCTCGCCCTCGACCAGGAGCGACATGCCGCCCACCGTGTCGCCGGCCACCACTTCGCCGAGCGCCGTGCCGCCGTCGCGGGGAACGAGTTGGAGAGTCCCCTTCGCCACGAAGGCAAGGGCGTCCGAGGGATCCCCGGCCCGGAACGCGAAGAGGCCGCGCCCGACGCTCCGCTGGTCGGCAAGCTCGGCGAGGACCTTCAGGCCCACGTCGGTGAAATCCGTCAACAGATGACAGCCGCGAAGGGCGCTGGGCTTGTCGACCCGGGCTGATGCCTGCGCCATCAGCGATGCTCCCGGCCGAGCCGGACGTAGCGCGCGGCCCCCTCGCGCATGTGCCGCTTTTCTTCATCGGTCAACGGCCTCTTCACCCGCGCCGGCGATCCCAGCGCCAGCATTCCGGGCGGAATCTTCGTTCCCGGAGTGACCAGGCTCCCGGCGCCGACCATGGCGCCCGCGCCCACCTCGGCGCCGTTGAGGACGATGCTGCCGATCCCGATCAAGGCGTCGTCGCCGATGCTGCACCCGTGCAACACCACGCTGTGCCCGACCGTGACCCGGTCGCCGATCACGGTCGAGTAGCCGCTGGAGTCCACGTGAACGACCGTGTTGTCTTGGATGCTGGTCTCGGCCCCCACGCGAATGCTCTCCACGTCGCCGCGAAGCACCACGCAGTACCAGATGCTGCTGCGGGCCCCGACGACGACGTTGCCGATCACGTCGGCGCTCGGGGCCACGAACACGCCCTCGCCGAGCTGCGGCGTCTTTCCTCCGAACGGGCGGATCATGCCTTCTCCCGCGTCCCTGGCGCACCCGGCGGCGAGGATGCGGGCGGAGAGGCTGGGCCCGAGGCCACCTTGCGCATGCGCTCGGCCTCGCCGCTGTTCACCTTCTCCAGGGCGTCCGCCAGCGCGGTGGCCTCGTGCGAGAGCATGTCCAGGCTCCTGCGCAGCCCGGCGCCGGCCACGTCCACGCTGGAGCTGTCCGCGGAGCGCATCCGCACCACCTGCGTATAGAGGTTCTCCAGCGTGTAGGAGATGCGCGTGTGCTCGGCGTCGAATCGCGCCGCCGCGCGGGACAGCTCCAGCCGCTGGTCGCGCTGGGCGTCGAGCGCCGCCAGGGCCGAGGCGAGGCGCATCTTCGTCACCTCGTCGGCCTCGCCGTCCACCCGCTTCTGCAGCGCCTCGCGCTCGCGCAGCAGGCGCTCGTCGTCCTGCGGGGAGAGGAACCTGCGTAGATCGCGCTCGCGGCGGGTGAGGTTCCGGCAGGTGGCGCGCAGCGCGCCGACGGTCTCCTCAGGCTTGATGAAGATGTCCTTGACCGAATCGGGCGAGTTCCGCAGCTCCGCGAGAATGCGGTCGCAGATGGCGTCCACGCGGACATCGCGCGGATCCTGCAGCGGCGGCGCGCTCCGAGCCGCGGCCGGAGGTGCCGGAGACGGCTGCTGCGTCGCGCTGCCATCCACGGAGCTGCCGAGACTGCCCAACGACCCGAAGCGCTGCGCGCGCTGCTGCTCGACGGTCGCGCCCGGGACGCTGCTGACGCGCGCGCGAGCAGGCTCGGTCAGGGTGGGCTTGGTGACGCCGCTGTGGCGCGCGATGACGCGGGTGCCCCTGGCGCCGAGGCCGGCGGCGGGAAAGATGAGCCACCAGAGGAAGGGGAGCGAGGAGAGGGCGATGATGAAGAGCACGATTGCGCCGAGCAGCCAGACGTAGCCTTCGAACAGGCTGGCGTTGGCGATCTTGGCCTCCCGCTCGGCCCTGCGGCGGAGCTTGCGTTCGAGCCTCCTCTGCCAGCGCTCCCGCCCCCAGTCCGGGTAGGCGGTGCGCAGGTTGTCGGTCCACTCCCGGACCATCTGCTCCTGCTGGGTGGTCCCCCGGGCAATGGCCTCCTGGGCGCGCCGCAGCGACGTCTGGAGCTGTTCCTGCCAATCATTGGGGTCGTGATAGCCCATGAAAGTCGGCGGATTCGTAGCATGACTCCAGGGCATCCGCACTGAAGGCGTCCGCCTGCAACTCACGGCATCAGCTCCGCCGCGACCCGGGCCAGGTCGTCCAGCGATCGTACGCTCTCCACCCGGTGGCAGTGGCGGGCAAACAGCGGCATCTCGCTGTCGCCGAATCCCCAGGAGTGCTGCTCCTCGGGACAGAGCCAGATCAGCCGCCGGCACTTGCGCTTGAGCTCGCCGAGCACCCAGGCATTGGGCGGGTTGTAGTTGGTGCGGCCGTCACCGATCACGATCACCGTCGTCCGGCGCGTGATGGAGCCCAGCCAAGTTTGTTGGAACAGCTGGAGGGCGTGGCCGTAATTGGAGTTCGCGGAGAGGTTGATCACCCGGCCGGCGGTGGCGAGGTCGACGGCGGTGCTCACGTCCGTCTTCCGGAACAGATGCGTCACTTCCCCGATGTCGCTGACGAAGACGAAGCTGCGCACGCGGGCATAGAGCTCCTGCAAGGTGTAGACGAATTGCAGCATCAGGCGCGAGACGTTGCGCACCGAATCGCTGACGTCGCAGAGCACGACGATCTCGGGTCGCTCCGGCCGCCGGGCGCGAAACACCAGCTTGTACGGCTCGCCTCCCGTGGAGAGGTTCTTGCGCAGCGTGCGCCGGACGCTGAGCTTGCCGCGGCGCCGGACCTTGCGCCGGCGGGAGAGGCGCGCCTTGAGCCGCTCCGCCAGGCGCCGGACGACGGTGCGCATCCGCTGCACCTCGTCGGGGGTGAGCGAGGCCATGCTTCGGTGCACGAGCGACTGGTCGCCGCGCGACTCCGGATCTCGCGATTTCTGCTCGCGATCGGCCACGCGCCGGACAGCCTCCTCCAGCGCCTGCAGCGTATGCGAGACCTTGCGGCTGGCCAGCTCCAGCTGCGCGGGATCGAGGCCGCGCTCGCGCAGCGCCTTCAAGAATTGCCGCAGCTCCTTCTCCGCCTCCGTTCCGCCCGCGGCCTGGAGCAGGCGGCGGGCGTAGAAGCCGCGCTGCAGCGGACTCTGCAGGCCGCGGAAATCGAGGCTGAGCGTCGCCTGCCGGAGGATGCGCGCGAGCTGATCGGTCCGCGCAGTCAGGAGCGCCTGGGAAAGCGGCGACATCCGGGCGAGCAGCCGCGCAATCTCCTCCAGCTCGAGCTCGCTCAGGTTCTCCTGGTCGAGCGCGTCGAGCAGCGAGCCTTGCAGGCCCTCGATCAGGTCCTTGGCGCCGGTGAAGTACAGCTCGAAGAGCCGATCGAACACGGCCGCGTCCTGGCCGCGCTTCACTAGCGTGGACCGCAGCGCGCCGCGGAAGGAGGCGCGATCGTCCATGCCGATCAGCAGCGTCGCCTGGGCAGCATCCGCCACCTCGGCGGGCGAAATCCGCAGCCCATTCTGCCGCAACAATCCGGCAAAGTCCTCGAGGCGCTCTTCCACCGCCCGCATGGTAGCGTGCCCGCCATGTGGATGCTCGCCCTGCTCGCCGGGGCCTTGCTCGAGCGCGCCCGGCCGGCCCTGGAGGCGATGCGGCCGCAAGCCATCTCCGCGACGGTCCGGTTCCTCTCCGACGACCTGCTCGAGGGACGCGGTACGGGCACCCGGGGTCATGCCATCGCCGAGCAGTACGTGGCCGCGCAAATGCAGGCGCTGGGTCTCCGGCCCGCGGGAGAGGGTGGCTATTTCCAGCGCGTGAAGCTGTGCGAGGCGCGCGCCCAGGGCAGCCTCTCGGCGGGCGGCGCCACGGAAGAGGTGCTGGTCGCGGGCGACTGCGGCGCTCCGCAGCGGGACATCGAAGGCGAGCTCGCGTTCGCCGGATACGGGCAGGCCGGCGAGATCGGGGACGTTCGCGGGAAGATCGCGATGGTGCTGGCGGGTGCGCCGGCCACCCTTCCCTCCACCCGCCGCGCCCTGGCCTCCTCGAACGAGGAGAAGCTGAAGCGGCTGCGCACGGCGGGCGCGGTAGCAGAGATCGTGCTCACCACGGCCGAGGTGGAGGCGCGCCGGCCGTGGGCCCTGTTGCGGCGCAACTTCGTCAACGGGCAGTCCTTTGATCTGGATGACCTGCCGCCGCTGCCGGTGGCTTACGTGGGCGTCGACCAGAGCGAGGCGCTGCGCGCGCGGGCCGGATCGCGGGCGCGGCTCCGGATCACGCAGACGACGCGCGAGCTGCAGTCCAGCAATGTGATCGGGCTCCTGCCGGGGGATTCACCGGAAGCGATCGTCTACTCGGCCCACCTCGACCACCACGGCATCTGCGCGCCGGGAGAGCCCGACCCGATCTGCAACGGCGCGATCGACAACGCGACCGGCATTGCCGAGATGCTCGAGATCGCGCGCGGGTTTGCCACCCTGCCCAAGCGCGAGCGCTCGGTCCTCTTCGTCGCCGTCACCGGCGAAGAGCGCGGGCTGCTCGGGTCGGCCTGGTTCACGCGGCACCCCACCATCCCGCCGGAGCGCATGATCGCGAACCTGAACCTCGATCAGCTCCTGCCGGCGTACCCGGTGGGCGAGCTGGTGCTCCGCGGCGCGGAGCTCTCGGGATTGGAGGATCACGTTCGCGCCGCGGCCGCGGAGCTGGGCCTCGCCATCGTCCCGGATCCCGTGCCGGAGCAGAACTTCTTCTCCCGCAGCGATCAGCTCAGCTTCGCGCGCATCGGGGTGCCCTCCGCCTGCTTGTGGCAAGGGTTCTCGGGGGCCCGGGGCGAGGCCGCCTTCAAGGACTACCGCGCACACCGGTATCACCAGCCCAGCGACGAGTGGCTGCCTGCGTACGACTGGAACGCGGCGGCACAGATGGCGCGAGCGGAGCTGCTGGTGGGAGTTTCGCTGCTCGGCGGTCCGCGTCCACAGTGGAAGCCGGACAGCCCGTTCCGCTGACCGTCACGATCACTTCCGGATGAGCTGGCCGTTCGGGCCCGGGACCAGATCGATGTACATGGCCCGGGCCCTTCCGCGGATCCGGATCCGGCCTCCGATGATGCTGACGTCGCGAATCTCCTCGGGATCGCCCAGATCCGGCGCCTTGAGCGCGCCGGCGGTGGTGACCACAGCGTAGTGGAGCCTCTTCCCACCGCCGACGCCGATCAACGCAGCGCTTCCGAAATGCTGGAAGACGCTCAGGTTGTCGCCTTCCAGGATCTTGAACACCGCCACCGGCTTCCCGTCCTTGCGGCGCGCGATCACCAGCTCCTTGGTCTCCCCGCGGAAGAGGAAATGACCGCGGCTGTACTCGTCCTGGCAGTTGTCGGCGGTGACGCCGGCGGGCAGCGAGTTGCGGCGCAAGCCCTCCTTGCAGCGCTTGCGGGCCGTTTCCAGGTCCAGCGAAGGCCCGCAGGACAGCTTCTCGACCGTCCCGCGGCCGAGGGGAAGCGTCTCGTCGACCCGGCACTTCCTGACCTGGTCGGCGGTGACGCGCGAGGGCGCGAGGTCGAACGCGGCGGCGGCGAGCAAGGGCAGCAGGATCATCGGTTGAAGATCGCGACGATTTCGAAGTGTGCCGTCTGTGGGAAGAGGTCCAGGGGAACGGCCTTGACCAGCCGGTAACCGGCCTGCGCGAGCAGCTTGCCATCCCGCGCAAGGGTCGGAGCATCGCAGCTCACGTAGACGATCAGCGGCGGGAGCAAGAAGGCCACCGCGCGCACCGCGTCCGCCGCTCCGGTGCGCGGCGGGTCGAGCAGGACGGCGTCGAGCGGGTCGGCAAACGAGCGGGCCACGTCGGCCGCGTCGCCCGCCACGAGCTTCACCCGGAGCCCCGCCTCGTCGGCGCTCCGGCGGAACAGCTCCAATGATGTCCCCGCGCTCTCCACCCCGGTCACCTGCCGGCCCTGCCCCAGCAGCGGCAGCGTCAGCGTGCCGCTCCCGCAGAAAAGCTCGAGCACGCGCCCGGCGTCGCCCAGGGCCTGCGCGGTCTCGCGCTGGAGCAGCGGGACCATGCTGCGATTGGCCTGTGCAAAGGTGTCGGGCCGCGCCCGCAGGCGCGCCCCGTTCGGAAGCGGCGCATCCGCCACCACCGCATCGCCCAGGACGGCCCCGCCCAGCGTGACGCCGCGAACGACCCGATGTTGAAGGAGCTGCTCGGCGCGCTTGCGCAGGCCCGGGGTGGCGCCGCCCTCCACGCGCAGGTCGATGGCGCCCTTCTGCTCTCCCGCGAGCAGACCCAGGTCGCTGACTCCTGGAAGATCACCGGCGGCACGCGCCACGTCCGCCAAATCCCGGAGGTGCGGCTCGAAGAGCAGGCATTCGTCGACGCGCTCGATCCTGTCCACGCCGCGCTGGGCGAAGCCCCAACTCCCTCCGGCCGCGCGATGCAGGCGCGCGCGCCGCCGGTAGTGGAACTGCAGCGGGCTCGGAACGATGGGCGCCAGCTCGTAGCTGCCGCGGGGGAACCCGCCGATGCGCTCCAGCGCGTCCGCGCTGAGCTCCTGCTTGGCCGCGAGCTGCGATGGGTAGGCGATGTGCTGCACGGGGCACCCGCCGCAGCGATCGACGATAGCGCAGGGCGGATCCACGCGGGCCCCGCCGCGCTCCAGGATACGGAGCGCGCGCGCCCGTTCGAAGCGGCCCTCTCCAGTGAGCTCCGCCTCCACCGTGTCGCCGGGAGCGGCGCCGCGCAGGAAGACGACGCGGCCCTCGTGTCGCGCCAATACCTCGCCGCCGTGGACCAGGGCCTCGGCCTTCAGACGGACCTTCACGCCGGCGCGCGGGTCAGGTCCTGCGACAGCTTCTCGACCATCCTGCCGACCAGGGCCAGCGTCTCCTCGCCGACCTCGAGGAACTCGATGCCCATCCCGGGCTCGTCCACCCCGGGCCCGCTCGCCTTGGCCCAGGCGACGCGGCCTTTGAGCTTGCACTCGCTGTGGCCCGGGAGCTGGAGGAGCACGCTCACGCGCGTTCCGATGTTCGGGGTGTGGTGCGAGTTCACGAACACGCCTCCGACGGAGAGGTTTGTCCCCCAACCGCTGAAGGTGCCCTCTTCCGACGAGATGCCCACCATCACCTCGTGGTGGACGCGCACGCTGCGGCGTGTCGGCGTGGCGGGTTTGGAGGCCTTGCTCATCGAAGGCAAGGATAACACGGGGTCTTCCGATCGACCGCACCACGCGGGGAGAATGTAGGATCCTCTGCGTCCCGCTGCCTCCAGCGGCGCTGATCCGAACAGTTTTAGACCTTTATTGTCCGAAGCTCCGGGGAAATACGCAGCTTCGGCTCCGTGACCTTCTGCACGTCGTCAGGGGTCACGCCGGGGGCCACCTCTCGCAGGACCAGGCCTTGCGGTGTGATGTCGATCACGGCCAGCTCGCTCATCACCGTGTTGACGCACTTCCTCCCCGTCAGCGGCAGCCGGCACTGCTTCAGGAGCTTCTTGGCCCCGTCCTTGGCCACCTGCTCCATGGCGACGATCACGCGCCGGGCGCCGGTGACCAGGTCCATGGCCCCGCCCATCCCCTTGAGCATCTTGCCGGGGATGGTCCAGTTGGCGATGTCTCCCTGCTCGCTCACTTCCATGGCGCCGAGGATGGCAACGTCGATGTGTCCGCCGCGGATCATCGCGAAGGAGTCGGCGCTGGAGAAGTACGAGGTGCCTTTCAGCTCGGTGACCGTCTCCTTGCCGGCGTTGATCAAGTCCGCATCGATCTCCTGCTCGGTCGGGTACGGCCCGATGCCGAGCATGCCGTTCTCCGACTGGAGGATGACGTCGATGCCCTTGGGAACGTAGTTCGCCACCAGGGTGGGGATGCCGATGCCGAGGTTGACGTAGTAGCCGTCCCTCAGCTCCTGCGCGGCGCGCGCGGCGATCTGATCGCGTGTCAGCGGCATGTCAGGCCTTCCTCACCGTGCGCTTCTCGATCCACTTCTGGTAGTTCGGCCCCTTGAAGATGCGCTGCACGTAGACCGAGGGGACATGGACCTGATCGGGTTCAATCTCGCCCACCTCGACCAGGTTCTCCACTTCCGCGATGGTGATCCGCGCGGCCGTGCACATCATCGGGCTGAAATTGCGGGCGGTCTTGCGGAAGACCAGGTTGCCCCACTTGTCGCCCTTCCAGGCACGCACGATGGCGTAGTCGGCCTTGAGCGGCTTCTCGAAGATCATCTCGCGACCTTCGAGCACCCGGCTCTCCTTGCCTTCGGCGATCTGCGTGCCCGCCCCGGTGGGTGTGAAGAAGCCGCCCAGCCCGGCTCCTCCCGCCCGGATGCGCTCGGCGAGCGTGCCCTGCGGGTTCAGCTCGACTTCCAGCTCGCCCGCGAGGAACTGTCGCTCGAACTCCTTGTTCTCGCCGACGTAGCTGGCGACCATCTTCCGGATCTGCCGGCTCTGCAGCAGGATGCCCAGGCCTTTGTCGGTGGTGCCACAGTTGTTCGAGATCACGGTCAGGTTCTTCACGCCCTTGCGGTGGATGGCGGAGATCAGGTTCTCCGGGTTGCCGGCGAGCCCGAACCCGCCGGACATGATCACCGCGCCGTCTTGCATGTCGCGGATCGCCTCGTCGGCGTTGGGGACCACCTTGTTCATCTGGATCCGTCCCGCTCGACGATCAATGCGATGCCTTCCCCGCCGCCGATGCAGAGCGAGGCGATGCCGCGCTTCTTGTTCAAGTCCTTCATCGCGTACAGCAGGGTGACCAGCAGCCGGGCTCCGGAAGCGCCGATGGGATGACCGAGCACGACCGCGCCTCCGCGCACGTTGACCTTGTCGGGGCTGAGGCCGAGCAGCTTGTTGTTCGCCATCGCCACCACCGCGAAGGCCTCGTTGATCTCCCAGAGGTCGACGTCCGACGCCTTGATCTGCGCTCGCGTCAGCGCCTGGTTGATGGCGTCGGCCGGGGCGATGGTGAAGTCCACCGGGTCCCGCGCCGCGTGGCCGAAGTCGCCCAGACGCCCGAGCACCGTCTTGTTCTCGCGCTTTGCCCGCTCGGCGCTCATCAGCACCACGGCGGCGGCGCCGTCGTTGATCGACGACGAGTTGGCGGCGGTGACGGTGCCGTCCTTCTTGAAGGCCGGCTTGAGGGAAGCGATCTTCTCGGGGCGGGCGAGCTTGGGCCCCTCGTCATCCTCCACCACCGTCTTGTTGCCCTTCCGGTCCACCAGCTCGACCGGGACGATCTCCGCCTTGAACGCGCCCTCCTTCTGCGCCCGCTGTGCGCGCAGCGTGCTCTCGCGCGCGTATTCGTCCTGCGCGCTGCGGGAGAACTGGAAGTCCGCGGCGCATTTCTCGCCGCACATGCCCATGTGCATGTCGTTGTAGGGGTCCCAGAGGCCGTCGTGGATCATGAGATCCTTCATCTCGACGTTTCCCATCCGGGCGCCGTTGCGCATGGCGGGCGAGAAGTAAGGCGCGTTCGACATGCTCTCCATGCCGCCCGCGACCACCACCTCGGCCTCGCCGAGCGCGATCAACCGGGCGCCCTCGATCACTGCCTCGAGGCCCGAGCCGCACACCTTGTTCACGGTGACGCAGGGCGTTGTGTTGGGCAGACCAGCGTAGAGCGCCGCCTGGCGCGCCGGGGCCTGACCGACGCCACCCTGTAGCACCTGGCCCATGAAGACCGTCTTCACCTCTTCCGGCTTCACTCCGGCGCGCTCCAGCGCCGCCTTGATGGCAACCGCTCCGAGCCGTGGAGCGGGCAGGCTCGAGAGCGAGCCCTGAAATGCGCCGATAGGCGTCCTGGCGGCGCCGACGATCACTACATCGTGGACCTTGCGCTCTGCGGCCATGGATTTGCTCCTGGATTTGGGCGCAGGTTTCATAACCGGGTCGGCGCTGTCAAGCGACGGAGCTTGTGCTATGTCGGCGCCCCCATGCCCTATGCCGGCGATCTGACGCGGGTGGAGTTCGATCGGCTCCTCGACCAGGGCGGCGGCCCGGCAGTCGCCGTGCACGGCGGAGCGGGCACCTCGGCCGGCGCCGACCCCACGCGGTATTTCGAGGGCACGCGCCGGGCGGCGGAAGCGGGTCTGCGCGTGCTGCTCCAGGGCGGTTCCGCGCTGGATGCCGCCCAGGCAGCCGCCGTGGTCCTCGAGGACGATCCGGAGTTCAACGCCGGGACCGGTGCGGCGCTGACCAGCGCCGGCGAGGTGGAGCTCGATGCGAGCTGCATGGACGGCACGACCCTGCGCGCCGGCGCGGTCGCCTGCGTCAAGACGGTAAAGAATCCAATCCTGGCGGCGCGCCGCGTCTGCGACGACAGCCCCCACGTGCTGATGTGCGCGACGGGCGCGGAGGCGTTCGCGCGCGAGTTCGGCATTCCGGAAGTCCCGAACCCGGCGTTGATCACCGCGCGCCAGCGCGCCCGCTGGCAAGAGCTTCACGACCTGGCGCAGAAGGAAGGCGCCGACAGCGTGCGCAGGAACATCGGCACCATCGGCGCGGTCGCGGTGGACGCGAGAGGCCGCGTCGCCGCTTGCACTTCGACCGGCGGCACCATGTACAAGCGCCCGGGCCGCGTCGGCGACACGCCGATCATCGGCGCCGGAACCTACGCCGACGACCACGAAGCGGCGGCCAGCTCCACCGGGCTTGGCGAGGCGATCCTCAAGGTGAGCCTAGCGCGCGCCGCTTGCGTGCGCGTCCGGGACGGCGCCTCTCCTCGCGCGGCGGCCATCGAGGCCGTCGGGCTGCTCCGCGAACGCGCGCAGGGCGACGGCGGGATCATCGTCGCCGGACCGGACGGCCGGCTGGGGTGGGCGTACAACACTCCGCGCATGTCCCGCGCCATGATCCGCGCGGGGATGACGTCCGCCAAGGCAGCTGTCTAGGCGCGGCCACCGTAGGTGGCTTAGCGCGCCTGAGCGCGGTCACTCGCGAGCTCGGTTGTGAGACGCGTTTCTAGCGGGTGCCTGCTGCGGCGGCCGACAGCACGTATCCTATTCTCGTGCCGCAACGGGACCTCTACGACGTGCTTGGCATTTCCGAGGATCAGGACCTCGAGGGGATCAAGGCGGTCTACCGCCAGCTCGCCCGCACGTTCCACCCCGACGTGAACTCCTCGGCGGACGCGGTGGAGCACTTCCGCGAGATCACCGAGGCGTTCGTCGTGCTGGCGGATCCGGAGAAACGGAAGGCCTACGATCGGCAGCGGCGGCGCAGGTATCGCAGCACGGAAGAGGAAACGGAGACCTACCTCGGTCTCCGCCTCGCGGGGATCGACCTGGGTGGGATCCTCGGCGCCTCCGTGACCGTGCGGCGGCGCACGCTGCTGCCGGACGAGCCGGAAGAGCTACCGTCGGCGCCCGCCCTCCCGTCCCGCCGCTGACCGCCGGCGCTCCTCAGGAAACCTGCTTGGACCTCGCCTGCAGCTCTTCCACGGCCGCCCGCATGCGGGGCGCGGGAAGGCGCAAGCTGCGCCCGTGTCCGGGGAGGACCCATTCGAAGCGGTAGTCGAGCAACTTGCGCAGGGACTTCTTCTGCTCGGTCCACGAGTACCAGGAGACGCTGCGCCCCATCTCCAGGCGACCGTCCCACGCCCAGAGGTGGTCGCCGGTGAAGAGGTACTTGTCGTCCACCAGCAACGCGCAGCTTCCGCGCGTATGGCCTGGGAGGTGAATCGCCTGGAGCCCCGGCGCCAGCACGCGGTCGCTATCGAGCAGGACCTCCGCCTCGATCACCGCATCGTCGCGGTGGATGATCCGCTCGCAGCCGAAGCGTTCCCGGAAGCGCGCATGGTCCGCGACGTCATCCCGGTGCGTCAGGAACATGCTGCGGACGCCGCCCAGCTCTTCGATGCGGCGGATCAGCGGGGCCGCGAAGCGCGGTGAGTCGATCAGGAGGTTCCCGCCCTTGCGCAGCAGGAAGTAGCTCTGCGCACCGTAGGATGCTTCGCTCGAGTAGCCGCAGCGATACACGTCGCCCTCGAGATGGACCGGCAGGTCGCGGGCGGCTTCCTTCGCGCTTCGCTCCGCGCCGATGGACGAGGTGGGGCAGCTCACCACCGCGTGCAGCGCCCGCCGCCAGCTCGAGGCGTCCCAGGGCTGCCGCTGCACGAACGACTGCCCGGACTCCAGGCTCCCGAAAACCTCGGGCGCGAGCTCGCGACAGGTGTCGCACTCGATGCAGGTGTCGTCCACGAACAGCTCGCCCGGAGCATTCTCCGCGATCGCCAGCTCTCGCCGCGCCATGCCTGGAGGTGTAACCACCCGGAATTCCCGGCGCGACTTCGGTGGCCGGGCGTGTCTGGCGCTCAAGCCCCTGAGCCACCCTGGGTGGCCGGGGCTATACCCACCGGCTTCGCAGATCGCTATGATGGCGCCTCTCCTCCGCCCGGCAGGTCCGCGCTTGACGCGACCGTTTCCATTGCGACGCCGCGCGCTTCTGGTGTAAGCGCGGGCCATGTCGATGCTGCAAAAGCGCCTTCTGCGCGACGTGGGCCGCGCCATCGCCGACTTCCGTCTGGTCGAGCCCGGCGATCGCATCCTCGTCGGCGTCTCGGGTGGCAAGGACTCGTTCACGCTTCTGCACCTGCTCCAGAACCTGCAGCGGAGCGCGCCGATCGAGTTCTCGCTGATCGCCTGCAACCTCGATCAGGGCCATCCGGGGTTCCCTGCCGGCGAGCTGGAGAGCTACCTCCGTCGCACCGGAGCCGAGGTGCTGATGCTCCGCGAGGACACCTACAGCGTCGTGAAGCGGCTGGTCCCGGAAGGAAAGACCACCTGCTCGGTCTGCTCGCGCTTGCGCCGCGGCATCCTCTACAGCGCGGCGGAGCGGCTCGGCTGCACCAAGATCGCCCTCGGCCACCACCGCGACGACCTGATCGAGTCCTTGCTCATGTCGATGCTGTTCACCGGAAAGCTGCGGTCGATGCCGCCGCGCCTGCGCAGCGACGACGGCCGCAACCTGGTCATCCGCCCGCTCTGCTACGCGCCGGAGAGCGAGATCGCCGCCTTCGCGGCAGAGATGAAGTTTCCAGTGATCCCCTGCGACCTCTGTGGCTCGCAGGAAAACCTCCAGCGGAAGCGCGTCAAGACGCTGCTGTCGGACCTCGAACGCGAGCACCCCGGCGTGCGCGCGTCCATCCTGGGCTCGATGGGCAACGTGATGCCCGAGCACCTGCTCGACCGGCGCCTGCTCCGCGAGGAGCGCGGGCCGGACCCCTGGATCGACGGCGACGGCTGCGAGTCGCCGCAGCCGATCGCGTTGGGCAGTTGACCTTTCCTGCACCATGCAAGCGGGCATGCCAACCGCCCTTGCCTGCTTCCGCCTCCGTTCCCAAGCTTTTCCCAGGCAGACGGCCGAGCGCGGGAGGCGGGGCATGAAGACATGCGATCGATGCGAGGGGCAGAAGATCGTGGCCATCACGCTCGACGACACCATCGACGCCTGCGGCCACACCTTCACCGCCCAGCTCCCGGCGGAGAAGTGCCAGGCCTGCGGCCAGATCGTGATCCAGGGTCATGACCTGAAGCTGTTCGAGCTGCGGGTCGCCGTGGAGCTGGCCAAGGCCGGCATCCGGGAGAAGGAAGCCTTCAAGTACCTGCGCAAGGCGCTCGCGCTGGACGCCCAGGGCCTGGCACACATCCTCGACGTGCCGGAGGAATTCATCGGCTACTGGGAGCGTGGGGACTGGCCCGTGGACCTCCGCGCGCACGCGGTGCTCCGCTCGCTGGTGCTGGGGAAGTTCGAGCAGCGCCCCTCCACGCTGGACTGCCTGGGAGTGCTCCGCGAGCCAAGGACGCTGGCGCGCAGGGTCCGCCTCCACCTGGTCGACGGGTTGGGCCAGGCCGCGAAAGCCCTCCAGTTCGGCTCCGCCGCCCACACCACCCCCGCATCGGCCTGAAAGCACAATCTTCAGATCAAACGCCGAGCACGCCGAGCACGCCGAGATTTGGGGGGTCTGATCATCTTGCCAGCCGTGACGCTCGGAGTTGCTCCGACCGGTCGGGTTCGCATCAACCCAACCCAAAAAATGATTCCTTCAGTCTACGTTTCAACCTTGGCGTGCTCGGCGTGCTCGGCGTTTGATCTGAAGGATCAGTTTGCGGTGATCGTGGCGCCGCCGAGGACTTCGTCGCCCCGGTAGAAGACGGCGCTCTGGCCGGGGGCCACGCCGAGAGCAGGCTCGAGCAGCTTCACCTCTACTTCACTGCCCGAGGGGTCCAGGACCGCCTGGAGGGGCTTGCCCCGGTGGCGGATCTGGACTTCGCAGCGCGTTCCGGAGGCAGGCGCCGAGTCCACCCAGGACGGGCGAAGCGCGCGGAAGTCACGGCGCTCGACCTCCTCGCGCGGGCCCACGACCACCCGCTGCCGCGCTGCGTCGAGGGCCGCGACGTACAGGGGCAGCTTGAACCCTGCGCCCAGTCCGCGCCGCTGGCCGACGGTGTAGCGATGGACGCCATGATGCGTGCCGAGCACCTGCCCGGACAGGTCCACGATCTCGCCCTGCGCGGGCGCGACTCCATGCGCTTCCAGGAAGGCCGGAAGAGCAGTGCCCGCGACGAAGCAGACTTCCATGCTCTCCGGCTTGTCGGCGTTGGGGAGCCCCAGCGCGCGCGCCATGGACCGCACCTCGGTTTTCGTCAGGTCGCCCAGCGGGAACCGCGCGAAGGCCAGCTCGTCCTGCGTCAATCCGTGCAGGAAGTAGCTCTGGTCCTTGGAGGCGTCCAGAGCGCGGAGCAGGCGATGGCGGCCATCGCGGACCTCGACCCGGGCATAGTGTCCGGTCACCAACTCTGAGGCGCCCAGCTTGCGCGCGCGGTCCAGCAGCCAGTCGAACTTGACGTGATCGTTGCAGCGGACGCACGGATTCGGGGTCTCGCCCTGCGCATATGCCGCGATGAAGGGCTCGATCACCTGGTCGCGGAACCGCTCCTGCGCATCGTAGACGAAGAACCGGATGCCCAAGGCGGATGCCGCGCGCCGCGCGTCGTAGAGGTCGTCCGGCGCGCAGCACGTCCGCCCGGTGCGCACTGCATCCTCGGCCGTCGAGTACAACCGCATCGCCACGCCGACGCAGGCTTCAGGCCCCCGGGCGCCGGCGCTCAAGGCGGCGGCCACGGAGGAGTCCACCCCTCCGGACATGGCAACCATGGAAAGCACGGCGCGCAGTCTACGAAGTTCCGCCCTCGGGCGCACTCTCGTGGAAGGGCGCGGGGTGCGGTTCGCGGGGGGCCTGCGCCCGCAGGGGAATCCAGAACGACACCTTGGTTCCTGAAAAGTGGTGCTTCGAGTCGGGCTGGTTCTTCGGCGGGCTCTCCGCGGAGATCCTGCCGCCGTGCGCCTCGACGATCTGCTTCGCCACGGGGAGCCCGAGACCGGCGCCCGGCGCCCGCTCCTCGCCCACGCGGTCAGCGTGGAAGAACGGGTCGAACACCTTCTCGGCCTCGTCCGCAAGCATGCCTTCGCCCTGGTCGTAGACCTCGAAGCCGAGCCGCTGGCGGTCGAGCGTGACGCGCAGCAGCACGTTGCTGCCGTGCGGGCTGAACTTGATGGCGTTGTCCAGCACGTTGGCGAGGGCCTGCTTCAGCTTGCGCTCGTCCCCCCAGCCGATCTCCGGCAGGGCATCCGCGACCAACTCGAGCGTGATCCGCCGCGCCTTCGCCTTGGGCTTCTCCTCGTCCACCACCGCCTTGGTCGCGGCGATCGGATCGAAGTTGTCCCGGTGGATGGCATACCCGCCGCTCTCGAGGGTGGCGAAATCGACCAGGTTGTCGATGGTGCGCGAGAGCCGCTCGGACGCGGTCTGCATCGAGTCGAGGATCTTGCGCTGCGGCTCGCTGAGCGGACCCGTCTTCTCGGATTTCAGGATCTTGAGGTAGCCGGTGATGGGCGTGAGCGGCGTGGCCAGCTCGTGAGACAGGTTCTGCATGAACTCGGTCTTGCTGCGCGCGGCCGCCCGGAGCCGCGAGTTGGCAGCAGTCAGCTCCCGCACCGTAGCCTCGAGCCGCTCGACCAGCGATTGCGAATACTCGCGCAGGTAGCGCCGCTCCTCGGTGGTCTTGACCTTCTCGCGCTTGCCCTTGAGGAACTCGCGGAGCTGGCCGGGGAACTTCTCCACGTCGATCGGCTTCTCGATGTAGCCGTCGCAACCGATGCTCAGAGAGAGGCCGCGATCGCCGTGCGACGTCAGCACCACGATGGGGCACCCGTCCAGTCCCCGGTAAGAGCGCAGGCGGGTGGCCGTCTCGTACCCGTCGATGCCGGGCATCTCGATGTCGCAAAGGATCAGGTCGGGGTGCGCGGAGATTGCCAGGTCGATCCCCGCGATGCCGTCCGAGGCCTCGAGGACGTCGAATCCGCGCGCTTCCAGGACATTCCGCACCAAGGTCCGGCTTTCCGGATTGTCCTCGATGTAGAGGATGCGCGGTTGAGGCGGGGGTACCTGTTCGGCCATCGTGGAACGTCCGGGTTGCAGTGGGGCCCGTAGGTCGCGCATCGGGGAGTCTAGCACTCGGTCAGCCGTCCGGAAAGGCGCGCGCTCGCCCCCTCCTCGCTTGGGGCCGTGCGTTCCAGCGCCCTGTCGCCCCTCCACCGTCCACATCCTGTCCACAGGGTGCTTCCTCCCGCGGCCGCAATGTTGCCATCGCCCGGACCGGCCGCATGGACGCGTTGGCGAGCACTCCAACCACGTCCTACTCCTTGGGACTTTCGACAGTTTCCAGCGGCCACACATTCACACCCACATGTCGCATCCGTTGGAGCACGCAGAATTCCGCCCAGACGGCGGAGCTCACTGTGAATTGTTTGTGGATAACTTCCCGGCCACCTCCGGCAGAAGTCGGATGAGCCTTTCGCGGGTGTTCAGATCCGGATCATCGAGGACGCGGTCGAGGAGACAAGCCAGCACTTCACCGACCTGGCGTCCAGGTCCGATCCGCAGCTCGCGCATGACGTCCTCGCCGCCGATCGCCAGGTCCGTGACCTTGAGGGCTGAAGCGCGATCGATCTCGCGCTGGAAACGCGTTTCCGCCGCGGCCTGGTTTGCGAGTCCCTCCTCGACCAGGCGGCCCCGCGCGTTCAGATCGGCGCGCCGCAGCTTCCAGAGCGCCGGAAGCTCTTCGGGCCCGATGCGCGCCAGCACCCGGCGCACGGTAGCGTCGTTCCACTCCGGCAGGTAGTGCCAGTTGTGCTCCGCGACCAGCAGCGCGACGCGCTCGGTCTCGCGCCGGGGAAACTTCAGCCGCTGCAAGATATCGGTCGCCAGCCGGGCGCCGAGCTTCTCGTGATCGTAGAAGGTGTTCTCGCCCGGCGCGCCTTCCTTGGGTGCGGCGCTGCGCGGCTTGGCCACGTCGTGCAGCAGCGCCGCGAGGCGCACGACCAGGTCGGGCGGCGCGGCGTCTACGCAGCGGAGAGTATGTCGCCACACGTCCCAGCGGTGATAGCGATTCTGGGCGAAGTTCACGGACTCCAGCAGCTCGGGTACGATCCGGGCCAAGAGTCCGGAGCGCAGCAGCAAGCGCAGGCCGCGGCTGGGCGGCGCGCCGCGAACGAGCAGCTTGATCAGCTCGTCGCGCACCCGCTCCATCGCGACTCTCGCGAACACGTCCAGCGCCTGCGGAATGGCGAGCCGGGTAGGCGGGTCGAGCGCGAGGCGGAGCGTGGAGGCGAATCGCACCGCTCGCAGCGGCCGCAACCCGTCCTCGCGAAAGCGCGTCAGGGGGTCGCCGACGGCCCGCAGCCGGCGCCGCCGCAGGTCTTCGACACCGGAGAACGGATCGCGCAGTACGCCGGCGATGGGGTCCCAGGCGATGGCGTTCACCGTGAAATCGCGGCGCGCCAGGTCTCCCTCGATGTCGGCGAGGAAGGTGACGGAGCTCGGCCGCCGGCCGTCGAGATAGCGGCCCTCGCCGCGAAAGGTGGTCACCTCCACCTTGTGCTCCCCGGAGAGCACCGTCACGGTGCCGTGCTGCATTCCTGTGGGAATGACCCTGGGAAACAGCCGGACCACTTGCTCCGGCAGGGCGTCGGTCGCCACGTCGAAGTCTTGCGCCGCGGCTCCACAGAGGATGTCTCGCACCGCCCCGCCGGCGAGCCATGCCTGCCTGGACGCGCCGCGCAGCGTGCGCAACACGGCCATCACGTCGGCGGGAACGGTCTTCGGATCGGGCTGCACGCCCGTCAGCTATCACGCCGGACGAGCTTGTGCTGGCCCCTACGCGTTCTCGGCAACCTGCGGCGGAACGGGCGCCGCCTCGGTGAGCACTAGCTTGTCAGGCTGCACGCTGATCCCGAACTTCCAGCCCAGCACCTCAACCCTGAGGCCGCTCTCGCGTAGCGAGGCCCAAATAGGACTCTGCGGGTCAACCTGCCCCAAGGCCCGGGCCATCTCCTCGATGTGCTGCTGTACCGTCTGCAGGATCTCCGGGGGGACGCTGGCGGTGGACTCGCACATCACGACCTGCATGGCCTGCCGCTCCCGGCGCTGCATCTCCGCGTCCGCCGTGACAGAGGCCTGAGCCACCGCTCGGGAGGTTGTGTATGGGGGAGCACAGGTGCCAGGGACTGCAAGTGAAGACGCACCCTATCGCCGTCCGGAAGCGGACTCCCGCGTCGTCTTTCGTGTCCGGCAATCGACGTAAGGGCGCCCACGTACAGCGCGGCACGACCTACCAGTCCCAAACTCTCCGCAAAGGCGTTGCCGACTTCCTGGGGGGTAGAGGGCACCGATGCCGAGGGTGGCCGACGAAACGGCGTACTACCTGAACGGCAAGATCCCCGCGGTGGCGCTCATCGCCCAGGGAGTGCGGTTCCCCGGTGGCAAGTGGATCCGCGTCGCGAACCCTTCAGCACTGGCTTGGCAGGTGGAAGAGCTCCTGAAGGACATGTTCCCAGCGCTGAAGGATACGGTGATCACGTTCGCGACGCTGATGAGCGAGTTCGACGTGAATGAGTTCGAGCGATTCCTGCCCGACCCGGGCTAGGTTGGCCGTACTCGTTGCAGTGAAAGGGGCGCCGATGGAAAAAGCGGGGCGCCCAGAGGTCGTTGGCACCCTGAGCACCCCTGGATCGCGCCCGCCACGGACCGGGTCGCGACCGTGCGCTGCACTACACCCGGCACGAACAGAGCCCCTGTATACGGTTTCGTAATCTGACGACCACCGGCGTGGCCTGGTGCTGGGGCGTGATTGAGTTGGTGCGCCCAACAGGACTCGAACCTGTGGCCTGCGGTTTAGGAAACCGCCGCTCTATCCACCTGAGCTATGGGCGCCCTGGACCGACGACGCGGCGGGAATCTAGCGCAACTTCCGCGGGGGGGCGACGCCTCAGTAGGCAAACAGCGCTTCGACGGGACAGGTTTCCTCGAGCCGTTCGCGGCCCTTGAGGAACGCGAGCTCGATTACGAACAGGAACACGCCGACCTCGCCCCTCTGCTTCTTCACCAACTGGCCCGCGCCCCAGGCGGTGCCGCCGGTCGCAAGCAGGTCATCGACCACCGCCACCTTCTCGCCGGGCCGGACCGCGTCCACGTGCGCCTCCAGCGTGCCCTTGCCGTACTCGAGCGCGTACTCGATCCGATCCGTCCTGTACGGGAGCTTCCCGAGCTTGCGAACCGGCGCGAACCCGATCTTCAGGCGATCGGCGAGAGCGGCCCCAAAGACGAAGCCACGCGACTCGATGGCCAGGATGCGGTCGAATCCGCGCCCGCGCAGCCGCTCCTCGAGCGCGCCGAGGACGGCCTGCAGGGCTTTCGCGTCGCCCAGGACCGGCGTGATGTCCTTGAAGAGGATCCCGGGCTGGGGGAAATCGGGGACGTCGCGGATGAGCGCGCGCGCTTCGTCGAGTGAAGGCATGCGGGCATTCTCCTAAAAAAACGGCCGCCAGTCCCATGGGGGGGTTGGGACTAACGGCCGTGGGATCGGCCGAAACCGAAAACCCGCGCGCTGTGTAGCAACGCAGGGCGTCGAGGGCAAGGAAAACCAAGCAGCGCCGTTCAGCGGAGAAATCCCAAGGGGTCCCGGGGCCGGGCCGCGATCCGCACCTCGAAATGCAGGTGCGGACCGGTGGCGTTGCCGGTCCGACCGACGCGGGCGATCTCCTCGCCCCGCGACACTTTGTCGCCCTGCGAGACCAGGTTCCTGGCGTTGTGCGCGTAGACCGTCACCAGATCACGGTCGTGGGCCACCAGGACCAGCTTTCCGTAACCCCGTTGCTCGCCGGAGAAGAGCACTACCCCGTCGTCGGCGGCGCGGATGGGCGTCCCTTCGGGACACGCCAGGTCGATTCCTTCATGGTGCTCGCGGTCGCGCTCTCCGAATCCGGAGATGAGGACGCACGGCGCCGGCCAGGCCAGCGGCTCACCGTGCGCGGCGGGATCGAGGGGACGCCCACCGGCGCGCGGGATCGTCGAGGGCGAGTGGCGTCGGGTCGCGCTCATCCGCGCCACGGCGCTTCCGGCCTGCGCGGGCGGCACCGCGAGCTCCCGCTCGGCGCCCGGGATCCAGAGCTGCGTGCCCGCGGCGAGCTGGGTGGGGTCTTCGAGCGTGTTCTCGCGCAACAGGACCTCCAGCGGCACCGAGTAGGTGCGGCCAATGCGCCAGAGGGTTTCTCCGGCGCGGACGTGATGGATGGCCCCGCCCTGCCGCGCCAGCTTTTCCTCGGGCCTCGCTGTCCGCTGCGCGCATGCGCAGAGCACCAGAAGGAGCGTCAGTCGCGCACAAGCCCGGGAAGCTCCCAACGCTTCAGCTCCTCGACGAGGTCGTGCGCCGTCAGATCCAGGTGCAACGGGGTCACCGAGATGAGCCGCCGGTCGAACACGGCGTCGCAATCGCTCCCGGGGACGTGCTCGTGCGCCTGCTCGTCTCCGCCAATCCAGTAGTATGCGCGCCCCCGGGGGTCCAGTTTCTCGACCACTGCCGCCGTATACGTGCGGCGGCCGATGCGCGTGATCTGCGCGCCCTGGGGGACTCCGGGAGGCACGTTCACGTTCAAGAGCGTCCCTGGGGGAAGGCCGTGCTCGATGATCTGCCGCGCCAGCGCCGCGGCGAACTTCGCGGCGTACGAATAGTCGCGGCTCTTGACCTGGCTGATCGCGAAGCTGGCAACGCCGCCCACGCAGCCTTCCATCGCCGCCGCCACCGTGCCGGAGTAATGCACGTCATTGGCGAGGTTCGGGCCGCGATTGATTCCGGATGCCACCAGGTCCGGTGCGCGTCCTTTCAGCACCTGGTTGAGCCCGATGTAGACCGCGTCGGTTGGCGTCCCGTCGACGGACCAGCGCTCGATCTGCCCGTCCGGGCCCCAAGCCGGCAACTGCTCGATCCGCAGCGGCCGGTGGAGCGAGATGCTGCGGCTGGTGGCGCTCTGCTCGCGATCCGGCGCGCACACGGCCACCTCGCCGAGCTCGAGCAGCCCCTCGGCCAGGGCGCGCAACCCTGCCGCCTCGACGCCGTCGTCGTTGCTCACCAGGATGCGCATGGCGCGCAATGTGGCCCAGCGCGCACCGGGCCGCAACGGTAGCTTGCCGGACTCCGGCGCCCGCTGCACACTGCCCTCATGTCGGAGGCGCGTGCACTGACCTCACAGCTCCCCCCAGCGCCCGCGCGGCTCGTCGGAGCCGAAGGAAAACCGCAGCTCGGACTCTATGCGGGCTCGGTTGTGGATCCTGCGTTCGCCGGCCTCCACCTTCCCTTCGGCCCGCTGCAGCGGCGGCTGGCGGAGAAGAAATGGCAGTACGTCTTCCTCGCCACGCCGGAGATGATGCTCGCCCTGGCGGTGATCGACTTTGGCTACCTCTCGAGCGGCATCTGCGCCGTGTTCGATCGCGGCTCGCGCCGGCTGCTGGTCAACGACAACCCGGTGCTGCCGCCGATCTGCGCGCAGGTCGGCGAAGCTCCCGCGGACGGGATGTCCGCGCGGCTGCTTGGGCCGGCCATTCGCGCCCGCCTTCAGGGCGCGGGCGGCCGCGTCTCCGTCCAAGCGACCTGGGCGCACGCGGACGTGGACCTGATGCTCGACGTCAGCCGGGCCCCGCCCCCGGTAACGGCCATCGCGGAGGTGGGTGCGCCCGGCCGCTTCGACTTCACCCAGAAGACGGTGCTGGTGCCGGCCGAAGGCGAGGTGCGCGCGGGCAACATCCGTTTCCCCGTGCAGGGCCAGTTCGCCGGGCTCGACTATACGCACGGGCTCCTGGCGCGAGAGACGGCCTGGCGATGGGCGTTCGCGGGCGGTCGCGTGGGCTCGCATCTGGTCGGGTTCAATTTCAGCGACGGATTCCTGCAGGGCGAGGGCGAGAACGTGGTCTGGATCGACGGAGAGCCGCAGGCGGCGGGTCCGGTGAGGTTCTCCTTGCCGGAGGCGCCGCTCGGGTCCTGGCGGGTGCAGAGCGTGGACGGCCGGGTGGATCTCACCTTCCGGGCCGAGGGCTATCGCGCGCAGACCGTAGACCTGAAAGTCATCACCAGTAGATACCTGCAGCCGTTCGGCACCTTCTCGGGCACGGTGAACGGAATCGCCGTCGACGGCCTGCCCGGCGTCGCCGAGGACCACGCCGCCCGCTGGTAGCCGCGGAGCTGCCCCCCGGCCCTGCTGGCTCTCGGCTCAGCGCTTGTTCTGCGCGCGGTACTCGTCCCGGTACTTCTTCACCTCGTCGTAGGTCCCCGCGGGAACGACCTTTCCGCGCACCACTGCATTGGCGTGCTCCGCGGCCTTCTGCCAGCCAGGCAAATCCAAGGGCTTGTTGACGTGCAGGCCGCGCTTCTTCATCTGCTCGATGGCATCCTCGTTCTGCTTGCGCAGGTCGTCGCGGGTCTTCTTCGAATACTCCTCCGCGATCTGCAGCAACTGCTGGCGCACGTCGGGCGCGATCTTCTCCCAGGTGTCCTTGCGCACCACCGTCGCGCCGGTGAGGAACCCCCAGTGCAGGTCGAGCATGTTGCTGGCCCGGGAGTACAGGTTCGTGGTGTACGCGTAGAGCGGCGACTGTCCGACGACGTTGATCATCCCCGAGGTGAGCGCCGGGACCAGGTCGGTCGACGAGAGCACCACCGGGTGGAAGCCGGCCGCCTTCCATGCCGCCTCCGCCCCCGGATCGCCGTTCCAGGTGAACACCTTGCCCTTCCCGAAGTCCGCCGGAGTCCGATACATCTCGGTCGAGAAGAGATAGACGAAGCCGACTTCGCCCCACTGCAGCACCTGGTAGTTCCTCTTCGCGATCGAGTCCTCGAGCTTGCCGCGGATCTTCTCGTGGACGTAGTCGTACTCCTCGTACGAATCGATCATGAACGGCACGTCCTCCGCCTGCGGCTCGGGCGTGATCTCGTGGAGTCCGATGGCGGTCATCGATGCGGCCTGGAGCTGTCCGATGGACATCTTCCGGATCATCTCGCCTTCGTTCCCCTGCGTGCCGCCGGCGTAGATCTTCAGCTCCACCTTGCCGTTCGAGGCATTCGCGAAATCCTGCGCCATCGACAGCAAGAGCTGGTGCCAGCTGGAGCCTTGGGGGGCGAGCGTACCCAGCTTGATCCGCACGCTGGTCTGCCCGGCGGCGGAGGTGGCGGCGAGCGTCAAGGCAAGTGCGAGTCTGTGCATGCGATGGTCCTCAATCCGGGAAGACGTCGTCCTCGTGTGCGAGAAGCCAGGTCGCCCGGCGCTGCGCCAGCACGTTCTCCAGCCGGTGCTTGCGCGCCTTCGGTTGATCGACGTCGAACGACGCGGCTTCCTTCAACAGGGCCTCGTACTCGCGCTTGTTCTGGGCCGGACCGGAGACTGCCTGCGCGTAGGTGACGAGGTAGGAGATCGTCTCTCCCTGCGCGAGTTGCCGGGCGCGCTCGAAATGCTGGCGCTGCTTCTGCAGGGTCGTTCCTTCCGGCCGGGCCGGATCGAAGGTGATGGCGAACTCGTGCAAGGCGCCCTTCTCGTACGCCTCGTCCAGCTGCAGCGCGCGATCGAGCAGGGACGCGATCAGCGGCACGTCGCCGACCAGCTCCAGATCGCGCTTGTTCGCCGCGATCGCCGCCGCCCAGGAAGCCAGGGTCCAGTAGAGGAGCGGTACGTCCTCCTTCTGCAGACGCGCCATCCCCGCCGGCGTGCGCAGCTCGCCCAGGCCCACCCCCCGGGTGATCTTCAAGCCGTCGGCCCCGTAGTCGCGCGCTCGAAGGTACAGCCTCCGGGCGCGCGCCATCGCCACCTTCGCCTGGTCGAGCGGCGCGCCCAGCTCCGCCGGCTGTTGCAGGAACGCATACGCGTACTTGGTGAACCCGCGCGCCATGCCCAGCCGCAGCCCCGCGTGATCGTCGAGCGCGTCGGAGAGGCTCTCCATCATCTTGAGAGCGAACGGGACCGCGTCGCGGACCAGCTCCGGGTCGTCGTCGCGCGCGAACGCGCTGCCCTCTCCGGTGTCGGAGAGCGCGTCGGCGACCTGGTTGAGCGCGTACCGCTTCGGAGAGCAAGCGAGCACCACCAGGAGAGCAGCGAACTTGATCGCGCGCAAGATGGGCAGAGAGTGATATTGACGCTGCCCGGGAAGTCAACCTTTGCAGCCTGATGGGAGTCGGATTGGACGCGCCGCCCGCAGCCGCCCACGTTGCCGGAGCGTCCGAAGCAGCACCCGAAGGACCCGCGGGAACAGCGTTCGAGCGCTGGGCGCTGGTCGTCATCGTCCTGACCATGGTGCTGCTGCCCACGCTGGAAGCGGGGGTCCGGCGGTTCACCGGATCCGGCGTGCCCGGCGCCATGGTGTACACGGAGCACCTCACGCTCTGGGTGGGCTTTCTCGGCGCCATGCTCGCCACCGCGAGCGGGCACCACCTGGCGCTTTCCACCGTGGACTTCCTGCCGGCGGGATGGCCGCGCCAGCTCGCCCGAGGCTTCGGAAGCGCCGTGACCACGCTGGTCTGCGCGTTCCTCGCCTACGCGTCGCTCGACATGCTGCTGCTCGACAAGGGCCGCGTCGACACGCTCGCCGGCGGCGTCCCCGAGTGGTGGTTCGAGATCGTCATGCCGGTCGGGTTCGCGGTGATGTCGGTGCGCGGCGCGCTCAAGGCGCCTGCCCGCGGAGCGAAAGTGCTCTGCTGGGTCCTGATCGCGGCCGTGGTCCCGTTCGTCATCTCGCGCCTGTTGGCAGTGGGAGGTTCCGGGTTCCTCACCCTGCCCGACGGACCGACGCTGCTCCACGGACACACCGCCGCGCTCGCCTGGCCGGGTTCCCTCCTGCTCTTCGCCGCCTTCCTGCTCGGCGCGCCCGTGTTCGTGGTGATGGCCGGTTTCGCCCTGCTCCTCTTCTACCTGGCGGGAACCCCCGTGGCCTCGGTCCCGGCGGAGACATTTCGCCTGGTGGTCTCGCCGACGCTTCCCGCCATTCCGCTGCTCACCGTCGCGGGCTACGTGCTCGCCGAAGGAGGAGCTTCTCGGCGCCTGGTCCGCGCGGCGCAGAGTCTGTTCGGCTGGATGCCGGGCGGGCTCGCGGTCATGGCAGTGTTCGTGTGCGCGCTCTTCACCACCTTCACGGGCGCCAGCGGAGTCACCATCCTTGCCCTCGGGGGCATCATCCTTCCGGCGCTGGTGCGCGAAAAATATCCGGAGGGCTTCTCCCTCGGCCTGGTGACTGCCGCCGGGAGCCTGGGCCTGCTCTTTCCGCCTTCGCTGCCGGTGATCCTCTACGGCGTGGTGGCCGGGGTAGCCATCGACCACCTCTACATCGGCGGGCTCGTCCCGGGGCTGCTGATGATCCTGCTGGTCGCGGCCTACGGCGTGTGGATGGGAATCCGCAACCAGACTCCGCGCCCGAAGTTCGAGCCGCGCGAGGCCCTGCGCGCACTCTGGCACGCGAAGTGGGACCTGGGCCTGCCGCTGCTGATCATCGTCGCGGTGGCGAGCGGCTTCGCCACCATCGTGGAATCGGCGGCGCTGGGAGGAGCGTACGCCATCGTCGCCGAGATCTTCGTGCACCGGGAAGTGCACCCCAGGCGCGATCTGCCCAGGGTCCTGGTGCACGCCTCGACGCTGGTGGGCAGCGTGGTCATCCTCCTCGGCGTCGCCCTGGGCATGACCAGCTACCTGGTCGACGCCGAGATCCCTACCCGGCTGCTCGCCTGGGTCCAGGCCCACATCCACTCGCAATGGGAGTTCCTGCTCGCGCTGAACGTGTTGTTGCTCGTGCTCGGCAGCGTGCTGGAGATCTACTCCGCCATCGTGGTGCTCGCGCCGCTGGTGGCGCCGCTGGGGGTCGCGTTCGGCGTGGACCCGGTGCACCTCGGCGTGGTGTTCCTGGCCAACCTCGAGCTCGGGTTCCTGTTCCCACCCATGGGGCTGAACCTGTTCCTCAGCGCTTCCAGGTTCCAGAAGCCGCTGCCGCTGCTCTACCGGAAGGCGATGCCGTTCCTGCTGATCATGACCGTCGGCGTGCTGCTCATCACTTACGTGCCCGCCATCACCACCGGAGTGGTCGCGCTGCTGAAGCCGGCGCGCTGACGAGCAACCCGCGCTCAGGCATGGCCGCAAAGCCGCCTTCGGCGGCAGCGGCTAGCCGCAATGCTGCTCAGTTAGTGCAGGACGATGGAAACAGAGCTAGGTCGACGCCGACGTTACGTCGACGTTACGTCGACGTACCTGACGATCGGACACAACTTCCGAAGCGAGTTCGATCACTTAGGCCGACCGGGTGCGGTTCTCCTTGAGGTGCAAGGGGGAATGTGATCGAAACCAGGCATGAAACTCTCTGCGAAGGCGATCAAGCGCGTTGCGGGTGTGTTCGCTGGAGTAGATCTCGGAGACCCGCGGCGGTATGCGCGGCTGGAACGGACGCTGCACCTATTGGCGGCAGCGCCGGACTCCCCATTGCCAGAGGCGATGGGAGGCGATTCGGAGTTGAAGGGAGCGTACCGGCTGCTGAACAGCGAGTTCGTCGATGCAACGGCGCTGAATGAGCAGCATGGGGTGACGACGGCGGAGCGCGCGAAGAAAGCGGACTGCGTCTTCGCCATTCATGACACGACGCAATTCGAGTTCTCGCACGCGGACGCTGAAGCGGTCGGTTACCTGAACACGGGGAAGGCTGGCTTCAGGCTGCATTACGCGCTGATCGTCGACGCGACAGATGCCCGTCGGCGGCCGCTTGGGGTCGCGAACGCGGAAGCGATATTCCGTGACCGCCCGCCGAAGAAGCGAAGGAAGAAGAGGGGTCGCTCGAGCAAGTCCGGTCCGCAGACGGTCCGCGATGAGCAACGCAAGTCGCTGCGATGGTCGCGCGGTTTTGCGAAGGTCGGCGCGTGTCTGGAGGGCGTCAACATCATCCATCTCGCCGACCGCGAGGGGGATAACTACGAACTGCTCGGCCGCGCGGTCCAGGCTGGCCAGCGTTTCGTCATCCGCGTGCGGGTCCCCGACCGGAGAGTGCGCGGCGAGAACGGACAGTCCGGCTCGGTGCGGACGGTGATCGAGAGCTGTAAGGGCCTGCTGACGCGCGAAGTCCCGATCTCGACGCGTCGAAAGCGGCCAGAGCCGCAGGCGAACAAGACGCACCCGCCGCGGGCGGCTCGCATTGCCGAGCTTGAGTTTTCGGCGACGACAGTCGCCATGTCGCGGCCGCGTTACCACCGCGCTGACCTGCCGGCGGAATTAAACCTGAACGTCGTGCGCGTCTTCGAACCGAACGCACCGAAGCAGGAGAAGCCAATCGAATGGCTCCTCTTCACCACGGAGCCCGCCTCGACGCCGGAAGAGGTCGCCGCCGTCGTCGACGCTTACCGCGCGAGGTGGCTCATTGAGGAATGTAACAAGGCCCTCAAGACCGGCTGCAGCTATGAGCGGCGTCAACTCGAATCGCGACACGCCCTGCTGACGCTGCTCGCGATTACGCTGCCCATCGCTTGCGAGGTCTTGTGGCTGCGCAGCCGCGCTCGCGAGGAACCTGATCGACCCGCGCAGGAAGTGCTCACCCCGACGCAGATCCAGGTCCTCCGCGTGCTCGGCCCGCGCAAGCTCGGCAGCGCCCCGACTATCCGCGACGCACTATGGGCCGTCGCAGCGCTCGGCGGGCATCTCAAATCGAACGGTGAGCCAGGATGGCAGATCCTTCATCGTGGAATGATCAAGCTGCTGGCCTACGAAGAAGCGTGGATCGCTGCCCATCACGGCCGGCGCCGCGCCACGCACTTGTGACCAGTCGTCACGTCGACGTGGACGTACGTGGACGTGGTCGTGAGCGTGGACGGCGACGGCGACGGCGACGTGGCCGTGGGCGCCATCATCGACACAGTCTCGTG
>Ga0209526_10000342_pt1 | contig 29234 bp, 25 predicted proteins | sample JacPinW_OM2H0_M1_FD_188566 | JGI IMG/M metagenome (GOLD analysis project Ga0209526, IMG submission 188566) | Forest soil microbial communities from Algoma, Ontario, Canada - Jack Pine, Ontario site 1_JW_OM2H0_M1 (SPAdes) (version 2) | ecosystem: Environmental > Terrestrial > Soil > Boreal... | reverse complement strand
GAACGCCTTCTGCGCCGTGAAGATGGCCTTGAGGTTTGCCTTCGCCTCGCTCTGCTTCGACCGCGCCTGGAACTTGATGAAGTTCGGGATCGCGATCGCTGCGAGGATGCCGATGATCGCAACGACGATCATCAGCTCAATCAGCGTAAAACCCTTCTGAACGAGCCTTTTCATTGGAGTCTCCCTCTTTGGTTAGAAACAGGATCGATGGGAGCTCAATGGAGCAAGCCGCGCGCCAATCCAATATTGCGTAATGTTTCCAAGCGCCAGGCCGGACGTCGGATCTGCGGCAATTGACAAGATATGGCTGAGACCTGACAAAATGCGGCATTGACCAAAGTCTGAGGCACGAACGTCGCAGATTTGTAGGTCAATGAATTACGTCCGCACACCCAGCTCGTCGAGACTGTATTCGAGCTCCGCGGCGTCGCGGTACACCCGGTACGCGCCGGCCGCGAGCAGCTCATCCATGCCGTATCCGCCACTCAGGACACCGACGCTGAACATCCTGCCGCGTCGGGCCGCGAGCAGGTCCCAGACCGCATCGCCGACCACATAGCACTCCTCCACGGGCAGCGAGAGCCGCGCCGCGGCCGCGAGGAAGAGATCCGGCTCGGGCTTCGCGCGCGCCACGTCGCTCCGTTGGACGACCGGAATAGTGGACGGCACGGCGAGGGCGACGAGCGAGGCGTCGATCTCCGGGCGCCTGCCCGACGTGGCGATCGCGTGGGGGATCCCGAGGCCGCGCAGGGTTTTCAATAAGTGGACCGCGCCGGGCAACGGGCGGCGCGTCGGCGCGAGGGCGCGGAAGATCTCGCCGTGCCGCCGTTGGAGCAGCTCCGCTTCCTCGGCGGACAGCTCCCTCCCGACCTCCCTCGACACGGCGCGCGTGAAGAGGCCGCCACTCATGCCGATGCGGCGGTGGATGCGCCAGGCGTCGATGGGCATTCCCGCTTCCTGGAGCGCCTGCTCCCAGGCGACCACGTGCTGGTAGACCGTGTCGACCAACGTCCCGTCGAGGTCGAAGATGAGTCCGCGCATGGCGCGAGTCTATGCGCGTGCTCCGCCGCCGTCACCAGTTGAGAACGCGCATTTCACAACCGGACTGCCGAGTGGCCTCGCTCAAGCACAGGCGCAAAGCCGCCTTCGGCGGCAGCGGCTACCCTGGCTTGATGTACTTGAGCGCGAATCGATCCTGCGTGTGCAGCTTGTTCACGCCGGAGTCGGCGTTCCAGTCACGCCGGTCCTGCGGGTTGCGCAAGAAGCTCGCCTCCTCCAGCAGCCTGAATCCGGCCCGCTGCACTTCGTCGCGCACGAGCTGCTCGTCGATCCGGTGGTATCGTTCGACGTCCGCCGCACCGGCACCAGCGACCGCGCTGTTGTCGATGATGGCGTAGATGCCCCCGGACTTGAGGGCGGCGAAGATGGCCTGGTTCATCCTCGCTGTGTCGTGCTTCTCCGCCAGGACGTCGTGGTAGACGGCTACCGAGTAGACGGCATCCAGGTCCTTCACGTCGGCAGGAAAGGGCTCCTCCCACTGCCGGACGAAATGGCGCGTGTTCTGCAGCGCGGGCCGCGCCAACCGCATCTCCCAGATCCTGGTCAGCCCGGGCCCATCCCAGTCCGGCGTGTCCTGCGCGTACACCGCTCCGCTAGGGCCGGTTGCGCGCGCGAAGAGCTCGGTGGAATACCCGCCTCCTGCGCCGACCTCGCCGACCCGCGTTCCAGGCTCCACTCCGAAGAACACCAGCATCTGGGCAGGCTTCCGGTGTGCGTCCATCTCCCGATCGCGGTCGAGACGGTCCGGAGCGGACACGACCTCCTTTGCGAGCGCCTCGTCGGCCGGGGAGGTCCCGGAAATCGGTGCAGTTCGCTGGGTGGCGCAGGCGACGGCCGCAGCCAGGGTGAGGAGTCGATGGCAGAGTGATGCTCGCAGGCGCATGGGTTCCCCGGGCGGTTGGTGCCGGTGCTGTGAACGGGTGATCGTTCCCGGTATTCCGTGAACACCACCGGCTGTGCATGCTGCTGGAGGCGTTCTAAGGAGGCGCCGCAGCGGAAGCGAGCCCCAAGCGTGGTGCCCGGCGTCCGATCCGCAGCACGATGCCCGCCGCCAGCAAGCAGATCGCGCCGGCCGCCACCCAGGCCGGCGTGTACGTCGTGAGCGACGATCGGATCACGCCCGCGCCCAGCGCGCCGACCCCGGCCCCGATCTGGTGCGAGGCGACGATCCATCCGAACGCGATGGGCGCGTCGCGCACGCCCACCGCCTCCGTCGTCAGCCGGACCGTGGGCGGCACCGTGGCGATCCAGTCGAGGCCGTAGAACACGGCGAACACCGGCAGGCCGAGGACCTGGGCGTCGAACGCCTGCGGCAGCCAGAGGAGCGCGAGCCCGCGCAGGCCGTAGTACCAGAAGAGGAGCTTGCGGGAGTCGAAGCGATCCGAGAGCCAGCCGCTGGCCGTGGTGCCCACCAGGTCGAAGACGCCCATCACCGCGAGGAGGCCCGCGGCGCGCACCTCGGGGATGCCATGGTCCATGCACGCCGGGATCAGGTGCGTGCCCACGAGCCCGTTGGTGCTCGCGCCGCAGACGAAGAAGCTGCCCGCCAGCAGCCAGAAGTCGCCCTTGCGCGCGCTCTCGCGCAGGACGCGGAGCGCGTTCGCGAGCGGGTTCTCCCGCGACGGTGCCGGCACCGGCGTGTCCGGGGAGGCGCCGTAGGGAAGGAGCCCGAGATCGGACGGCCGATCGCGCACCAGCAGCGCCACCAGCGGGAGCAGCAGCGCGATGACCAGCGCAACGAGCAGCGTGACCGCGCGCCAGCCGTGCTGCTCGACCACATGCGCCTCGAGAGGCAGGAACAGCATCTGCCCGGTGGCGGTGCTGGCGGTGAGAACGCCCATCACCGTGCCGCGGCGCGACGAGAACCAGCGGCTCACGACAGTGGCGCCGAGCACCATCGCGGTCGTCCCGGTGCCCAGGCCCACCAGCACTCCCCAGGTGAGCAGGAGCTGCCAGCTCGAGCGCATCTGCGAGGTGAGGGCGACCCCTGCGCAGATCAGCGCCAGCGAGGCGAGGACGGTGCGCCGGATGCCGAAGCGCTCCATCAGCGCGGCGGCGAACGGGCCCACCAGGCCGTAGAGGACCAGGTTCACCGACACCGCCGAGGAGAGGAGCGCGCGGCTCCAGCCGAACTCGCGCTCGAGCGGCACGATCAGGATCGACGGCGTGGCGCGGACCGCGGCGGCGCAGAGCAGAACCACGAACACCGCGCCGGCGACCACGAAGGCGGCGTGGATTCTCGGTCTCACGAGGCGAGCTCCTTGCCCGCCGAGAAGCGCGCGCGGTAGGCGGAGGGCGTCACGTGGAGGGAGCGGAGGAAGGCGCGTCGCAATACCTCTGCGCTGCCGAACCCGCACCGCGCCGCAACTTCGTCGAGGCCGGCGGCCGACTGCTGCAGCGCGCGACGGGCCGCTTCCAGACGGAGCTGCTCGATCGCCTCCGCGGGAGCGATCCCCAGCTCCTTGCGGAAGACGCGCGTCAGATGCCGCGCGCTCTTGCCGACGCGCTGGGCGAGCGCCGGCACCGATAGATCGGTCGCGGGATGCTCGGCGGCCCAGGCCACGAGCTCGCGCACGGAAGGCGTCTCGGCAGCCTGCAACCGCAGCGGCGCGCTGTACTGGCTCTGATCTCCGGGCCTGCGCAGGTACATGACCATCGCCCGTGCGACCGCCAGCGCCACCTCGGCGCCCAGGTCCTCCTCGATCAGCGCCAGGGCCAGGTCCATGCCCGCGCTCACGCCGGCCGAGGTGTAGAGGTTACCGTCGCGCGCCCAGATGCGGTCTTCCTCGACGCGTACCCGCGGGTAGCGAAGCGCGAGGTCTTTGGCGCGCGACCAGTGTGTCGTGGCGATGCGTCCGTCGAGCAGGCCCGCCTCGGCCAGGAGAAAAGCGCCCGTGCAGACAGAGCCGAGGCGGCGCACGCGGCCGGCCATCCCGCGCAGCCAGTCGAGGACCGCACGGTCGTCGAGAAGGGCGTCCACACCGCGGCCACCCACGACGAGGAGCGTGTCGACGTCGCCGCGCAGCGCGCGGAAGGTGACGTCGGGGAGGAATCGAAAGCCGGAGGAGGCCGTCAGTGGCCCCGCCTTGGTCCCGACCACCGTGAGCGAGTAGCCCGGATGAGCCCGCCCTTCGTCGCGCAGGAGCCTCGTTGCCCGGGCGAACATCTCCAGCGGACCGGAGAGGTCGAGCGCCTGGACGTCGGGATAGGCGAAGAGCGCGATGCGCAGGGGCCCGGCGGCGGCGGAGCGTTTCATGGCCGCCATCGTGCGCGGACGTCGCGCTGTCCGCAAGGACATTGATCCCACGATTCGGGACAGCCTGCTCGTTTGTCGAGCGCCCTGTTCTGAATCAGCCCCCTGGTCAGTCGTTGCCGGGATTGCCAACGACGAAGGCGGCCGTCGTTCGTGCCGGGATGTTGAACGTACCGGTGGCCGGATCGAAGGTCGATCCCTTGACCACGTCATCGGCGCCCGTCCGTTGCACGGGATGCAGTCGCACGAGCGCCGACGCGTAGTCGGCGTGCCCGCCTGTCTGCGGGATGTACGCGACCGGTCGCTTGTTGGCGTTGAAGAACACGATGAGCCCGTTGCCAGCGTCATCCCCGTGACCGGCGCCGCCCGATATGGCCATCACGATCAATGCGGGATTCTGGGTAGGGCCGGTGTTGTAGAACCTGACCCGCCCGATCACGTCCGCGGCGGTGGCCAGATTGAAGAGCGGAGAGCTCGTCCGGATCTCGAGGAGATCCAGGAAGTTCCTTCGAGCCTGGTCGATCTCCGTGAATCCGGGCTTCAAGTTCGCATTCCGGAGGAACGGCGCCATCACGGGCCAGTTGTTCGTGGAGTCGTTGCTCCAGGCTGGCGGCAAGCCAACACCCCAATTGTCGGACTGGTAAGTGAAGTCGATGCGGTTGAACCAATCGCCCGAGTTGTAGCTGTTGTTGTCGAACGACTTCGACCGGAGCAGGTCGTCGCCGGCATGCAAGAAGGAGACGCCCTGCGCCAGCGCGATGATGCTGAGGCCCAGAGTCTGGGCGCGGACTCGATCGGCCCGGCTCGTGCCCACCGGCAGCTTGTACTGGCTGATGTCGAAGAGGGTCTGGTTGTCGTGGGCCGATGCGTAGACGATGTTCTCGCGGGGACTCCCCGTATAGCCGGCGGGCTGCCCGAAGTAATCGATTTGCGAACCGAGCTTGAGGCTGCCGTCCTTGTCCACCAGCGGGTAGTCCTTCAGGTTGCCGGCGAGCCCCACCATGATGAGGTCCCTGAGGTGGAGCAGCGTGTCCTTCTGGGCCGTCGTCTGCGGGCCCGCAACGTCGTTGTTGTCGTACCACAGGCCGTTGATGAACCCCTGGTTCCGCACGAAGCTGTCGCCCCCGTCGAACGGGCCACCGCCCCGCACGGCGTCGCGCAGGCGATCGCTGAACGTCCCGATGCTGGTGCCCGCGAGGTTGAGCTGCGAGGCCTGGACGAACCGCGCATTGTTCCCCACGGCGCCGAAGTTCCAGCCTTCGCCGTAGATGTAGACGTCCGGGTCGAAGCGCTGCAGATTGGCGCGAAGCTTCAGCATCGTCGATTTGGGGTGGAAGCTCATCAGGTCGAACCGGTAGCCGTCCACCTGGTATTCACGCGTCCAGGTCTCGGTCGAGTCGATCATCAGCTTCTCGAACATGGCATGCTCGGCCGCGGTGTCGGAGCAGCAGCTGTCGGTGAGCACGTTGCCGACTGCATTTAGCCGGTGGTAGTAGCCGGGCACGATACGGTCGAGCACCGACTTGGCATCCTGTCCCGAGGCGGTGGTGTGGTTGTAGACGACGTCCATGATGACCTTGAGCCCGGCGTCGTGGAGCCCCTTGACCATCGCCCGGTATTCGCGGATTCGGGCAACGCCGTTGGCGTCGCTCGCGTAGCTACCCTCCGGGACAGTGTAGTGCCACGGATCGTAACCCCAATTGAATCCGTCCGAATCCCGGACCGGGGCGATCGCCGCCTGCTGTGCGTCCGAGTCCGCCGGCGCATTGGGAATCACCGGGGTCACCTGTTGGCGGGGATCCTCCGGCACCGTCGCGATGTCGAACGATGGGAGCAGGTGAACGTAGGTGAGGCCTGCCTTGGCGAGTTCCCCGAGGTGCGTCATTCCCCTGGACCGGCGGTCGCCGAACGCCAGGAACTTGCCGCGATCCGGCTGCGGGACGCTCGTGTCGCTGATGCTGAAATCCCGGATGTGTAGCTCGTAGACGGAAAGGGGCCCGCCACCCTGGCGCGCGGATTCGCCCTTGGCGCGGCTTCCATCCCCCCATCCCAGGGGCATTGTTTCAGGGCTGCGGAGGTCGGTCACCAGGCTCCGCTGGCTGTCGACGGACAGGCCCAGGGAGTACGGATCGGTCACGAGATTGGTCTCGACCTTGCCGGTCAGGCGGACGAACACCTTGACCTCGTACTTGTAGTATTTGCGGTTGGCCCAGTTGGAGTCGCCGTCCGCCGTCCACACGCAGGTACGGGAGCTCCAGGACATCGGCACGATGCTTGGGCGTGAGGACGAGGGTGAGTCGTAGAGGTACAGGTTGACCGACCGGGCAGTCGGCGCCCAGAGGCGAAACTGGAGCCCGCCGGGCGCCCCCCGATCGCCGTCGTCGGACGCGGGCCGCTGCTCGATGACGGCGCCGAGCTTGCCGGAGTAGGTGCACAGTGAATCGAGCACGCCCGGTATCTGGAGCGCAGTCGCGTCCACGAGGTTCCCGCTGCCGTCGAAGCTCGCGACGACGACTTGTCCCTTCAGGATTTGGGGAACCGCGGGCAGATCCCGGGTACGAAGCGTCAGTGCCGTGGCCGAAGCGATGAACGGGTACTTTTGCTTGAGCGCTTTGCTCAAGCCGCCGGGGACGACGAAAAGGGGGATGGAGGCTCCCCCGGAGACGCCGCTCTGGTCCGAGGTGATTCCCCCGTCCGCCGCGTAGTAGAGCCGGTAGTTGTTGGCGGGGTTCGCTTGAGGCCAGGCGATCGTGTCGGGCACCAGCCAGTGGGCCTTCGCCTGGTTCACGTTCCCGACCTTGAATGCGGGGACCGAGGTGTAGATGGTGCAGTCGTCCTGCAGCTGCCAGATCTCCGCTCCGTTCGCGATGCCCTGCGGGAAGGGAAAGAACATGTCGCTCGGGCAGTTCTTGTTGTTGCCCGACGCGTCGTGCAGGATGAAGTTCAGTCCCGTGTACGTCGTATCGACCGCCACGTCGTAGTACACGCCAAAGCCGTCAGTCCCGTTCGGCGGCCACGCGGGATTCCATTGCGGACTCCGATTGACCGCGCCGTCCCAGGTGTAGAGCTGCCAACCGTCGTAGTCGCCGGCATCGCGGTGGTAGTGGATGCGCACGTCCCCCGCCGGCGCGGCCGCGTTCGCGAAACCCGTCGGCGCGGTGACCGAGAACAGCAGTGCGAGCACATACCGAGCGGCAGGACGATCCCATCGAAAGCGGGTCATGGATCCTCCAACGTGGCACGGCCTCGAAAGGCCCGCGCATCGTACTGGCCGCCCACGTGGCGGCGTCCCGCGGCCTTTCTGCACGGCGGCATGTAACACACCCGCGCTGCGCTCTGCTACGCTCCCGACCTCCTGCTCGTAGAGCGCGCCCTTCCGCCAGGTGACTATGAGACGAAGGTCGCGATCAACGAGAGCTGGGACGAGAACTACGGCGTGGGCGGCGCGCCGAAGGGCAACAACATCGCATTCACGGTCCCGCGGTCCTGCAGCGAGATGTTCTTCGCCTACAACCCCCTCACCCACGTGTTGACGGTGTCGGCCGGCAGCGCTCCTAAAGGGAACCTGAACAAGGCGCAGGCCCACTGGGTCTCGAGCGATACGATTGCGTGGAACATCCCGAAGCCGAACGGACCCGTGACACTTCACTACAGCTGGGAAGGGTCGCTCATGCTCGACGACAAAGGAGTGAGCGGCGGACCCGAAATCCCTCTCACGCACGACCCGGCGGGACTGCCGGACTCCGTGCGCACCAAGTACCCGCACCTCGCCAAGTTCGCTGCATTCAGGCTACCCACGAACGCGGACAAGAACGAGGTGGCGAAAGCGCTGAAGAGCCAGCTCGCCATCTCGGCCAAAGACGACAAAGGCGAGCTGCTCGACGCGACTGCGCTGCAGATCCCGGGGGCACTGGACGACCTCTACACCTACGACGGACCCCTGGGCGCAACGTTCAGCGGCGGCGCGCCAACGCTCCGGCTGTGGGCGCCCACGGCGCGGTCGGTCAAGCTCCGCCTTTACAAGGACTCCAATTCCGCGGACGGGACCGTGATCGATATGGCGGCCGATGCGTTGGCCCCGGGCGTCTGGAAGGCCACGGGCAACGCGAGCTGGTACGGCAAGTACTACGTGTACGAAGTCAAAGTCTTCGTCCGGGGCACGGGGCGCGTCGAGACCAACCTCGTCACCGACCCGTACTCGGTCAGTTTGTCGCGCAACAGCCGGCGGAGCCACATCGTCGACCTCTCCAGCGCGGCGCTGAAGCCGCGAGGTTGGGACTCCCTGCGGAAGCCATCTCTCGACGCGCCCGAGGACATCTCGCTCTACGAGCTCCACGTGCGCGACTTCAGCGTCAACGACACCACCGTTCCGGCCGCCCAGCGCGGAACGTTCAAGGCGTTCACGCAGCTGTCCTCGAACGGGATGCGGCACTTGGGCGCGCTTTCCTTCGCGGGGCTGACGCACGTCCACGTGCTGCCTTCGTTCGACATTGCGACCATCGATGAAGACAGGTCGCAGTGGAGCTCGCCGGCGATCGATCCCAAATCCGGCCCGGATTCCGAGGAGCAACAGGCCGCCGTGATGGCCGTGGCCGACAAGGACGGGTTCAACTGGGGCTACGACCCATGGCACTACACCGTGCCCGAGGGAAGCTACTCGACCAATCCCGACGGTTCCGCGCGTGTAGCGGAGTTCCGCGAGATGGTCCAGGGGCTCGGCAAGGTCGGGCTGCGGACCGTGATGGACGTGGTCTACAACCACACCAACGCGGCGGGACAGAGCGATCACTCGGTGCTCGACCGGATCGTCCCCGGCTACTACCACCGTCTCAACGCGGACGGGATCCTCGAGACGTCGAGCTGCTGCGCGAACACAGCGTCCGAGCACGACATGATGGAGAAGCTGCTCATCGACTCCGTGCTCACCTGGGCGAAGCAGTACAAGGTCGACGGCTTCCGCTTCGATCTGATGGGCCATCACATGAAGCGGAACATGGAGAAGCTGCGCAAGGCGCTCGATGCCTTGACGCTCGCGACCGACGGTGTGGACGGAAGGAAGATCTACCTCTACGGCGAGGCGTGGAACTTCGGGGAAGTCGCCGACGATGCGCGCGGCGTCAACGCCATCCAGCGCAACATGGCTGGGACGGGCATCGGGTCGTTCAACGATCGCATTCGCGACGGAGCGCGCGGCGGGAGGCCGTTCAGCGGAATCCAGGAACAGGGGTTCCTGACCGGCTTGTATTCCGACCCGAACGCTACGAACCAGGGCTCGCCGGACGATCAGAAGGCCAAGCTGCTGCTCGAGACCGACTGGATCCGCTGCGGCATGGCAGGCGGTCTCGCGTCGTTCCAGATGGTCGACAGGACCGGCAAGACGATCGCTTGCAGCGAGCTCGACTACAACGGGCAGAAGACAGGATACACGGCGGATCCGCAGGAGATCATCAACTACATCGAGGCGCACGACAACGAGACGCTGTTCGACGCCCTGCAGCTCAAGTTGCCGACCACTGTTTCCATGGCCCAGCGCGTGCGGGTGCAGAACCTCGGCATGTCGCTGCTCGCCTTCTCGCAAGGCGTGCCGTTCTTCCACGCCGGCGTCGAGTTGCTTCGCTCCAAGTCGGGCGACCGCAACAGCTACAACTCCGGCGACTGGTTCAACAAGCTAGACTTCACCTACCAGTCGAACAACTGGGGAGTGGGGCTGCCTCCGAAAGGGGACAACGGCTGCAATTGGCCGCTGCTCGCGCCGCTGCTCAAGGATCTTCCCAAGGCGGCGCGGAGCGAGATCCTCGGGTCCTTCACGCACATGCTCGAGGTGCTCGCCATTCGCAGGGCGACCCCGCTCCTTCGTCTTCGCACCGCCGCCGACATCAATGCGAAGGTGCAATTCCTGAACGGCGGACCGGATCCGGTGCCCGGCCTCATCGCCATGGTCGTGCAGGACAAGGACGGCTCGGTCGACCGGCAGCACGACACCGTCGCCGTTCTGATCAACGGCACCCCAGTAGAGAAGACGTTCAAGGCATCCACGTTGGCCGGGCGCAAGCTCAAGATCCATCCGATTCATCTGCTCTCGCCCGATCGGGTCGTGAAGACGTCGAAGTTCAACCGCGCATCGGGGAAGTTCACCATCCCGGGACGGACCGCGGTGGTCTTCTGGTCCTCGCGTTCGGAGCACGAGGGCGAGCAGGAGGGCGACCACTAGCCGCGCTCAGGCGTAGCCCCTGAGCCACCCTTGGTGGCGGGGGCCAAGCGCCATCCGCGCATCCTTGGTTCCGCGCCTGCTACCCGGACCCATACGCGTCCAGGCTGCGCGCCAGTACACTGCCGTCGGGGAGAGAGCATGCTTGCGTGGCTATCCCGACTGCTCCTTCTCGGCGCCACGACCTGGAGCGCGCGAGCCTACGCGCGCGATTTCGTTCGCGACTACATCCGGCGGCTGGTGCGCGATCGTCTGCGGACCGGCCTGTTCCTCACCGGCTCGCAATTGGCCCTGCTCGCTGCCACCGCGTTCACCGTGCACCGGTTCGGCAATCCGCTCGGCGGCCGTTTGCTCGGATCGGCCCTGGTCTGGTTCCTGATCGCATTCAACCTGGCTCGTTTCGTCGGAAGCACTCTTCCGGAGATCATGGAAGCGCGCCGGTATCTTGCGGGGCCCTTGGGTCATGTCGTCCGTGGGATGTTGGGCATCTCCATCGCCAAGGAGCTGGTGGAGTTGGAGCTCTTCGTCCTCGCCGTCTGCCTCCTGCTGGGCCTTTATGTGCGGCTCGGCGTCAGCAGCACCTTCCAGCTGCTCGCGCCTTGGCGGGAGCTGTTCTCGATCAGGTGGTGATCCGGCGCGAGCGCCGGCGGCTGATCACATCCTGGGCAGCGACGGCGCGGTGGAGCTCTCGAATTCGTCGCGGCTGAGCGCGCGGTCGACGGACAGCGCTCCGCCGCCCTTGATCATCAGCGCGATCGCCAGGCCCAGAGCGAGGACGTGGTACTCGAACCCCTCACCCTTCTGGGCGCCCGACCAGTTCATGAAGAAGCCCACCTTCGCGTGCACCATCAGCAGGGCGCCGGCCATGACGCAAGTGATCCCGAACGCCGCGAAGCGGGTGAGGAAGCCGACGATCAGCAACAGCGCCCCGCCGAACTCCGCCGCCATCACCAGCACCGTGAGCAAAGGCGGCAGGCCCATTTTCGCGAAGCCCTGAATGGTGGCCGAGGCCCCGTATCCCCCCCACCACCCGAAGACCTTTTGACCGCCGTGCGCGAAGAAGACCAACCCGAGCACGAGGCGCATGATCAGCGCGGCCGGGTCATTGTCCGTATGTAGGAATCGCCTGAGCATGTGCCCTCCTGCGTTTCGCCATGATGGGCGCAGTCGGCGCGGCTGACAAGCAATTCGCCGATCTTGCTTCCGTCAAACGTCGCCCGGTCGGCGGCCGCTGTCCGGAGATTCCAGGACCAGGGGCGCCCGGCCGAAGCGGCCGCGGACCTCGTTCAGGAAGCGGACCACGCTGGGGACCCCGAGCAATCGGCGCTCGAGGTTCCGCTTGCCGGGAAAGTCGAGCAGGCTGAGGCCCAGCAGGATGAACACGAACCCCGGCCCGGGCACCAGGGGGAGGGCCATCACGATGCCGAGCCCGAGCAGGAGGAGCCCGAGCGCGTTCTTGATCACCAACCCGCCGCCGCGGAGGACGGGCTGGCTGCGCCACCAGGACGTGGGTTCCGGCCGGCCAGGCTGGAAATGATCGGCCGGTATCCAGACCACCATGCCGACGCCGATGGCGGTGGTGACGAGCGCCAGGCCGACGACGATCGCCGCTTGGAGCGCGAACCCGAGCGAGCTGTATGAGTGTGCCAGCTTTCGGAGGAAATCCACTGCGCATTCCTATACTGCACTCGGACCGCGGAGGGTCACGGCTTGGTCACCCACGACCGCTGCCCGTCTCAATCGCAGTCAGCGCCGCCGCAGTCGTCGTCCTCGTCGAGAGAACGCAGAAACCCCAGCGACGCCGCCCAGGTCCAGGGCGAGTTGAGGATCCCCAGGTGTCCGGATTTGAGGATCGGGTCGTACCGGCCCTGTCCGGTCAGTTCGACCGTGTGCGCGCCGCGAAGCCGGGCGCTGCGCGAGAAATCGTGCGGCCTGCCGTCGCGATCCTCCGCCGGCACCGGCGGGACAAACCCGTCCTGTTTCGAGATGTAGACGAAATCGGAATCGGTGTTCAGCAGGACCAGGTACCGTGTCGGGCCCTTGGTCTCGCCATGCTTGTTCAAGGCGGTGAGTAGCGGAGTGTGGTCCGAGCCGTACTCGCGACAGATGGCGCTGTCCGGCGTGAACCCGCCCTGCGACGGGAGCTGGAAATAGTTCAAAGGCGAGGGGGAGCAGTTGATGATCCCGTGATTGGGGCCATCGATGGCCACCAGCGACCGCACAAGGCGGTACGCGCCGTCCTGGCGCATCCACTCCCGCGTCAGCGTCACGCCCAGGCTATGCGCCACGATGTCCACCCGCGCGGCGCCGGTGTAGGCGAGCACCGCGTGCACGAAGGCGCGCAGGTCGGCGACGTTGGCTTGGGTGCTATGCGCGAGGCCGGAGCGGTTGGTCGGGGTCGCGATCAAGTCGCACTGATCGCCTTGGTAGCCGAGGCCCCACAGCTCCCGCGGGCTGTAGCCGGCGTCGAGGAAGTACTGGGCCAGGTTGTGGATGGACCCGAACGGATTGCAGGCGGTGGGGAACGGCGTGTCGTTGTTGCCGTGGAGGAAGATCACCGGCACGCGCTCGACCCGGCCATCGCTGCTGCCGAAACCGATCACCGGTACCCCGAGCGACGCGTCGATGATGCGGGGGAAGTCGGCCGGGAAGGTCGTGCCGACGACGCCATTGGGATGCGCCTCCGCCGCACTGCTTGCGCCGCCGACGGAGCAGAGCGCGGCCAGGGTGAAGGTTGCTGCCCTTAGCGCCGAACGGGTCGGACTCATGCCGCTCCTCCTGGGAGTGGTTTCTCGAGTGTTGCGTTTTTCTTGGCGCCGGCGACTCTAGGGGAACGGGGCTGGAGGGGCAAGCTGGCTTGGCGCACATCATCGTCCGCGCTTGCATTCGCTTCGTGGGCCGGTGAGGCTCCTCCCGTGACCACGCGCGACGAGGAAGAACCACTGGAGGAGAGCAAGGCGGGTGTCGCCGCCGAGCGCGACGATCCGGCGGCGGCCGCGCGCAAGCTGCTGCGAGCCGAGCGGCACGGCGCGCTGGCCACGCTCTCGTTGCACAAGAAGGGCTGGCCCTTCGGCTCGGTCGCGCCCTACGCGCTCTCCGAGCGAGGAGAGCCGCTCCTCCTCCTCAGCGCGCTCGCGCAGCACACCAAGAATGCTCTGGCGGACCCGCGCGCCAGCTTGCTCGTGCAAGAGAGTGCGGGGCTCGCGCCAGGTGCGGATATGCAGGCCCACGCGCGCGTCACGGTGCTCGGCCGCATCGCGGCCGTGCCTCCCACGGATGAGGACGATGCCCGGGCACGCTACCTGGCGCGACACCCACAAGCCGGGCGGACGGCCCGCGGGCACGACTTCCGCTTCTACGCTCTGACGATCGAGGAGGCCCGTTTCATCGGCGGGTTCGGAGAAATCTGCTGGGTGCCGGGACCGTCGATGGTCGTCGATCCCTCCCTCGATCCGCTGCTTCCACATCGGGAGCTGATCTGCCAGCACATGAACGACGACCACGCCGAGGCGCTCGCGCTCTTTTGCCACCGATTCCGGGGCCTCTCGGGCACCGCGGCCCGCATGCTGCATGTGGATGCGCACGGGTTTGACGTAGAGCAGGGCGAGGCGGGCGCCCGCGAGCGAGTGCGCTTCGAATTCGCCCAGCCGCTCTCGACGCCGGAACAAGTGCGCCGCGCGATGGTCGAGCTGGTGAGGGCAACTCGGGCATTGGGGCAATGATGGCAACATCCTCTGCATCCACCAGCCCCTCTGACCCGGAAGCTACTGGGCGAAAGCGTAGATGCGCCCGTCGAGTCCGGGAAAGTAGACGAGGCCCTCTCCGAGCGCGGGCGAACCGGCGAATCCGTAGCAGGAGACTTTCGCGGACGCTCTGCGGCGGGGGCACGGGATAGCGCCAGATCGGGCGGCCGGTTTGGCGATTCACGGCGAGGACCGACGCGCGGTGCGGCACCAGGTAGTGCAGCGTGCCGACCGCGCCGGCGAAGACGCGCTCCGAGGTGACCGCCGGCTGTCCCCAGGTGCTCCCGCCGGTGTCGAGATCCCAGATGCGCCGGCCGGTCCCGGCCTCGAATGCGAAGAGCTTCGCGGCGTCGGAAGAGCCGACGTACACCGAGCCGTCCAGGATCGTCGCCGGAGACTCCACCCAGGAGAACCAGTAGTACCGTGTCCACGCCGGCCTTCCGGTCTTGCCGTCGAGAGCGAGCAGATCGTAGCTGCGGCTTCCGACGATCACAGGCCGTCGTGGAACGCCGGCGATGAGGTGACCGGCGCGCCCGTGTCGTGCCGAGATAGAGCCGCCCGCCGCCGGTCGCGACTCCGGACCCGCGAAAGTCGTAGCGGGACTTCTCGTCGCCGATCGGAAGACGGACGGCCGGCTTCTCGGCGATCCTCACGCGCGAGCGTTCCTTGCCCGTCTTCGCGTCCAGCCTGTAGAGCTGGGGCCATCGTCGGCGGGCACCAGCACATCGCCGCCGACGACGGCAGGTCGCGCGCGGATGCTGCCGCCGGCGCGGAAGCTCCAGAGCGGCTTTCCGGCGCGGGCGTCGAGCGCGTGCAGCGTGCCGTCGTCGGCGCCCGCGAGCACCGCTCCAGGGAAGTAGGCCGGCGGCGCCCGATCGCTCGAGCTCAAGGGCCAGCACCGAGCTCTCGCCCTGGTGTGAAGGACGGGCAACCCAGGTGCCCGCAAGGTCTTCTTGCGAGGGCGCGCCCCGCGGTTCCGTTGCGGAGACGCGGGGCTCCGAGCATCCGCCCAGCAAAATCAGCGCCGCGGAGAGGCTGCCAAAGCCAATGAGATCGCTCGTGAGGGTCATGCGTGACGCCGCGTTTCCCTCACGCACGGAGACTTCTGCGATTTCGCGACCGCGCGAGGCGCATCGGGCATGCACCGCCGGAACGTAGCGGCTACTTGCACTTCGCGTTGGTCACGAGCTTAAGCGCAACCGGAATGAACTCCGTCTTCTCCGGCGCCTTGCCCCCCTTCGCGAGCTCGGCGGCCTTCTCTACGGAGAGCCTGCCCATCTCCTTCGGCTGCTGGGCCACGGTGGCCGCCATCTCGCAGGCGTCCACCGCCTTCACCGCGTCGTCGGTGGCATCGAATCCCACCACTTTGATCGGCCGCTTGCTGGCCTTCACGGCCTGGAGCGCTCCCAGCGCCATCTCGTCGTTGTGGGCGAACACCGCATCCAGCGCCGGCTGGGCCTGAAGGATGTTCTCCATCACCGTGAGCCCCTGGGCGCGGTCGAAGTTCGCCGTCTGGCGGGCCACGACCTTCACTCCGGTGCACTTCGATTTGAGATAGTCGTTGAAGCCCTTGCCGCGGTCGCGCGCGGCGGAGCTACCGGGAATGCCCTCGAGCTCGGCCACCTTGCCCTTGCCGCCGAGGAGCTTGCAGACAAACTCCCCGGCGAGCCGCCCTCCCGCCACGTTGTCTGATGCGATGTGGTACGCGACTTTGCCTCCGCTGGCCGCGCGGTCGACGGTGATCACCGGGATCTTGGCGGCATTGGCCCGCTTGATGGCCGGGACCACCGCCGCGGCGTCGGTCGGGTTCACCAGGATGACCTTCACGTTCTTCTGCGTCAGGTCCTCGATGTCCGAGACCTGCTTGTCGGCCTTGTCCTGCGCGTCGAGCACGAGCAGCTCGAGGCCGGCCTTGTTCGCGGCGGCCTTGGCTCCGTCGCGCAACGTGACGAAGAAAGGGTTGTTCAGCGTGGACACCGAGAGCCCGATGGTGTCCTTGGCCAGAGCGGACCCACCGAGCGTCAAAGAAACCAGGACAATCAGTTCACTTACGCGCATGGTCCACCTCGAAGTAGTTTCATTCCCTGCGTGCAGCGACCAGCCGGTCAATCAAGAGCGCGCCCAGGATCACGGCCCCTTTCACGATCTGCTGGTAGAAGGCGGAGACGTTGAGCAGGTTCATCCCGTTGTTCAAGACCCCGATGATCGCAGCACCCAGGAAGCTGCCGATGACGCCCCCCCGCCCCCCGGAAAGCGACGCCCCGCCGACTACCGCCGCGGCGATCGCGTCCAGCTCGAAGCCGCTGCCCGCGGTGGGCTGGGCGGAGTTCAGCCGGCCGGTGAGAACGAGCCCACCCAGCGCGGCGGCCAGCCCGGAATAGCCGTAGGTGAACAGCTTGACGCTGACGATCGGGATTCCCGACAGTCGCGCGGCCTCCTCGTTGCCACCCACTGCGTAGATCGCCCGTCCCAAGGCCGTATAGCGCAGCAAGAAGTAGGTGAGGGCGAGGAACGCGAGCATCACCCAGACCGGGACGGGAAGCCCCAGCGCGACGCCGTTGCCGAGCACGTCAAAGGCGTCGGGCAGGCCGGTGATCGGCCGGCCGTCGGTGTAGACCAGCGTCGCTCCGCGAAAGATGGTGAGCCCGCCCAGGGTGGCGATGAACGGGGCGAGACGGGCATACCCGACGAACATCCCGTTGAACACGCCGAGCAAGGCCCCCACCACCAGGGCGGCGATCATCGCGAGCGCCGGCGGCCACTCGGCGACCGAGAACCCGGCGGCCAGCGCTCCGCTAAAAGCGAGCACGGATCCCACCGAAAGGTCGATTCCCCCGGCCAGGATGACGGTAGTCATCCCGAAGGCGAGCAGGGCATTGACCGAGATCTGCCGCAGGACGTTGATCAGGTTCGTGGTGGCGAGGAAGGTCGGGGACAGCAACGACAGCGCCACCACGAGGGCCACCAGGGCCAGCGCGATGCCGTAGCGAGAGAGCCATTCACGCAGCCTGTAGCGCGCCGGTGACAAGCGCGACCACCTCCTCTCGCTGGACGGGAGCCTCGAGCTCGGCGACCACCTTCCCCCCTCTGAAGATCAGGACCCGGTCGCAAAGGCCCGCCAGCTCCTCGGTGTCGCTCGACGACACCACCATCCCGAGCCCTTCCTTTGCGAGCTCGCTGAGCAGCGTGTAGAGCTCGAATCGCGTGGCGACGTCGACGCCGCGCGTCGGCTCCTCCAGGAGGAGGACCAGGGGGGTGGTGGCGAGTCCCTTCGCGAGCACCAGCTTCTGCTGGTTGCCGCCGGAGAAGGTCCGGGCGGGACGATCGGGGTCGGGGGGTCGCACCGAGAGCCGCCGGAACCAGTCGGCCACCAATCGCCGTTCCCGCCGCCGTTCGATGACCCCGAGCCGCTGGAGCCGGCGAAGCACCGAGAGCACCACGTTCTCGCGAGCGGTGAGCTCCAGGACGAGGCCCTGCGTCTTGCGGTCGGCTGGAACGAGGAAGAGGCGGCGGTGCAGGGCCTCGCGCGGGTCGCTGACGAGCTGACCCTTCCAGCGAGCGGTCCCGCGGAGCCCGAACATCGCTTCCAGCGCCTCGCTGCGGCCGGAGCCCACTACGCCGGCGAAGCCCACGATTTCGCTCCGCCGGAGGCGCACGTTGAGGGGGGCCAGGCGCGGGGCCTCCACCTCGAATTCGCCGAGCACGTCGCTCTGGCCGTGGGGAGCGCGCTGGAAGGTTCGCACCTCGCGCCCGACCATCAGCGTCACGACGCGCTCCGCGGTGAGCTCGGAGAGTGGAGCCGTGGCCACGCGCATCCCGTCGCGGAGAACGGTGACCCGGTCGGCGAGCGCGAAGATCTCCTCGAGGCGATGGCTGATGTAGACCACGCCCACGTTCTCGCCGCGCAACCGGCGGATGAGCTGGAAGAGCTGCTCCGCCTCGCTCGCCGCGAGCGTGGCGGTGGGCTCGTCGAAGATCATCACCTTTGCCCGCTGCGCGAAGGCCCTGGCCACCGCGACCAGTTGCTGCTCTCCGGGGCTGAGCGATCGCACGGGCCGTTCGGGCGCGATCCGCAAACCCATCTGTGCGAGCAGCGCCCGCCCCTCGGCGTGGAGCCTCTGATAACTCACCAGCGGAGGAAGCCGGCCGAGGGCGAGGTTCTCCGCGACGGTGAGGTCGGGGACCAGGTTCAGCTCCTGGTAGACCATCACGATGCCTTGGCGCTGCGCCTCGGCGACGCTGTGGAGGCGCAGCGGGCGGCCTTCGAGCAAGATGGCGCCCGAGTCCGGGATCAGCGCTCCGGAGAGCACCTTCATCAGGGTGGACTTGCCGGCCCCGTTCTCGCCGACCAGCGCGTGGACCTCCCTGGCTTCCAGCGTGAAGTCGACGCCCTTCAAGGCCTCCACTCCACCGAAGCGCTTCTCGATGCCGCGCATCTCCAGAAGGGCCACGAACTCTCCTAGAACACGACTCCGCTGTAGAGGACGACGTTCGCGTACGGCGTGAACTCGCCCGTGCGCACCACGGCGGCGGCCTTCTGCGAGAGGCGCTTGAGCTCCTCGTGCGAGACGAGCTCCACGCCGCGCTCGCCGACCTTGGGCAGCGACGCGAGCTTGCCCTGCAGGCGCTGGTGGAAGGCGGGGGCTGCGGCCTTCACTTCCGTCGCGAGCATGGCCCGTTCCACCTGCATCTCGGTGAGGACCGCCTCGAGCACGTCCATGAACGCAGGCTTGCCCGGGGCAAAGGCGAGGTCGATGCGCTGCACACCGGGCGGGATGGGTAGACCGGCGTCGGCGATGACCAGCGCGTCGCCGTGGCCCAAGCTGGCGATGACGCGGGACAGCTCGGGGTGGAGGAGGGTTCCTCGCTTCATGGGCGGTTCCTTGGCCGGCGCAAGAAAGCACCTTTCGCCCTGGACGTCACCAGACGTTCGAAGAGGACGTCTCGCCAGCACCGGTTGTACAGTCCGTCCCTCATGAGCGAGGTCGCGGTCGTCGTCGTCGGCAGCCTGAACATGGATCTGGTAACGCGGGCTCCCCGCCTGCCGGTGCCGGGCGAAACGCTGCTCGGCCGCACCTTCTCGACGGTGCCCGGCGGCAAGGGCGCGAATCAGGCCGTGGCGGCGGCGCGCCTCGGCGCTCGTACCGCCATGATCGGGTGCATTGGGGACGATGCGTTTGGCCGCCAGCTTCGCGACGGCCTGATGGCCGACCAGGTCGACTGCCGTGGACTGCGTACCGCCCCGGGTCTGTCTTCCGGCGTGGCGTTGATCGTGGTGGACGACAGCGGCCGCAACGGCATCGTCGTCGTGCCCGGCGCCAACGGACAGCTGGCGCCGGAGGACGTCGACCGGAGCGCTTCGTTGATCGCTGCCGCGCGGATCGTCGCCTTGCAACTGGAGGTCCCGCTCGCCACCGTGGAGCACGCGGCGCGCATGGCGAAGGCGCGAGGCAAGGTCGTGGTCCTCAATCCCGCTCCGGCGCAGCTCCTGCCGCCGGGGCTCATCGCCTCCGCCGATTTCCTCGTCCCCAATGAGATCGAGGCGGCGATGCTCACGGGTGTGCCCGTCGACTCGGTGCAGAGCGCGACCGAAGCCGCCCGGCGACTGCGCGCGCTGGGAGCGGCGAACGTGATCGTCACGCTCGGGGAGCGCGGCGTGGTGGCGGTCACGGCCGCGGGTGCGCAGCATTTCGCAGCAAGACCGGTCCAGGTCGTGGATACCACCGCGGCGGGAGACACGTTCATCGGCGGCTTTTGTGCCGCTCTGGCCGCGGGACGCTCCGTGACCGAGGCCATCGCGTTCGCCCAGGCCGCCGCCGCCATCAGCGTCACCCGCCCTGGAGCGCAGACGTCGATTCCGTTCGAGCGCGAGGTCACCAGCGGCTAGCCCCGGCCACCGGAGGTGGCTTAGGGGCTACGCTTGAGCGCGGTCATTCGGCAGTTCCGGTTAGATGCGTTCTAGATCAACCGGCCGCCGGGGCAGGGCGCGTCCTCGCGATGAGCGTCTCGTGGAGGACCAGGAGCAAGAGAGCGACGCCGGCGACGGCGACCCCGATTGTGCGGAGGCCGGCGGCCGCGCCGAGCAGACCGAAGAGCGCGGGGACAGCCGCGGATCCGAGCGTTGCGGCGCCCACCTGGAATCCGACCGCGTGCGGTGCGAGATGGTGCCCCACCCGATCCGGCGTGCGCGACATCAGCGTGGGGAAGATCGGGGCCAGGCTCGCGCCCAACACCACCAGCCCGAGCCGCCCGGCGAGCCCGCCCGCAGAGGCGAACAACGTTGCGCCCGCGACAGCGGTCAGGGTCATGATGCGGAGGAGACGGTCCGGCCCGATCCGATCGACGACGAATCCCAGCACCACCCGGCCGGCGAGAATGCTGCCCCAGTACGCGGTGGTCCAGGCGCCCGCGGCCTCGATGTCGAGACCGCGGCCCTCGCGCAGCACGGTGAAGCACCACTGGCCGGTCCCCGACTCCAGCCCGGTATAGATGAAGAACAGGGCGATCTGCAGCCGCACCCGATCGCTGCGGAGCGCCACCCCGGCGCCTGCGTGCAGCGAGATCCCGCCGCCGGTCGCGGCGTCATCTTCCCAGGCGCGCCGGGTCGCCGCAAAGGCGAGCCCCATCGCGCCGAGAGCGCATGCGAGCAGGACGTACCCGAGTTGGTAGGAGGAGCCGTGTGCGAGCACCGCCGTCATCATGGCTGGCCCCGCCGTCGCGCCCACGCCCCAGCACGCATGCAGCCAATTGACCTGCCGCACGGGGATGTGGCGCGCCGCCCAGCCGTTCAGCGCCGCGTCGATGGCGCCCGACCCGAGGCCGATCACCGCGGCCATCGGCACGAACAGTGCCCAGCGCGGCGCCAGGGCGTAGCCCGTGAGCCCGAGCGCCACCAGCGCGCAACTCGCGGCCAGCAGGCGTCCGACTCCGAGCGCGACGACGGCGCGGCCGGCGAGCACGCTCGAGATGACGTATCCGGCGACGCCCACCGTGAGCACGAAGCCGAGCCCTGCTTGTGAGACGCCGAAGCGGTCGCGGATCGACGGCCAAGCGACGCCGATGACGGTATCCGGCAGGCCCAGCGAGATGAACGCCAGATAGGAGAGCGCAAGCAGTGCGAAGCGTGGGGTCTTCAAGTCATTCCCGTGGTCGTGGAAGGAACACATCTTCGCCCAGCGCGCGGTCAGAGCGCAGGAAAATGCGATCGGGTATCTTCGCGGCCGTGCGCATCGCTTCACTCCTTCCATCGGCGACCGAGATCCTCTGCGCGCTCGGCTCGCGGGCGCAGCTGGTGGGCCGATCGCACGAGTGCGACTTCCCGGCGGGCATCGAGGACCTCCCTGTTCTCACATCCGCGCGGATCCAGCCGCTGCCGTCCAGTCAGGCGATCGACCGGGCCGTCCGCGACGTTCTCCGGGATGCGCTCGCTATCTATCAGATCGACGTAGGCCGGCTGCGGGAGGTCCGGCCCGACGTCATCGTCACGCAGGATCTCTGCAACGTCTGCGCAGTTTCCCTCGACGACGTCCGGGCCGCGGTCGCCCGTCTGGCAGAGCAGGACGTTGCCATCGTCAGCCTCCACCCGACGAAGCTCGACGAGATCTGGGACGACCTGATTCTCGTGGCCGGGGCAATTGGACGTGCGGCCATAGGCCGGCAGGTGGTCGCTGGCCTCCGCGCGCGGGTTGCCGAGATCGCCCGCCGCGCCGCGAACGTCCGGGAGAGGCCGCGTGTCCTGACCATCGAATGGATCGACCCGGTGATGATCGGCGGCATGTGGATGCCGGAGCTGGTGATGCTGGCCGGGGGAGAGCCGCTGGTGACGCGTCCCGGGGAGCACGCGCCGACGCTCCAGCGCGACCGTCTCGCCGAGCTCGAGCCGGACGTCGTGATCGTGAAGCCTTGCGGGTTCGGACTCGACCGCACGCTCGGAGAGCTCGACGTCCTATGCGAGGCGCTGCCGCGAAGCTGGCGGGCGCGCCTCTACGTCGCCGACGGAAACGCCTACTTCAATCGCCCCGGCCCCAGGATCGTGGAGTCGCTGGAGATCATGGCCGCGTGCATGCACCCGGAACCGTTCGGGGATTTCGCCGAGAAGCACGCGGCGAGCGTCCAGCGCATCCCGGCTCCAGCGCCGGGCCGCTCCTGAGTCTCGAGCATTACCAAACCGTATGGGGCGTCCGCTCATGGCCTGGTGTAGTCGTGATCGTCAAGGCCGCATTCCGCTCTTTCTTCAAGGGCTGCGGTCATGGGGCGCTCCGGTTTCCCCCCGTCGGGCGCCCCGCTTCCTTGGTCTGCGTACCGCGATGTCCAGGAAGGCCACCGTGCCGAGGAAGCCTGAAAAGATGACGCTGCCGCCAGTCCCGCTGGTGCGATACCGCTTCGATCCCGAGGCGAACATCGGGCTGCATTTCCATGAGCTCGACGAGCGTAGCCTGTTCTTCTATCCGTCGGCTGTCACCCAGCGGGATGCCCAGTGGATCTTCGCTGAGTTTCGCGTCGATGGCTCGGGGGTACCGTGCCTGCTTCGTGGGCGTGTGTATAGTCAGGCCAACGCCCGTTTCACGGGGAGTTGGCTCGAGTTCCCGGTCCGGGGCATTCCCGCGGTGATGAAGAGTCTCCAGGGGACTCGGCGCGAGCAGGAGCGCCTCCCCGTCGATGTGACGGTCAGCCTCAAGCGCGCGGATGGAACGAAAGCCCTGTCCCGAATTTCGGACGTCAGTGGCGGTGGCTTGCGACTGTCCGGACTCCCCTTCCTGCTGAACGTGGGCGAGGAGATGTCGGTCGAGATCCTGGGCGGCTGGCGCGCGCTCTCTGATCTGGGCAAAGGGCGGGTCGTTTGGGTGCGCATGCAGGAAGCCGGGCTTCACTTCGTTCAGCCCCACGGCGGTCACGCGGCGCTGTCGGCGCTTCTCGCCCTGGCTGAGGCCGCCCGCAGTTCCGCGGTTGAGCATGCCCACCCCAGGTCCTGCCCGTGCAGGCGTGGGGAGAGGCCGGCGGAGCCCGCGCTGCCGAAGGGGTTGAGGCGCAACTCCGAGTGAAGCCGCGGGCGCGGACGGGAGGTCTGATGGGATCGCTCGCGATCATCCTGCGCAACGCTGGCGTCGACATTCCCACCGAGGTTCAGGTGCAGGTCGACGCCCGGTTGCGCGACCTCAAGCGCGCACTGGATGAGGTTCCGAGGAACAGCCCGGAGTGGGCCTCGATGAAGGAGGCTGGGATGGTGCTCGACGTACAGGGTTGGAGGTTCCGGTGCCTGATCGAACAAAGCGGTCCCGGCGGCATTGAGATGCTCGTGGTGGACGGAGCAACACGCATCGACTGAAATATTCAATGCCCAGTATCCTTCGGGTCCCCTCCGCCGTCTCTCCATCATGACCGACAGATCCCGCGACTCCACCAAAGAGCTCTCCGGTACCCTCAACGCGCGCGACATCGATCGGCTCGCTGCGCTGATGCTCGACACCGCGACCGCCGAGAATCGCCTCTCGCGCTGGCGCAATTACTTCTTCACGCCGGACGTCATCGCAGAGATCTGCGGCGAGCTCGGCGTTCCGTTCCGGACCAACGGCTACCGATACTGGAAGCCGAGCTGAGGGACCCCCAATGAGAAAACTCTTCTGGCAGCAGATGATGTCGCTCGACGGCTTCATGGAAGGACCCAACCGGGAGCTGGACTGTCTACTACAAGCCCGCGTAGCCAAGATTGGAGCTTGGGCAAACGCCCGCGTTTCGCGGGCTTCCCCCCGGCAAGATCCACAACGGCTGGCCAACAAGCTCCGACCTACAGCCTAGGTGCCAACCGCCCTGATTGCCTCCGTTGCTGCGCAATGGATTCGAGTGCTACCGCAGCAGACGGCCCGGCGTCTCACAGCGGGTCTCGGTAGGGGGGATAGCAAAATGACTGCTCGTAAAATCGCCGCCCTGATGGCGCTTGCGCTGTTCCTGCAGGGGACGTCCGCTTTGGCGGCGTCGCGCCATGTAGCGTCTCGCCCGCATGGCGTCCCAGGATCGACTCCGCGCAGCTCCGCGGTCTCGGCGAAGCATGCTCCTGGCTCCAAGCCGCAGAAGGCTCCTGCCCTCAAGCGCTCGCCGCCGCGCGGGCGGAGCACTGATCTCGAACTTCCCCAGCTCGGCTAAGCAGGCAGCAGATGGTGCAGATCTGGTCGGCCGCCACCCGAGGATGGGGGTCGGCGGGCTCCCTTCAGGTCCACCCTCCGAGAATCGCCCCCACGCCGGCCTCGTCGACATGTATCGCCGAAGGCGGCCCGCTGCCGCCCGGGTCAAAGCGCAAGCGCTGAGGCCGAAGAGGCGGAGCCGTCCAACAGGGAGAGGGCCACGTCCATGCTCCCCGCCGGCAAACAGGCGAAATCCCTGCCTCGGTCAGGACAAGCGACCGGCATCCGGACCCGCCCGGGCGCTTCCTGCTTGTGGACGCGCTGCACGCGGTTACTTAATGGCCGTGGATCCCAGACCGCAACTCGACCCGAAGGTGAAGAAGACCGGCTTCAACCTCGCCTACGTGGCGCTTGCAGTGCTCGGCGTCCTCTTCCTCCAGGATTGGTGGCTCCGCACCCAGATCGTCGCCACCATCCCGTACAGCCAGTTCCAGAAGCAGGTGCGGGAGGACAAAGTCGAGAGGGTCCTCGTCGCTGGAGATCAGATCTCCGGCGAGTACAAACAGCCCATCGACGGGAAGAAGCGCTTCGCCACCACGCGGGTCGCCTCCGACGTCGCGACGGAGCTGGACCAGCACGGCGTCGAGTACGCGGGCCGCTACGAGCACGGACTCCTGCCGCTCATCTTCTCCTGGGTCGTGCCGATCGCGCTCTTCTACGGCCTCTGGGTCTTCCTCGGCCGGCGCATGGCGCGCCAGCTCGGCGGTCCCGGCGGCCTCTTGTCGATCGGCAAGTCGAAGGCCAAGGTCTACGTCGAGACCGATACCAAGGTGACCTTCGCGGACGTCGCCGGCGTCGACGAGGCGAAGGATGAACTGCGCGAGATCGTGCGATTCCTCCGCGAGCCGAAGGCGTACGGCCGGCTCGGCGCGCGGATGCCGAAGGGCGTCCTCCTGGTCGGTCCGCCCGGCACGGGCAAGACGCTGCTCGCCAAGGCCGTGGCCGGCGAGGCCGGCGTGCCGTTCTTCTTCATTTCCGGCTCCGAGTTCGTCGAGATGTTCGTTGGCGTGGGTGCGGCGCGCGTGCGCGATCTGTTCGAGCAGGCCCGCGCGAAGGCGCCGGCCATCATCTTCATCGACGAGCTGGACGCGCTCGGCCGCGCCCGCACCTCGCTCTCGGGTTTCGGAGGCGGCCACGACGAGAAGGAGCAGACGCTGAACCAGCTCCTGGCCGAGCTCGACGGTTTCGACCCCTCGATCGGGATCGTCCTGTTGGGCGCGACGAACCGGCCCGAGGTCCTCGACCCCGCGCTGCTGCGTGCCGGCCGCTTCGACCGGCAGGTGCTGGTCGACCGGCCCGACCGGCGCGGCCGCGAAGCCATCCTGAAGGTCCACACGCGCAAGGTGAAGCTCGCGCCAGCGCTGAAGCTCGACCAGGTGGCGGCGCTCACCCCCGGCTTCAGCGGCGCCGACCTGGCCAACCTCGTGAACGAGGCGGCGCTCGCGGCGACGAGGCGCGGCGCCGAGGAGATCCGCATGGACGACTTCAACGTCGCCGTCGAGCGGATCGTCGCCGGGCTCGAGAAGAAGAACCGGCTCCTCAACCCGCGCGAACGCGAGATCGTGGCGCACCACGAGATGGGGCACGCCGTCGTGGCGTCCGCGCTGCCGGGCACCGACGCCGTCCACAAGATCTCGATCATTCCGCGCGGCATCGGCGCGCTGGGCTACACCATCCAGCGGCCTACCGAGGACCGGTATCTCATGACGAGGGAGGAGCTGGAGAACAAGATGGCCGTGCTCCTGGGCGGACGCGCGGCCGAGCACGTGATCTTCGGGCACCTCTCGACCGGCGCTGCGGACGACCTCTCCAAGGCGACCGACATCGCCCGCAACATGGTCACCCGCTTCGGCATGGGCCGGCCGCTCGGGCCGGTCACGTACGAGTCCGAGCCGAACGCCTTTCTGGGCCCGATGGCCGGGACGACGCGGCTGTACGCGGAGGAGACCGCGCGCGAGATTGACGTCGCGGTGCGCGAGATCGTCGACGCGGCTTTCGAGCGCGCCCGCGCCATCCTGACCCGGAATCGGCCGATCCTGGAAGAGGGTGCGAAGGCCCTCCTCGCCAAGGAGACGCTGGCCGACGCGGAGCTCTCTGCGGTGCTGGAGAAGGTGAGCGGCGAGGAGCCCCGGATCGCCGCGGCAGCGGCTGTGTGAGTCGAGGGCTCTGCTCGGTCACTCACTGATATCGGCGGCACCTGCGACGACGATGCGGTCGCCTCGGGAGAGTCCACTTCGAACTGCAAGCAAGTCGCCTTCGGCTTCGCCGATGAGCACGCGGCGCCGCTGCAGCTTGATCTGTCCCATTTCGGTTGTGCCGGTTTGCGCGAAGACGGTGCGCTCGTCACCGACGGGCACCACAGCGCTGCGCGGGACGGCAAGCGCTTCATGACCGGCAGTTGCGACCGCGACGGTCGCGTACATCTCCGGGAGCAGCTCGTGCTTCGGATTACGCAACGTGCAGCGCAGGCGCGCCATGCGAGTCGCCGGATCGAGGGCCCCGGAAATCCACTCGACCTCTCCGGGGAAGGTCCGGTCGCCATACGCGACCACCCTGACTTGCACTCTGGCACCCACCTTTATTTTCGCTAGCTGCGCCTCAGGTATGTCCGCCTGAGCCCAGATCGGGTCGAGCGAACCGATCGTGAACAGCTCCGGGGAAGGACCGCCCGCGGATTGCCCGGCAATATCGGTCCCAGGATTGGCGGCCCGGAAGATGACCTCGCCAGCGATGGGCGCGCGGAGCACGATCCGCTGAGTCACGACGTCGACACCTCTGCCTCGCAACAGGAGTGCCCGCTGTTCGGCACGAGCAACCTCGGCGCGTGCGCGCTCGTACGCATTCTCCGCCTGATCGAGCTCCTTCTGGGCGCTCGCCTGTTGGGCCACCAGCTTCCGCTGCCGTTCCAGCTCCCGTTGCGCGGCGGCGAGATCGGACCTTGCCTTTCGCACGTCCGCGACGGCAGCGCCCACATCGGGGGATTCCAACTCGACCAGCGGCGCTCCCTTGTTCACCCTCTGTCCGGGCGTTGCGTCGATGTTCACGATGCGTCCCGAGACCGGGGAAAAGACGTGGGCAACCTGAAGCTCATCGAATGCGATCCGCCCCGGCAAATCGAGGTGCGTCGCGAACACTGCCACTCCAACGCTGTCGATCCGGGCATGATGACCTTCGAGTTGTTGCGTCGTCAGCCAGATTTCACCCGCGGGCGTACGCCGCCCCTCATTCCCCGAGGACCGACCACAAGCTAGAAGAAGCAAGAGAACGAGAATTCTTTTCAAGCGCTCCTTCCAGTCAGCGCAGCGGCGTCGCGATGGCTTGCTCGAGCTGATAGACGGCGTTCCAGTAGCTCGCCAGGTTCTGGTGATATTCGAGCTCGGTGGCGACGTACGACCTCTGCGCGTCGAGGAAGTCGATCAGCGATGCGGCGCCTTTCTGGTACATCAACTGCGCGAGATCGCGGGACTGCCGGGCTTGCTGGAGGAGCTTGCTTTCCATCCGCTGCACCTGGCTCGCGGCGGCGCCGTAAGCGGCAAGGCTTTGCGTCAGGTCCGAGAGCACCTGCGCCTTCGCTTTGGCGAGCGTGCGCTGCGCCGAGAGCGCATTGCTCTCGGCGCGCCGGATCTCCCCTTGCTGCTGGTAGAGGACCGGGATGTTCCCGGAAAGGCCGGCGTTGAAGGCCGGCTCCGACGAGCAGGTCGTCGCGCTGCACTGCTCCGAGTAGCCCAGGGAGAGCGAGACGTCCGGAAGGCGCGCGCGGCGAGCCTGGCGCACGAGCACCTGGCTCTGCTCGAGGTTCGCCTGCGCGATCTTGACATCCGTACGGTTGCCCAATGCCAGCTCATGGAGCGTCGGGACGCTCGCACCTTCGAGTCGCTTGAGCGGCACGTAGTCGATGCCGCTGGTCAGCTCCACCTCGGGTATCCCGCTGCGAACTCCGAGGATGAAGAGCAGCGACGCCATCGCCTGCTTCTGGCCGGCCTTGACCTGGTCCAGCGCCTGCAGCGCCTCGAGTTGCGCCTGCTTGATGCGGGACAACTCGAGGCCGTTGATGGCGCCTTCGTCGTATCGCTTCTGGGTGAGGTCGAGCTGCTTGTCGAATGTCTGGAACGACTCCGTCGCCGCATCGACGTTCAGCCGGGCCAGCACCGCTGCCACGTATGCCTGCCGCAGCTGGGTCAGCTCGAGGCGCTTGACCTCTTCGATGGTGAGCCGGGCTGCCGCAACCGCTTTCGATACGGCTTCGATGCGAAGCGATCGCTTGCCCGAGAGCTGGTCCATGATGGCCGCGTTGTCGGACACTCCGATGCTGAAACCCCAGAGAGACGCTGGAGCGTTCTGTCCGATGCCCGAATAGAACAGGTCGCTGTTCGTTGCCCGCGTGTACAACACTCCCAGGTTGAGGCCCGGATTCGGGTGCGCGCCGGCCGCGCGCAAGTCTCCTTCCGCGCCTTCCGCTCCGAACTGCGCAATCAGGAGGTCGAGGCCGCGCGCCAGAAAAATCTGCTCCGCGTCGGCGAGACTGAGGCGCGCGGGAATTGCATCTTCGGCAGGCAGTAACGCTGCAGCAATGAGCAGGATGCTCGCGAACACGATGTCAGCCTTTCCACCGTGAAAGGTCGATGCCGTAGTCGGCGATCTTCTTCACCACCGTGGGGTACGACACGCCCATCCACCGGGCGACCTGGCTGCGATTGCCGTTGGCGCGCTCCAGCAGATGTCCGAGATAACGCTGCTCCACCTCTTCCAGCGATGGAGGAGGTTCGCGGTTGAGCCAATCCGGCGCGGCGGCG
>Ga0209526_10000341_pt1 | contig 29299 bp, 32 predicted proteins | sample JacPinW_OM2H0_M1_FD_188566 | JGI IMG/M metagenome (GOLD analysis project Ga0209526, IMG submission 188566) | Forest soil microbial communities from Algoma, Ontario, Canada - Jack Pine, Ontario site 1_JW_OM2H0_M1 (SPAdes) (version 2) | ecosystem: Environmental > Terrestrial > Soil > Boreal... | reverse complement strand
TGGTCGATGGTCGATTAATTTATGCCGTGGCCGAGCCTCCGCCAAGCCAGAACACCTCAAATTTTTGGGCGCTGCCTGTAGACTCAAACACTGGTCGCCCCCGCGGCACGCCTCTCCGGATCACCAATGCCGACGACTACGTAAACCAGCCTAGCGTTACTGCGGATGGTAAGGAACTTGTGTTTAGCCGTTTCAAGCCGCAACTGGATGTCTACGTGGCGGAATTTTCTGCTAAGGGCCCGAGCCTCAGCACGCCCCGCCGCCTCACTCTTGACGATGCCGATGACCTCCCCTTCGATTGGATGGCCGACAATTCTTCCGTGCTCTTCACTTCCAACAGAACTAACGCCACTAACATCTATGACATTTTCCGGCAGCGCATTGATGAAAGCTCTGCGGAAATGTTGGTTTCCGGTCCACAGCAAAAGCCGATTGCGCGCCTGAATCCCGACGGATCTCAGATCCTGTACTTGCAGTCGTTGGATTTGGAATTTATCGGCGGTGCTCGGCGGGCAGAGGTTCAAAGGGAATCGCAAGTCCTGCGCTTGATGCGTGCTCCCATTCAGGGAGGTTCTTCGCAACTTGTGCTGGAAGCTACCGACCTCATTAATTTCCAATGTTCGCGTGCGCCCGCCGACATCTGTGTGATAGGACAGGCCGAACTCAAGGAATACACGTTTTCGGCGTTTGACACCATCAAGGGGTCTCTCCGCCAGGTCGCGAAGACTGACGAGGTACCGAGCGGTTGGAACTGGGGCCTTTCCCCCGACGGAACTCTCATCGCCGCCACCGAAATCGGCGCCAGTCGCCATCAGATTCGATTGCTATCGCTGTCAGGCCAGCCCGCCCGCGAGATCACTGTTAAAGGCTGGAACAATTTCATGTCCGTGGACTGGGCTGCTGACGGCAAGGGCCTTTTTGTTTCCAGTAACCCCACCGGCCGCGTGTCTACTCTGTTGTATGTGGACATGGCTGGAAACGCCACGCCACTCTGGCAAGTGAAGAATTTCCAAGCCACCTGGGCGATTCCCTCTCACAATGGGAAGTACGTAGCTATTCCGGCGCCCACAACTGAATGCAATGTTTGGACGATCGAAACTTTTTGAGGCGACCCGCTTGAGTGACGGGAAGCCCTGATCGCTTAGCAGTATTCTGCCCGACAGAGTCGAGCCTCAAAAGGGGCGCCCTTTTATAATGTGTGGAGTTCTGGTACGGCGGGTGTGGAGGGCTCAGCATCAGTTCTTTGCATGAGCGACGGTCCCTCTCCGGTGATATTCTTGTTAGTGAGCCTGATACCACCCTCCAACCTAGATTACGAAGCAGACCTTATCTTCCGGGAAGAAGCTTATTTCAACGTTACGGCTGCAAGGTCCTGGATCCCATTTCGACATTTGAGCCCAGATTGCTACCGAATACCATTCGATGCGGTCTTACGGCGGTATGTAAGATGGACGGAGCGGAGCGATGCCGGCGAATATGTTGACCTGGCCGAGTTTTGGGAGGAGTTGCTTGAGGAGCATGGCTTTGAGAGCGATCGTCAGTGGGAAATTCGACAAAAGGAGTACTTGCCTGCGGCGCGAGAATTGGTAATTTCCCGGTTTGCCCCACAGATCAAGGCACCTAATGGGAAAGAGTCGTGGAGGGGCAAACCGGTGATAGAGTTTATGCACGATCCCGAGTTTTGGGAAATATTCCCAGCCGTGAAAATAATTTCTGCTCTCGACATCGAGGAATACCGAAAAGCACACCCAGAGTGGTTCGGCGAAATCAAACCGAAGAGCACCACGCTTTCCCAATCGAAGAAGGAACGAACGAAATGCCCATTGCGCCAGTGCAGGATCGTCGTGTACCGCACGGCCGAATGGGAGCGAAAAGGGAGACTGCCCAGATGGGAGGTATCCCATCAAGATTGACCGCGATAAAATTTCCCGCGCCTACAGTGTCGCTCCGCTTTGCGAAGCTGGACGGGTCTATCTGCCACAAGGCGCACCGTGGCTAGCGGACTTTCTGGATGAACTTCCAGTTTCGATAAGTCTGTCCACGACGATCAGGTTGACACCACGACGCAGGCATTGAATTATTTTCGTGGTAGCGGACCGCCAGGCATATTCGTTTTTCACGAAGAATTGGCGGCAGAAAGAGAACAAAACAAAGCCCAAGTGTCCTAGTTAGGGACCCCATGATGCTGCGATCCGTATGATACAACGGCTGACCACTCGAAATTCCCGGTACCGCCCGATAAGCCGTGCGAATCTAGACCTGGTCTAGACAATATTTGACTTCTATCGAATCACACATATAATCCGACGCTGAATGCTTAACAAAGCGCACTGGATTTTCGTTTTCGTATGTGTCCTTCTATCCAGCGGGGTTCCCTCAACGAGCGAAGAAGACGCAACAAGCCCCGAAACGCTCGTCATCAAAGCACGTAAGTCACATGAGATTTGGGCTGATGGGACGCCGTCCGTAGTGATGCGGGCGGGCATTCAGGTGACTAATGCCAAGAGTGCCCTTGCGCCGGGACAATACACTGTCACTTGGGTTTCCCCTCTTCGGTGGAGAGACGAACTTCGATTCGCAAATTATGAGCGACTCCGCGTCCACGATGCGAAGGGCTATTGGCAGAAAAGCGGACTGAACTTTCAACCAGAAATTATCTTTCAACTCGATACATTGTTGGATTTCAAAACTGTTCCCAAGATAGGAGCGAAGCAAGTTTTGGGTAAACTAAAAAGCCGCGACAAAGATGGAGTTCGGCAGCGGTGTACAGGGGTGAAGTGGACTACGGGGACCGAGCGGATATTGTGCTTCGATGAGGCTAGTGGCGATCTACTCTGCGTTGAATATCCGAGAATTGAGAATCAAACTCCCCCGGATATATCTCGCATTGAATACAGTGCGTTCAAGAACGTCGGTGAAAAACGCGTTCCCTTTGAAATCCGAGCCTTCAGAGATAGGAAAATCGTTGCTACGGTAAAAATTCTCGACATAACACCACTTGCCGAAGAAAACCCGGCGCTATTTGTTGCCCCGACGAATTCAGAATACTGGGTACAGTGCGATGACATGCAGGAAGCAGAATCGGTAGGTCACGTTCAGCCACCAACATACCCTCCTAATGCTCGCCTCAATGGCGAGCAAGGAAGAATAGTATTTTACGCAGTGATTGAAGCGGACGGAACTCTCTCTCACTTGAGAGTCATTCAACCGGCAACTCCTGCGCTGGAATCAGCTGCCACTATTGCCATTCGTCAATGGCACTACAAACCAGCTACCTGTGGATCGACACCCATTCGCGTGGAAACCTCAATCTCCATGGATTTCTGGCTGCAGCGCTAGCTGAGCCCCTATAAGCGGGTGATCGGACATGTCCTATGCACAAATCCAAGTGTCCGGTAATCAGGCATAATGTCTATCCCGGCGGTGCGTGTTTTCGAGTTTTCACTGCACCCGCCGTCTGCATGTCCGGTGTCTAATTAAATGATGCGCCACATAATGACGTGTCGACAGCTCGTTCCAGTCCCAACATCTGCGCTGCCTTGAAATATCGACGAGTCTTTATAGATCTAATTAGTTTCCCAAAACAAGTAATTATTACTGCGGTTAGCAAGCTGTTGTTGATACCTATGCACTAGCGGCCCGGCGCAATCACTGGTTATCTTTGCCACACGGACACGGCATCCGTACTCCGGGAGAATGATGCGAAGTTTGGGGAGGATGCGATGGCTGCTGTTCTGACGGCGTAACCTTAAACGGTCTGTTTGTGTCATCTTGATTGTTAGGAGGGGAAACTCATGGTCCTAGTCTGGTTAGCGGCGCTGATTTTAGGCTCGGCGTTCGCAATCGCGGGGGCTCAGGGAGCGAAGTGGAAATTGCTCAACGTCATCATCATCATGGGTTGCATGGGTTTAGGTCTTGGTATCGGATATGCGGCTGGTTTAGGAAGTAAGAATATGGGAATCATCCCCAACGCGGCCATACCTGTCTCAATGATATTCGGAATCGTAGGAGCGATGGGATGCGTGGCGCAGAATATGTCACGGGCGAAGGTGTGAATCGTTGCAATAATTCGTTGCCGCTCGCGTAAACTTTGTTCATTTCAACTGGTCAAGCGCGAAATCCGTCGAGGTCGTCCGTCCATCTGGGGCGACGGCTTCGATTCGCGTTCTGCGGGGTGCCAGCGTGCTGGCGTCGAGCTCCAGCCGCACGAGTGCTCCACTTAAGCCTCCGCCGCAGCAATCGTATCTGGGCGTGCCTTCGAGTTTTCTCTGATCAATCACATGCTCTTGCGTGACACGAATCGGTATTCGCGCCAAAAGTTTTCCCGATGGTAGCGGACATGGCCCTCACTGTCTGAGTAAATGTCGGAGGGGCTCCGGATGACTATTGTCAAAAACAAGGTACAGCCGCACTTCGACCATTTCGGATTGTGCGGCGGAGTCCCTTTCCGCCTGTTGGGCGCTGTAATCAGCCTGGTTGTCCCACGACTGCTGTACGACACGCTGATACGGCGTGCGGAGCTCAATTCTCACTACTAAGGTATTTCGGTCCTGAGATGGAAAGACGCGTATGTATTGTCCCAGGAATTCTGCCACCTTTCCCCTGTCCGAGCTCCGGCCGAAATAATAGGCCTCGCGAACTGTTTCGGGCGAAAGACGGTAATCATAGGCGCTTGTGGAGAGCACGAACCAAAAGGTCAGTACAACGGCCAAGAACGTGGACCACAACCACGCTGAGACAAATCTTTTGAACATCACTTGTCCCGTTTAGGCGAGCCGCGCGGTCGAGTCAAGGGTATCTTCCTAAGAGCGGCAAGCTCTAATTTCCATAAATCCTCGCAGTCCAGGATCTCGATGCCGATGAGAAATTGAGACGGTTCAGTCTCTTTCACCCAGGTGACCCATGCAAGAGCTCGCAGCGCGCTTCGCGGTCTTTGTACCCAAATCTTTTCCCCGGTTTTCCACTTTCCCTTCGTTGCAATGCACGCTCCCTGCTTGCTCACATTTATCGTGTTTGTCAGCTCCTGCCTCGCAGCGGAATCCGCTTCGTGACTAATGAGAATGGGCATGTTACGCGATATCCTCGGATGTCTTTGAACCCGTTTGTATAATTTTGCCGTGGACAAAGATAATTCTAAGTACTTCTCGCGCTGCTCCTGCCCGAGAAACGTCGCGCTGGCGACTAGAGTCGTCGTCTCACTAATAACTTCAGAAACAAAACTGAGAATTCTAGTGCGGTCAGCTCCGGCCGGGTCGCCCTTGCTCAACCGAGCTCGATATTCCCCGACACGTTTTGACGCAATATCATAGAAATGAACTTGGCAAAGAGGCCTGCGGTCGAGTCTAGCCTCGGCGTGGTTTGAGCAGCCTGCCCATCCACACGAATGCTTATGCATGTTTGTCTTCCAGATTGACCGCGTACGAATTATTTGAGACAGCCCAGTATCTCCTAATATATCCCTAATTCTGGCCCATTCCAGCACGGAAAGAAATTTATCGCGAAGCCTGGTGGGAATTTTATCTACAACTTGACGCAGATAGTTGCGATTCGCTTCGGCTACATCGCGGTCTCTCGTCAACCAACCATGAACACCGGCCGTGACCATCACACGGCAACGTTTGCTCAATGACGTTAGCAACATTACTGCCTATGCCTCAACAAATTTGCGAAAGTCTCTGGACACCTCCTGAAGATGAACCCTCCCAACGCATCCCGTATCAAATGGTCGCCGAATCTGTCTGACCTAACTTCTTTACTTAGAATAACTGCTTAACGTGCTTTTGCTCGTATCAAAGGATTTGGTTTGATACGGTGCCCAGTGGCTGGATAGTGAAATATAAGCTTCACCACAACGGACCACGGACAAAAGCTCATCGCCCTCCTCCACCTAAATTGCTCGGTACCAAGATTGCACTAGCACTCGATTAGCGCCAAGCCTCAATAACAGTGGTGGTCTTAATGGGTCGACGCAACACTTGCTTGGAGTCTACTTGCAGGAGTCTGAAAACCTAAGGTTTTTCTCGGGCGTTGGTTTAAGCGCAACGCTACTTTGTCCAGTTCCGACTGGGTATAGCCGGACAGGTCTGTTTTCTTCGGGAAGTATTGTCGCAATAGCCCATTCGTGTTTTCGTTCGAGCCACAGCAATGGTGAGTAAAAACCTTCTAACTGTTCTCGAACTCTGTCGAGTTTTCTCTGCTGCTTCAAATGCCGCCCCGAAATCCATCCGCCAACGAGCACGCCCAAAAACCCTTTCGTCCGCCCACCCGCCGGTCACCTAATCAATATGTCGGATCTGCAGCGAAAGCGGCCCCAATAGGAAACTTAGTGGGTTGCATAAACACAAGTGCCTCACATTTTGGGTGGTGACTCAGTTTGGGCGTTGGGCTCTTACGACAGATACCATAAGCCCGGTGGCGAGTGTCGCCGCTAGTCCGAAACACACGGCCACGAGACCGGAGCGAAAAACGAGGTAAGAGACTATGCCCATTACATAAAGAGAGACGAAGAAAAGCGTGGCAAGTACAGCGGTTTCTTTGTGAGTCTTCATTTTGCAGCCTGGCAGTTGGGACTCATTTTGATTTTGTGAGCGGCTTCTTTGGTTTGCGCTTTCTCAGGAGTCCCGTCGGCATCCCATCGCAACAGGGGACCACGTGCATAACGATTCCGCCCTTGTGACAGAGACACGTACAGTCGCGCCTACTCTTCATGCCACAGCCTCATTTGGATTCCATTCTAACAGTTCCACAAGTTCCTCAACGTTCCAAGCGTGATCTGATACGCCCGCTTCCATCGCAGGAGTGACAGGCAGCGTCTGGTGAACCCTGCAAAAGTTATAGTGCATGAAATAGAGCGCTACGGCCCAACAATGATTCTCAATCTTTTTTGAGAAGGCGTTTGTGAGCCGCGTGAAACGGCGCATTCTCATTCGCATGGTGAGGTTCTGGTGCTCGACGTAGCTGGTTGAGATGTGCTTCGGATTCGGTTGGCCGATGATAGGTATTATCCGCGTGCCGATGCACTCCGCTGGGCTGTAACGCCGAGCATCGCTCACCGCTCATGCTCAAAGAACGCATCGATCGCAGCGACGATTCGCTCCCTGACTGGCAGTGGTGGATAGTAGGCGACCTCGCCAGTGGGGTGGATTATTTTGCCGTGGATGAACTCGTGAGCGGCGAGCAGCTCATCGTTCAGCACAAGAAATTCCTTGCGCTCCGCGACCGTTACTTCTCCCGTGCCTTCCTTCTTTCGGAGAATCTCCAAGATCCTCGCCACGCTGGGATGGTCTTCCTTGATTCCGCAAAAGCCCGTTATCCCTGCGAGCCACGGCTCACTCGGGGGTACGCCTGGGAGCATATAAACTCCTCCTCCGTGAAATATGCGATGTCGGCTAGACTTTTGACTTACTGTCGATTTTGCGATGCTGGCTGACTTGACGCGATCAGCGAGAGCACTCCAGCGTAGCAGCGCAGTGCTTTTGCGGTCTGCAGGAGATCGAGTCGCTGAGATCCTTCGGAATGGTTCAGCATGTATTGCCGGACTGTTGCCAGGGCGCCGATCTTTTCGAGTTCGATGTAAAAGTCTTCCATCTCTTCCGCAAGACGGCGAGCTTCACTCGCCAGGGCGGCGCGGTTTGCTCTTCGATCGGTGGGAGCGGCAAGCATCGCCGCGAGTGTAACACACGGGGCAAATTGCAGATTCAGTCAGCGCGAGGCAGTTACCGCGTAGTCGCCCCAGGGTCTCTCCTGGCAGCAGATCATCAAATGACTGCACGTTGATGCCGGAACTTTCTTCGTGCCACTCAGCAGCGTTCCAAAAGTGTTCCAAAATGCCGCTCAGCCAAAGTGGCACGTTTCCCCGCGCGCTCCCTGCAAATTTTTGCGAATAAGTAACCCCATTGACATCCGAAATACTCATGAGCACACTAACTCCCTGAGGGTCATCCAAATGATGATGTTGACTCATATAAAAAAGGCTGCTGACGGATGGTTTTTCGGAGAACAACAACTGATTTGCGTCGATGGGACACTTCAGGGGCCTACTCAGATCTCTCCGATGCATGAAGACTGCCTTTTGGCTTGGCTTTATTTACGGGCAGTTGACACAGGCTATGCCTTTCGCCGGCGGCTCCAAGATTTGACGAAAGCATTGCTTTCCGATTATCTTTGACGTGCGGAATATCAGCAGACGCGATATCGAACTTTTCCAGATGGTGTCGAAGCTGAACATTGTAAAGATCACGTTCGAGATCTCGAATCTTCTGTTGTCTGCGGTTGGGCAGTTGCGTGTGCTCCTCGGCCAGTCTCTTTAAGTCCTTCAACTTTGTTGTGAATGGCTCTTCGTACTGTTGACAGAACTAGCCGGGAGTCTAAGCGGGTCATGCACCGCCTATGAACCGGGTCATAACTCGCTTTGAACCGCATCCGTCCTCACCGCTTCGGCTGCTTATCCTCTCCGTCGTTAGTGTCAATCACAACGTTGGCCTGTTGCTTTCCCCCTTTGAATGCATCGCTGATGTCCACCGTGCCATTCACCGGCTCAAACCAATACGTCGGCCCGTTGTAGTCTCGGTGTTTCAGGTTGGGGTCGTATTCAGTGGAGATTATCGTCTCCAAGGCACCGACTTTGTTTGCTAGCCATGTACATTGGTATGCGACGGTGTTTTCGTCCGTGATACGCCCGACGATGATCGCACCCTGCCAAAGTTGGGCCAGGGACTGCTCGCCGCGGCTGAACACGGGGTGCACTGCTTCGATGCGATTCTCATTGATGACACGTCGCGGCTAACGCGAAAACTTGCGGACGCTTTGAACCTCTACGAGAGATTGACGTTCGCCGGCATTAGATTGGTCGCCGTTTCCCAAGGCGTAGACTCGGAGAGCTCCCAGGCCGAAATTCTGTTCGGTGTTCACGGCCTGATTGATAGCGTTTATTCCCGAGAACTTGGCCTCAAGACGCATCGTGGAATGCAGGGCTGTGCGCTCGAAGCGCTTCACACAGGTGGCCGCGTCTTCGGTTATCGCAGCGTTCGGGATGCGGATGGGGTGAAGCTCGAGATTGTCGAGAATGAGGCTACGACAATTCGGCGGATGTTTGAACTGTACGGCAAAGGTCATTCCCTGAAGCGCATCGGCTACTTACTGAACGTGGAGAGCGTGAAGTCACCTCAACCGCAGAAGGGGCGGGTGAGCCAGTCTTGGTGTGTATCATCGGTGCGGCATGTTGAAGAACCGGCGCTACACGGGGCAGATCATCTGGAACACGAAGCGCAAAGTACGTGTGCCTGGATCCAGCAAGAGAGTGTATCGGCGGCGCCCGGAGTCGGAATGGGTTGTCACTCCTGCGGCGCACCTGCGAATCGTCTCCGATGAACTTTTCACCGCAGTCGAACGTCGCTTCGCCATCACGCAAAGGCTTTGGGGATCTCCGACGCCGGGACTTGCATACGGCCAACAGAAGCAGGTTTACTTGTTTTCCGGCTTGCTCGTTTGCGGGGAATGTGGTGGCAGCATCACGCTAGTCGGAGGCCGGGCCAAGACCTCCCGTTCAGAGTATGGGTGTTCCCTTTATGCGCAGCGCGGTGAAAGCGTCTGTAAGAACAGTCTCCGGATCCAACGGCAAAAGCTAGAAGATCGTCTTGTCGGCAGGCTCCAACAACGAGTTCTGCGAGAGGAGTTCATCGACTACGTGATCTGCGGACTGCAGGAAGAACTCGGTCGGCGACACAACAGCCTAAACTCGGAGCTTAAAGCTCTCGTCGAAGAAAAGCGGCGGATTGAATTCGAGGTGAAACGACTGGTGGAGTCGATCGCGGTAGGGAATGGCTCGTCGGCGGTCATGGCCGCCATTGTGGAGCGCGAAGCAAGAATCCGCGCAATCACGGACAAATTGGTCGAGCCCGGTCAGGGTTCTTTCCAAGAAAAGCTTGATGAACTACGAAGCTTGGCGGTCTCGCGTCTCACGCGGCTCCGAGCGTTGCTCACTAATCCCACTGCGATTCACGAGGCAAGGGCGCTTCTGGCAGAACAGATCGGAAGGTTTACGCTTCAAAGAGTCCCGGAAGAAGGGAAGCTCAGTTTTACAGCTAACGGAAACATAGATTTCTTTGGGGAGAAATCGATTACACGCGTGGATGGTGCCGGGGGCCAGAATCGAACTGGCTACGCCCGCCTTTTCAGGGCGGCGCTCTACCAATGAGCTACCCCGGCATGCAACCTTTAATTTTAGGGACCGCGTAACGGTGTGTCAATTCGCGAGCGAGCATGGAAGAGCATTTTCTTTGCGCGCCTTAACTTTACTTTCGCGCCACACGTTCTGGTAATTCTCAAACACGCGAGTGCCGGAATATGTTCGACTACTGTCATCATGACAGCGACAAACACCCAAGCAACGGAATTGATTGCCGAACTGAATTCCCTTCCAGCCAAGGCCACCTCCGCAGAAACACTGATGCGTGGCATCGTCGGGCTTCTCCACGAGAAACTTACCCGCTACAACTGGGTCGGCTTTTACATGATTGAAAAAGAAGTCGACCGGAACATGCTGGTTCTGGGGCCCTTCAAGGGAACGATGACGCCGCATACGCGCATTCCACTGAACCAGGGGATTTGTGGCGCGGCAGCTTCCAGCGGAAAGACGGTCATCGTCGACGACGTTAACAAGGACCCACGCTATCTGGCGTGTTCGTTGGAAACCAAATCAGAGATCGTGGTGCCCGTCTTCGTGCATGGTAAGGTTGCGGGCGAACTCGATATTGACAGTCACTTCCTCGCGGCATTTGGTCCGGAAGACCGCAACCTGTGCGAACACGCCGCCGCCCTGCTAGGAAAATACCTGGAAACTCATTCTTGATTTCTAGGCTTGCGAGTCGTCGAAGTCCTTCATCCAATTGCGATCCTTGAGGACTTCGCGCGGCCTTGTGCCGTCAGGTGGCCCGACGATGCCGTCCTTCTCCATGAGATCAATCAAGTGCGCGGCGCGGCCGTAGCCGATGCGCAGGCGCCTTTGCAGCGTGGAAGTAGAAGCACGGCCCATTTCGCAGCAGACGCGCACCGCATCCTGGTACAAATCGTCGTCCACTCCTTCGCCGGTCGCGGGATCGCTGTTGTCATTACCGCGTGAAGGGGAACCCGACTTTTTGTCATCCTCGTCCTTTGGCGCTTCAAGTAGTTGCTCGTTGTATTTCGCCTGCGCCTGCTGCCGCCAGAAATCGCAGACGGACACGATTTCGTCTTCGGTGACCAACGGGCCATGAATGCGATGCAATCTCGCGGAGCCTGCCGGCAAGTAGAGCATATCCCCCTTGCCCAGCAACGATTCCGAGCCGTTAGAATCGAGAATTGTGCGGGAATCCACCTTGCTGGCCACTCGGAACGAAATGCGAGCAGGGAAGTTCGCCTTGATCAAGCCGGTGATGACGTCCACGGACGGGCGCTGTGTCGCCAGGATCAGGTGAATTCCGACCGCGCGCGCCATCTGCGCCAGCCGCGTGATGGACTCTTCGACGTTGTTCGTGTCCACCATCATCAGGTCGGCCAACTCGTCGATGATAATCACCAGATAGGGAAGCGGTTTGTGTTCACTTTCTTCCGCGTTATCGAATAGCGAGAGCGATTGCTGCTTCTGGAAGGTGCGATTGTACTGGTCAATATTACGAACGCCTCGCTGCGCGAGGAGCTTCAGGCGATTCTCCATTTCGCGAGTGGCGTTGCGGAGAACGTTGGAGGCCACCTTCGGGTCGGTGACCACCGGGGCGATCAAGTGCGGAATTCCTTCGTACAGGTTCAATTCCAGCCGTTTGGGATCGACCAGCACCATCTTGACATCATCCGGCGATGCCTTGTACAGAATGGACATCATCAGGGAATTGATGAACACGCTCTTGCCTGTGCCGGTCGAACCTGCGATCAGTAAATGCGGCATGGAGGCAAGATCGGTCACGCGGATACGTCCGTGCAGGTCCCGCCCCATTGCCAGCGTCAGTTTGCTGGGCGAATTGCTGAACTCCGTGGCCTCTATGATTTCGCGCAGCGCAATCGTCTCCCTACGATCGTTGGGAACCTCAATGCCGATAGTGGACTTGCCGGGGATACGCTCGATCAGGATCGATTCCGCTTTCAGAGCCAGGCAGAGATCCTCGGTCAACCCGATAATGCGGCTGTACTTGATGCCTGCTTCGGGCTTGAACTCAAAGGTGGTGACTACCGGTCCGGGGTTAATCTGTGTGACTCGACCATTCACGTCGAATTCGTGGCACTTCTCTTCGATTGCGCGGGCGCGAATCTTCAGTTCTTCTTCATCCAGCTTGTGAGTACCTTCGCCCATCCGCAGCAACTGAACCGACGGCAGTTTATAGTTCGTGTTGGTTTTGGCAATCTTCGGATCCCCAACGGATTTCCTGGTTTTTTCCGGTTTGTCTGCATTCAGAAAAAGGATCGGCGCTTTGTGGCCGGCATCTTCCTCTTCTTCGTCTTTTACAGCCGTCGCCTTTTTGTTTTTGAAAATATCGCTCGCGTCATCAAGGCGGATAGCCTTCGAGTCAGATTCGTCCTCTTCGGCCTTACCTACCGTCTGGGGAGTTACCGGCTTGCGACCGGCAATGCGCCGCTCTTCTAAGCGCTTGCGCATCCGGCTCTGCTCACGCTTTTCTTGCCAGCCTTGCCAGCGCGACTGTACCCTCTGCAGAATTCCCAATTTCTCCACGCGTCCGAGCGGGCCCTTTGCGCTGCTCACCCAGGCGTGCGCTCCGCCAAATGAAAAACTGGTCGCTAAGTACAACGCGACCACCAGGGATGCCAGAGTTACCACGATCGCGCCGCCAAGGTTGAAGCTGCTTCGTAATCCGTGCGAAACAAGTGAACCTATCAAGCCACCGGGAGGCACCGCATCGCGAATCTGCCAAAAAGGCCCTAACGAGAGCAGGGAAGGAAGAGACAGCAGAAGCAGTGTGAACCCCAAGATGGTTGCGGCCTGCGAATCGATTGCCCGGCTGCGGCACCAGCGCCAGCCCAGAATCCCGACTCCCACAGGGAGCAGAAACGCCGTCCAGCCGAAGAGCTGAAAGAGCAAGTCTGCTGCATAGGCGCCCACCGGGCCTATCCAGTTGTGTACGGAATGGTCCAGCCCTGAAGAAGCACTCACGTTCAGGGCCGCGTCGCTGGGGTTATAGGTGAGCAGGGAAAACCCCAGCAGGGCTGCCAGGGTGATACACAAGAATCCAATCAGCTCGTTGAGCCGCTTATTTTCGGTAGGTGTAAGAAAGCGCAAAAATTTCTCCTCAGCATTTGGGGAAGGCTGAGTGTCGCAAGCGGGACACGGCGCTACTGACCCCGCTCAGGAGGAACTTCGAAATCATACCAAACGGGGGGTGCGGTACAAGTCGAAGTTGACTCAGGTTTCCATGAAGACTTCAGCCCGCCAACCGAGAGGCGAAATAAAGGACCGCGACCCCAAGGATGATCCGGTAGATTGCAAACGGCCCAAACCCCCGCTTCCTGACCCAAGCCATGAACCACGCCACGCTGCCATAAGCAACCACAAAGCTGACCACAAACCCAATTGCCAGCACGATCCAACCGTGCGCATCTATACCGGCGACCCCGATTGGATTTGCGTCCTTCCCGCGCAGGGACTTCAATAGCGTGTAACCCGTGGCCACCACCATCGTAGGTATCGACAGAAAAAAAGAAAACTCCAGCGCCGACGCGCGCGACATTCCCGCCAATTGTCCTGCCGCGATCGTGGCCATGGACCTTGATGTCCCGGGGAACACCGCCGATAAGATTTGGCACGCTCCGATCCACACCGCTTGTCCCAAGCTCATATCTTCCATGTGCCAGGTGTGAATCAATCCAGTCTTTGCTCCTTCGCCCGCCTCTTCCGCCTTCGCGTTCCGCGCATCCACAAACCACATCACGATGCCGCCTACTAGCAGCGCGGTGCCCATGATGTACAGACTCTCCAAATGCTTCCCAATCAGCTTCGTCATCAGGAACGATGGAATCGCCGTCACGACAAACGCAATCATCACCAAGCTCAGCGGGTGCGTCAGTATGGTGCGGTCGCCACGCTTCCCATTTGGAAAGGTCGACAAAAATTTGGCAATGCGCGCGCGAAAATAAACGGGTAGTGTCAGGATTGCACCAAGCTGGATAACGATCGAGTACATCTTCCAGTAGCCGCTACCCAAGTCAATGTGAAGTAACTGCTCGGCGATTCGCAGATGAGCCGTTGAGCTTACGGGCAGGAATTCCGTCAGCCCTTCCACGATTCCCAACACCACAGACAATAAGTAGTCGTTCACCCGTTTGCTCCTGATGGATTCTTTAGCGCCTGCTGGCCACGCCGCTTTTTGGAATTACGAATCGTTTGCGCATTTCGTAGGCGTCAACCCGGCCAAGATAATAGCGTTTCAACACAGCTTCGGTACGATAGCCGTGATGCTGCCAGAACGCAATCCCGCTGTGATTCTCAACGCTGGTTTCCAATAACACGGATTCCACTCCCCGGAATGCAAAATGCTCGTCCATCTCTCGCAACAGCGCGGACCCAACTCCGTGCCGGCGGTAGGCTCCGGCCACGTCCAGCGTAATGATGTGCGCCAAGGGCGTATTTTCCTCGGACAGGACGAAACCGGCAATCTGCTTGCCGTCTCCCGCCACCAGGCAATCCGCCGATGGCAGGTTCAAAAAGTATTGCAGCGTCCATTTACTGTAGGAAATTCCTGGCGGAAAGCATTGCTGATCCAGCTTGTAGAGAGCCGCAAAATCGTCCTGTGCGTAGGGCCGAATCGTAAAAGACATATTCTGTAAGCCCGAAAGGGCATTGTAGGGGTCGCCTTCTTGGGCGCCGGGTATCAAGATACCGGTTCGAGAATTTCTCGCTTTTCGAAGTTCTTCAGAGCTTCACCGTCACCGTTTTCACCTCGGTGTAGTTGGCCAGGCCATATTCGCCAAGCTCGCGCCCGATCCCGGACTGCTTGAATCCGCCAAATGGCGCAGCGGCGTCGAATACGTCGTAGCAATTGACCCAAACTGTTCCTGCACGGACTCCGTCTGCGATGGCATGCGCCTTGGTTATGTCCTTGGTCCAGACGGCGGCCGCCAATCCATACAGAGATTTGTTGGCCCTGTCCACTACTTCGCTCATATCCTTGAACTTCAGGATGGACATCACTGGCCCAAAAATTTCTTCCCGGGCGATTTTCATGTTGTCCTGAACGTCGGCAAAAACCGTCGGCTCGATAAAGTAACCCTTTTCGCCGACGCGATTGCCTCCGGTCATCAACTTTGCGTTTTCTTTCTTGCCCGCATCGATGTAGCCCATCACTTTATTGAACTGCTCCTGATCCACTTGCGGCCCTTGTTCCGTGTTTTTGTCGAAGGGATTGCCTACGGTGCGCTTCTTTGCGCGGTCTACACTCTTGGTTACAAACTCGTCGTAGCACGTTTCTTCCACAAAGGTGCGTGATCCGGCACAACAACACTGGCCTTGATTGAAGAACAGCGCCTGATGCGAGCCTTCCACCGCTTTATCCATATCCGCGTCGGCAAAAATGATGTTCGGACTCTTCCCGCCGAGCTCCAGCGTAACGCGTTTCAGATTCGATTCGGCTGCAGCCTTCATCACCAGATGTCCTACCTCCGTAGAGCCCGTGAAGGCAACCTTATCCACGTCCATGTGCCGCGCGAGCGCCGCGCCTGCAGTCGGCCCGTAGCCGGGCAGCATATTCAACACACCTTCCGGAAAGCCAGCTTCGAGCGCCAGTTCTGCAACCCGCAATGCGGATAGCGGCGTCTGCTCCGCCGGTTTCATGACTACAGTACATCCGGTCGAGAGCGCCGGCCCCAGCTTCCAGGCCTGCATCAACAACGGAAAATTCCACGGGATGATCTGCGCCACCACCCCTACCGGCTCATGCTTCGTGTAGCAGAAATACCGGCCCTGCACCGGAATGGTTTTCCCTTGAATCTTGTCTGCCCACCCGGCGTAGTAGCGATAGCACGCGATTGTCAGAGGCAAATCCGCGGCCAATGCGACCTGGTACGGCTTGCCGTTGTCCAAAGATTCAAGCTGCGCCAACTCTTCGATATTTTTCTCAATCAAATCCGCAAGGCGATAGAGAAGCAGCCCGCGCTGCGATGCAGTCATCTTCCGCCACGGCCCCTTTTCGAATGCCGCGCGCGCTGCACCAACCGCTTTGTCCACGTCGGCCGCATCCGCCTCGGCAACTTGTGTGATCACTTCACCGGTAGCCGGATTAATTGTCGGAAATGTTTTACCGGAAAGGGAGTCTACCCATTTATTGCCAATCAAAAGCTTTGTCGCAGAAATCTTGATTTTCGGTTCGATAACCGTGGTAGCGGTTGCCATATCAGCCTCCCCGATAAACGAGTTGAGTAAACCCAGCCTATACCCCTGATTTGACAGAAGCAAGATGACCTCGGACGGAACATCGGTTATTGCGAAACGCAACGTCCAACAACCGTCATTACAATGTCTCCCCAACAGTCTTCGAAGCGGCCGTCGAGGGTGCTGTGGCTGCGTGCTTTACTACAGACAAGGCCAACAGAAGGCTTCCGAGGAGAAGTAGTGATGCCAACAGGTACGGTGCCCCGGGCACATGTAAGCGTGCGCCCGGAGCGATTGCTGCGGAAAATACTTGCGTAAACAGCAGCGGGCCGGCCATCCCGGTCAACGCGCGCAACGAATTGATCGCTCCTTGCAATTTTCCTTGCGCAGTTGGATCCACTTTTTGCGACATCAACGATTGCATCGCCGGACCCGCCACCCCCCAAAGCGCGATGAAGGGAATCGCCACGAGGAATTCCCAGCCGCGCGGAGCCAAGCCGAAGCCGAGAAATCCCAGTACCCCGTAAAACAAACCAGACCACAAGCTGAATCGCTCGCCAAATCTCTTTACATAAGGCCCGACCATTCCCCCGGACACAATAGCCGCACAGACGCCTACGACGGCAAGCGCCAGCCCAACTTTCTGCTCATTCCAGCCGTAGCGAAATTCCGTGTACAGAACGAACACGCTCGGAAGCGCCTGGTGGGCGAGGTAATACAGCAGCGTAACGATGGATAGCCACGCCAATTCCGAATTCGATCTCAGAAGCGTCAAGGAACCCAAGGGATTTGCCAGGTGCCACGCCGATTTCGCGCGTCTCTCCGGCGGCAGCGATTCCGGCAGCACGAATAATCCATAAAGAAAGTTGGCCAAGCTCAACACAGCAGCGGCCCAAAACGGTGCGCGAAGACTGTAGTGACCAAGAAGGCCGCCGGCAGCCGGGCCGATCACAAAGCCGAGTCCAAATGCGGCCCCGAGCATCCCGAATTTTTTTGCCCGTTGGGAGGGTTCGGTCACATCGGTTATATACGCGAATGCGGTCGAGACATTGGAAGTAGTAATACCTGAGATAATTCGTCCGACGAATAGCCAGCGGAGACTCGGCGCCAGGGCCATGAAGATGTAGTCCAAACCCAGTCCCAGACAGGAGAGCAGAATGATCGGCCGACGTCCAAACCTGTCCGACCACGCCCCCAAAAGCGGCGAGAACAGGAATTGCATCGCGGCCCAGGCAAAGGCGAAATATCCAGTGACAGCGGCGGCGCGCACCATGTCGCCGCCTTCGAACTGTTTCACCAGATTGGGAAGAACTGGCGCGATGATGCCCAACGAGAGGAAGTCCAGCGTTACCGTAATTATGATGAAGACAAACGCTGCCTTCGTAGTGGTTTGAGGCGAAACGGTCTTTGCCGGAGTTGGGTCGCTCATGGAGGCTTAGACTTCGAGAATCACCGGCAGGATCAGCGGACGTTTGGATGTTTGTTTATTGATGTACCGCTTCAGATCTATGCGGATCTTTTCCTTGATTACCGACCAATCCGCGCGCTCTTCCATGTTCGACATTTCCACGGTTTTCGCAACCACCGCGCGCGCACCCGCGATCATTTCGGCGCCGTTTTCGCTCATCAGCCCACGAGTCACGATTTCCGGCGGTGATTCTATGCGCCCGGTGTGCTTGTCGATGGCGATAATCGGAATCACAACCCCTTCTTCAGACAAGTGTTTGCGGTCGCGTACTACAACCTCCTCAATCTCCTCCAACGAGCCCGAATCCACCAGGATCCGGCCGGCGGCGACCGGTTCGCGCCGAAATGCGCCATCTTCCGTGAACTCGATGCACTTCCCATCCTCCAGCAGCAGAATCTCCTCGCTCACAGCTCCGAGCTGATGGGCTAGAGCCGCGTGGCGGAACAGGTGCCGAAACTCACCATGCACGGGGATAAAATATTTTGGCTTCACCAATTGCAGAAGCAATTTCTGTTCTTCCTGGCTGGCGTGGCCGGACACGTGAATCGGCCCGTTGGAATTGTCATAATAAACCAGTGCCCGCCGGCGAAACATGTGATCCAGCATCCGGAAAATTGCTTTCTCATTTCCTGGAATGATGCGCGCGGACAAGATGACTGTGTCATTTTCATCGATGGTGACGAACCGGTGATTGTCCACCGCGATGCGCGACATTGATGACATCGGCTCGGCCTGTGACCCACTCGCCAGAATCAGCAGCTTGCGAGGCTCATAACTACGAATGTCCTGGGAGCGAACAACCATTCCGTCGGGAATGCGCAGATAATTCAGATTGTGGGCGATCTCCACGTTGTCACTCATGCTGCGTCCGACAAAAGCCACTTTTCGCCCGACGCGTTCCGCGATATCAATTACTTGCTGAATCCGATGGATCGAAGATGCAAAACACGAGAGCACCACGCGCCGTGGGGCGGAGCGCGTCAGTTCCTCAATCCGCGATGCCACCACACGTTCGGAAGGCGTGAAGCCTGGCCGCTCCACGTTGGTAGAATCGCTGAAAAGCGCTAAGACCCCTTCGCTCCCGTAACGCGCAAACGCATGCAAGTCAAACGCCCAATGGTCCACCGGCGTCTGGTCAATCTTGAAATCGCCAGTGTGGATAACGACACCCAACGGTGTTCGAATAGCCAGCGCAACGCAGTCAATCGTGCTGTGTGTTACCGGGATAAATTCAATTTCATACGGCCCAATTTCGACCAATCGTCCGGGAACGACCTCGAAAAGTTTCGCTGAATCGAGCAGTCCTGCTTCTTCCAGCCGTTTTTTCACCAGCGCCAATGTGAACCGCGTTCCGTAAATTGGCACATTCAGATCACGTAAAATGTAAGGTAGCGCGCCGATGTGGTCTTCGTGCCCATGGGTCAACACAATGGCTCGAACGTGTTGGCGGTTCTGCTTCAGGTAGGAAATATCAGGAATTACAAGGTCAACGCCGAGCAGCTCCGATTCCGGGAACATCATCCCCGCATCAATCACGATGATGTCGTCGCCAGTTCGGAGAACCATCATATTCATTCCGAATTCGCCGAGGCCGCCTAGAGGAATTACAGTAAGTGACTGGTTGGTCTTACTCAAGGAATGCGAATCTCCGATCCGTAGAATTGAAATCGTATCACAGTGACTGGTTTGGCTGTGGCTTTACTCCCCGTAGCGTTCGCAATTTCGCTGGATGCAGCTTTATCTCCGGTGTAACATCTTCTTCGGCAGCATGGAAAGTTTGCTCCTTACCCCGCGCCACCCGCTCTCTCAATTTGTCGAGCTGATTTGGTATTACCATAACCATCCGCTGCCGCATGCCACGGAACGCATGATGCCGGACGGCTGCTGCTCGTTGATCATTAATCTTCAGGAAGATGAAACTCGTATTTACGACCCCGAGAACACCAGTGTCGTCACCAAATCAAACGGTTCCGGCCTCAGCGGTCCACAAACGAAATGCTTCGCGATTGATACGGAGGAGCAGCGCTGGGTCGTTGGGGTTTCTTTCCGTCCCGCGGGCGCGATCCCTTTTCTAAAGCTGCCAGCTTCGCAGCTCCACAATCAACATGTTGAATTGGAAGAGTTGTGGGGCGACCTCGGGAGGCAGCTGCGAGAGCGTGTGCTGGACGCTCCCACGCCGCGAGCCAAGCTGCGAACTTTGGAGCTCGCTCTACTAGAACGGGCCGCCGGTACTTTTGAGCCCCAACCAGCCGTGCAATATGCCGTGGAACAATTCATCGGATCGCCTCAAACCACCCGCATTAGCTCCATCATTCAACAGACCGGCTTTAGTTCGCGTCATTTTATCGAACTCTTTAAGCACCATGTCGGCATTACGCCGAAACTCTTCTGCCGGGTTCGCCGCTTCCAGCAAGTTTTGCGGCTGATTCATCAGGAACGCACCGTCAATTGGACTGACGTCGCCCTCGACTGCGGCTATTTCGATCAACCTCATTTCATTCATGATTTCCGCGATTTCGCTGGGATCAATCCCTCGAAATATCAGTCCGACCACTCCGGTTACACTGTGAGCCAGAATCACGTGCCTATCTTGAGTTGAAGACTCTCCGCCTGTTATGCCAATAATTCCTTCCACGGTTGCGAAGTAAATTTTTTACAATACGGCCCCCCGGTTACTCTGCAAAATAGCGCTGACCTCGAATATCGCCAAGCAGGAGCGAACCATGACCAGGAAAGTAACTGCTGTCCCCCAAGGATTCCGAAGCATAACGCCCTATCTTGTTGTACGCGGAGTGCCGGCACTGCTCGATTTCCTAAGGGATGCATTCCGCGCAGAAGAATTAATTCGCGCCCCTGATCTGCAGGGACGCATCGCCCACGCGGCTGTTCGCCTGGGTGATTCCGTGGTGGAGATGGGAGATGTAGGCGGCACGGAGATGGCGCCTCTCCCGGGATCGCTGCACTTTTATGTGAAGGCCGTTGACGCGGTGTATCGCCAGGCAGTAGAAGCGGGCGCGAAGTCTCTCTATGAGCCGCGGGAGATGGAATACGGCGATCGCGAGGGTGGTGTGCAGGACTGCGCCGGCAACAATTGGTTCTTGGCTACCCACAAGTCCGGCCAGGCATATCGCCCGCCAAACCTGAACGATGTCACTCCCGGTTTGTGCCTGAACAATGCATCCGCATTTATCACCTTTGCTGAAACAGCGTTTGCTGGTGTGGCCCTCAGCAAACATGCAGACTCCGCAGGTGTGGTCGGTCACGCAAAACTGCGCATCGGTGATAGTGTCATCGAACTCACCGAAGCACGCGACGAATGGGGGCCGCGGTCTGTCGCGCTACATCATTACTCCGACCGCTGCGACGTCATTTTTCGCCAGGGACTCGCCGCCGGCGCAACCGAATTGCTGCCCATGAAGGACCAACCGTACGGCGACCGAGCAGGCGGCTTGCTCGACGCCTGGGGCAATCACTGGTACATTGCCACCCGCACCGAAGATTTGTCGTTGGGCGAAATCAAAGCGCGCGAGGCCAGCGGTCAGAGAGAAAACTAAGGACTTAGTGGATTTCTTTGCTGGCCATTTTGGCCTAAACGCCGTTCTGTAACATTTTCGCTGGTATATTCGTAACAACAAATATGGTCCTTGGTCCTTGCTCTGGATCCCTGCGGCTTGCCATGGGGGGTGCCGCAAACCTTAGGAGAGAAAAATGAATGCCAAGCGCTGTCTAGCTGTTGCTTCCGTGCTGTTTGTCATGTTGTTTGTCGTCCGCAGCAATGCGCAGGAGTTGACTCCCGCCGACAAGGAAAAAGCTGTGAAGTATCTCGAAACTACCCGCAAGAACATAGAAGAAGCCACCAGGGGCCTGTCCGATGCCCAATGGAATTTCAAATCCGCGCCGGATCGCTGGTCCGTCGCCGAATGTGTTGAACACATCGCCGCCACCGAAGACCGGCTGCAAGGCATGGTCATCGCCCAAGTAATGAAGGCTCCCGGTGCACCCGATCGCGACGTTGCGAAGGTCGATACCATGGTGATGACCATGATCCCAGACCGTAGCCATAAAGCCCAAGCCCCCGAGGAACTGAAGCCCACCAATCGCTTCGGAGGGCCCGATGGTTCTCTAAGGCACTTCGAAGAGACTCGTACCAAGACCGAAGATCTGCTGAAGAATACTCCCGATCTGCGAGCCCACGCGGTGGACAGCCCTATGGGTGTGAAGCTCGACGCTTACGAATGGATTTTGTTCATGGGCGCGCACAGCGAACGGCACACCAAACAGATTCTTGAAGTGAAGGCCGATCCGAATTTTCCGAAGAAGTAATTCGGCCGTCGCGGTCATAAGAAAACCTGGGCGGCCCGGACAACCTAGTTTGCCGGGCTCACGGGTTTTTTACGTCCTGGAGCTACCAAAGAACAAGTGGGCGATGGCAACAAGTACTACCGCTCCAACAGTGGCTGCCGCCAACGAGAATAGAAACGTATTGGTATGCACGATCCCGAGCTTGGTGAAGAGCCAGCCCCCGATGACCGACCCGATTAATCCAAGAATGACGTCCCCAATGCATCCGAAGCCTTCGCCGCGCACGAGTTTTCCGGCTAACCAGCCGGCAATCAAGCCCAAAATTATCCACCCCAGAAAGCTGCGGGGTGAACCTGCCCGAATTTCCAGTTCATAACTTCTCTGCAACAGCGTTGCAAGTAAAAGCATCGGTCCGCCTCCCAAGTTATCCTTCAGCAGGCTCCTGCTGCGCCATGCAATGCAAGGTTCCAAGCCCGAGTACCAGATCGCGGCAGTTTATCCCAACTACCTCCCTTCCAGGAAAGTGTTTTGCAAGCAAATTCAGCGCCACACGATCTTTGGCGTCGTTGAAGGTAGGTACGAGCACCATCTGATTGGCGATATAGAAATTGGCGTAACTTGCCGGTAAACGCTGTTGGTCGAAATAAACAGGGGCCGGCATGGGAAGCGTTTCCACCTGAAGGGGATTGCCATCTTGATCCTTCATGGACTTCAGCCGCGCGAAATTGTCCTGCAGCGCGGTGTAGTTGGCATCGGACGCATTCTCTTCCACCATGGTTACAACTGTCGTGGGGGTCACGAAGCGGGTCAGGTCATCCACATGGCCGTGCGTATCATCGCCGGCAATGCCGTTTCCCAGCCAAAGTACGTTTGTTACACCAAACTGCTCGCAGAAGACCCTTTCGTAGTCCTGTCGCGTAAATCCAGGATTTCTTTCCTGAGTTTTGCTGAGCAGACACTCTTCCGTCGTAATCAGCGTACCGCGGCCGTTCACGTCAATTGAACCCCCTTCGAGCACAACCCGCCGCCCTTTGTGTTTGGGCTCGAAAAGTTTGCGTTTCAGCTTCCGGTTCACCCGGGCCACCACCTGCGCGTCGCGTTTGTGATTGTCGTATTTTGCCCAGCCATTGAACGTGAAGTGGTTGTAGGCAATCTTGCCGCCAGCGTCCTTCACGCACATCGGTCCGGAATCCCGCATCCACCCGCGGTCCGTCGGCACTTGGAAAAAATCCACTGCACCCATCTTGGCTCCAGCTTTTTCCAGAATCGCGCGCACCCGTTTTTCCGCAGCCGCGTCCTGCACCATCAGAAAAACGCGCTCGACCTGCGACAGCACGCGCACGATCTCCGCGAACGCCCAAGGAATCGCTGCAAATTTTCCCGGCCAATCGCTCACTTCATGCGGCCATCCGAGCCACGTAGCGGCATGCGGCTCCCATTCCGCAGGCATCCGGTAACCGAAATTATTCGGCGATAGTTCCTCTATCTTCCTGGTCATGAGGGAATTACAAAGTCTCCGTTTCTTCTCCGGCAACTCTGGGAACCCTGCGGTAATTGCGTTTTGCTGGAACTCTTGAACTTTTCAACCACTGTCTTCTTACTTATCTCCTAGCCAGCGGCTCATGATCGGCTGAAACGCATCCACGCGCCGGTCACGGAAAAACGGCCAATTCCGTCGCGTATCTTCGCTCTTCCCGGGATCGCACTCGACAACGAGAATTTCCTCTTTATCGTTGACTGCTTCGCTCAAGAGCTGTCCCGACGGGTCGGCCACGAAAGAATTTCCCCAGAAATCAATTCCTGGATCGCCCTTTTCCGGCTTTCCTTCGAAACCCACGCGATTCACCACCGCGACATAAATCCCATTCGCGACCGCATGTGCACGCTGGATCGTCTTCCAGGAATCCAGTTGCTGCGCGCCGAGTTGTTTCCTCTCGTGCGGGTGCCACCCAATGCTCGTCGGATAGAAAATCACTTGCGCCCCATGGAGGGCGGTGATGCGCGAACCTTCCGGATACCACTGATCCCAGCATATCTGCACGCCGATTCGCGCATACTTAGTGTCGAAATTCAGGAAACCCAGGTCACCCGGCGTGAAATAAAATTTTTCGTAATAGAGCGGATCGTCGGGAATGTGCATTTTACGGTATTTCCCAAGATAACTCCCGTCCGCATCCAGGATCGCGCAAGCGTTGTGATAGACGCCCGCGGCGCGCCGCTCAAAAAGGGAAACCAGCAAAGCCACTTTTTTTTCTTTTGCCAGTTTGGCAAACCGCTCGGTCGTTGGCCCCGGCACTGCTTCTGCCAGGTTGAACAGTTCCGCATCTTCCACACGGCAGAAGTACTCTCCGGCAAAAAGTTCATGCAGGCATATGACCTGCGCTCCTCGCGCCGCTGCTTCGCGAATCTTTTCCTCCGCGCGCGTCAGATTTTCTTCTTTGTTGGTCGTGCAGCGCATCTGCACAAGCCCTATTGTGAATTTGTTGGTCATACTTTTCATCTTATCATGTGAGAAAAGTTTGCTCGCGGCGACGAATGTGCTTTTCTTATCCGTGAGTTTGTACTATCAATTCTGCTGCGGCAAGTTTCATTTCCAACGGCCAAGATCTTTCGCAACTAACACAGTGTGTTCACAATATGGAGTTTAGGAGCCTCAATGGCGAAGCAAGGGAAAAAAACAGTCACCGGGCGTGTGCTCCATGACCCTGTAAAGGACAAGCTCCGCCCCATCTTCCCGCTCGATCTTTCCAAATGCCGCACCATTGATCAGCTCGTGCGTGCCATGGGCGACACTGCGTATACTGCCCGGCAGATCGGTGATGCTGCAGATGTACTCGAAGCGATGGCTCGCGATAAAGAGTGTTTCGTCGTCATGACCCTTTCCGGCGCACTCACCGTCGGCAAAATGGGCTTGGTCTTTTGCGATCTGATCGAGAGTGGCGTCGTCAAAGCTATCGTCTCCACCGGTGCGCTTATGGCTCACGGCCTTGTCGAAGCCACAGGCCTGTCGCACTTCCGATACGATCCCTCCAAAATGAACGACAATGAACTTTTTCTCGCCGGCTATAACCGCGTATACGATTCGCTCGAGCCCGAAACGAATCTCGACCATGTGGAAGAAGTGGTCGACGGCATTTTAGAAAAATGGGACCCCGAAGAAGTTGTCTGCAGTTGGAAATTGCATCGCAGAATCGGCGAATTCCTGAAAAAGAACAGCAAGGGCCGCGGCATTTTGAAATCCGCATACGAGCACAATGTGCCGGTCTTCGTGCCGGCCTTCAGTGACTCCGAACTTGGTCTCGATTTCGCTCTTAACAAATACGGCCGCCAGCGCGATGGCCGTCCACTGTTGCGCTTCGATCCCTTCGAGGACTTCGAAGCCTTTGCCAACACCATGATGGCCACAAAAAAAATGGGTATCTTTACGGTAGGCGGTGGCGTTCCGCGCAACTGGTCGCAGCAATTTGGTGTTTACGCCGAGTTGATGGCCCGCCGCGGCTATAAAAACGTGCCTTTGAAGCGCTATTCCTATGGCGTGCGCATCTGCCCCGAACCTGTCCACTGGGGTGGACTCAGCGGCAGTACCTACACCGAAGCTGTTTCCTGGGGTAAATTCGTTCCGCTGGAAGAAGGCGGCCGTTTGGCCGAAGTTTTAGAAGACGCAACGGTTGCTCTGCCACTGGTCGTTGGAGCGGTCCTCGAGCGCATCGGCTACTTCAAGCGTTAATCGCCAGTGGGTGCTAATTTCCTGGGAGTGCAATTCATGAAGGATCGCATGGTGGTCACGGCACTATTCAGCGCGTGCATCTTCGCCGCATTCTGTTTTTTCCCCGGGTTATATACTCCTACGGGGAAAGTGACCGCGCTCGCACAACAACTCCCTAGGGACAACTCGATGACCGCTCACGCCACCGGACCTTTCGACGTGAAACTCGCACCTCTGGAACCTGCCAATAAAACGGAGGACAACTCCCTCGGGCGCATGTCGATCGACAAACAATTTCATGGCGATCTCGAAGCCAGCAGCAAAGGCGAGATGCTGACCGCCGGCACTGCGGTGAAAGGGTCTGCTGGTTACGTCGCGATCGAACGCGTCTCAGGTTCGCTCCACGGCCGCACCGGATCGTTCATACTCCAACACAACGCCACCATGAACCGTGGCACGCCTCAACTGAACATCATTGTTGTTCCGGACTCCGGCACCAGCCAACTCGCCGGTATTACTGGCACAATGAACATCATCATAGCTGACGGTAAGCATTCTTACGATTTCGCGTATTCCTTGCCCGATTCGAACTAAACCGCGAAATCGTCACGCGATCTTCGGCGCGGCAGCTGAACGAAAGACCCAATGGACACAAAGCGCCGCCGTTGCCGTCCGCAACGGGTGTATCCGCATGGGAATCTCCAGCAGTCAGTTTTTTCGAAAAGAGTTAGAGAACTTAATCGTTCTCGCCGATCAAGAAGGCCGCGGTCAGAACCGTTGACCACAATCCGCGCTTGTCGCCTACGGCAGATTGCGTAATGTTCATGGTGCGCACGATCTTGTTGGAGATACGGTAGACCTCTTTTTTTTCATCCCAGGACAGGTCCGGATCAAACTCCACGTTCAGTGTGGTCGCTAACATTTCGGCGGCGAGTTCTTCCGCATATTCGCCGGCAACTTCTTCCGTTTCGCCAAAGGAATGGTGTTCGGAAAGGTATCCATACATGGTTTTATCGCCCGGTAGCGCAAGACCGATACTCGCCGCGATCAAGCGGTGAGGCTCTTTCGTTGAATTCTCGCTGATAACGGTGAAGGCCACTTGCCCCGGCTTGATTTGCTTTAATCCTTCGCTGCGGGAGATCAATTTGCAATTCGGCGGGAAAATGGAAGAGACTCGAACGATGTTGCAGGCGGCGATGCCCGCATTCCTCAGTGCCAATTCAAAGCTCGAAAGTCTTTCGCGATGTTTTCCGACGCCTTTGGTGAGGAATATTTTCTTAGCGACAAACGCCATTTTTCCGGGTCACCTTTTTCCTGTGCGGTTTCACGCGAATGAATTGCGTCTTGTGGAAAAGTAACAAGAAGGTTTCGCACTGTCAATCGAATACCCTCCTGTCTGGTGAAAGAAAATCTCTTTCGCGCTGCAACACAAATTTGTTGTTCTCGGTTTGCCTTGCGGGGAAGGACAAGAGTGTCCAAAGGCAGCCGTTTTTTGCCCTTCGACTTCGAGCATTTCGTTTCGATCATCACTGTGCTGCCAGATGCGTCATCAGTTTTCCCAATGGCTTGCACAACGCCAGAACTTTCCCCAGGTCCTCGGTCGTAAAATCCGCGCCTGCCTCAAGTGCGTCCATGCCCTTGCGGCTAATCTGGATTACACCGACAACTTTTGTTTCGGCCAGGATCGGCGCGCTGATAATTTTGTGAATGGATTCGCCGGTTGTCGTCGCTACTTTTACACCTTCGAACACGGTGGCATGCCGCGCGGCTGCAAACTTGTTATTGATTTCCGGGCGTTTTTCTCGGGCAGTGCGCGCGGCGAGCGCGGAATTGCTCGACAAGGGAATAAATCCTACGTTCTTTAAAGCAACCGGCACCAAAAAATGCAAATGCCTCCAGCGATTCGATATGCCCAGAATCGCCACTTCATCCGTGCGAACACCGAGGTGCTTGGCGATCAACTCGGCCAAGGCAGGCAGAGAAATAGCGGGGGTCGTCGAACTGTCAGACTCAAGCGCATCGGCCAGACGTTCTAACTCTGAAACCAGACTTAGTCTCATTGTGTTTTGAGATCTCAACGCCGTGCGAGAAAGGCCGGAGCGGCGTAGAGAGCCTCCAACGGTCTAATTTCATCTTCCTTGCTCCAGGAACAAGTCGCAAGAAATTTTCGAGATGGTTGTGTCTTTCATACGCACCGCCTGACTTGCATGGATTTTCCTAACTCCCTATACTGACCATGCCGCGATTCCATCGCGCCCTGCATTTCGCGCTCTTCACAAATCTAGGGAATCTTGCGGCGGAGAGGGCATGTCCGCTACGACAACCCGGCCTGATAGCACTTACCTGCTTCGCAAACTACATTCTTTTACCGGCATACTTCCTATTGGCGCGTTTCTCGCCGAACATTTTTGGTCCAACAGCGCCGTTCTCGTCAGCCCGGAGAAATACGATTCCGTTTCTCATGATCTGCAAGCAATTCCATTTCGGCCGCTCGTGGAGTGGGGCGCTATTTTCCTGCCGATGCTCTTCCATGCGCTCTACGGCATCTACATCTGGATTTGCGGCAAGTCCAATGTCTCTTCCTATCCTTGGGTAGGGAACTGGCTCTACAGCACCCAGCGCTACACCGGCCTGATCGCCTTCGTCTACATCGGCTGGCACCTCTACACCCAGCGTTGGCTGACACATGGGAAATCCACCTACATTGAAGTCGAACATTTCTTCCACAATCCGTGGTTTCTCGCCTTTACGGTGATCGGGATCCTCGCTTCCTCCTTTCACCTGGGGATCGGCATTTGGAATTTCCTCTGCAAGTGGGGCCTGGCCGCAACGGTGAATGCACAGCGTCTTGCCGGTCGCCTGGGAATCGCGGTTGCTTTGATCTTCAGCGTGGCTGGCGTTTTGATTCTCATCAGCTTTCGCTATGGCTGGCATCCCTTCGAGTTTTATTACACAAAATGAGACAACCAAAGATCATTGTCGTTGGCGGTGGTTTGGCCGGACTGATGGCGACAATTCGCGTCGCTGAGGCCGGCGTTCCGGTCGAATTATTTTCCGTTGTGCCGGTGAAACGCTCCCATTCGGTTTGCGCACAGGGTGGAATTAATGCGGCAAAAAATCAAAAGGGAGAGGGCGATTCCACGGCCAAGCATTTCGACGACACGATTTACGGCGGCGATTTCCTTGCCAATCAACCGCTCGTGAGGCGCATGTGCGAAGAAGCCCCTGCCATCATCGATCTTCTCGACCGGATGGGCGTGATGTTCAATCGCACGCCGGAAGGTCTGCTGGACTATCGCCGTTTCGGCGGTACACTATTTCATCGCACTGCGTTTGCCGGTGCTACCACCGGTCAGCAGCTCCTTTACGCCTTGGATGAACAGGTTCGCCGCCACGAGGCCGAAGGCAAGGTCAAAAAATTCGAAGGCTTCACGTTTCTTTCCGCCGTTATTGATGATTCCGGTGTCTGCCGAGG
>Ga0209526_10000339_pt1 | contig 29406 bp, 28 predicted proteins | sample JacPinW_OM2H0_M1_FD_188566 | JGI IMG/M metagenome (GOLD analysis project Ga0209526, IMG submission 188566) | Forest soil microbial communities from Algoma, Ontario, Canada - Jack Pine, Ontario site 1_JW_OM2H0_M1 (SPAdes) (version 2) | ecosystem: Environmental > Terrestrial > Soil > Boreal... | reverse complement strand
TTGCTGCTCGGGATTCTGGGGGGCGGTTACAGTGTCGTGCGGAGGCTCATGAAGGAGATAGGTCGGAGTGGGTGAGCTGCGGCGGTTCGAGCTGACGACCTCCGTGGTTTTGCTCGCCTTCCTCTGCGTGGTCGGCGCCGCGATGGTGGCCATCGGTCATCCTCGCGCGATCGCCGGACTGGTGGCGGGTGGGCTGCTCGGTCTCGCCAACATGGTCTGGATGGTTGGAACCGCCCGGCGGTTCCTCGGGCACGCCCCGACCGCGCGAATGCTGCAACTGGCCGCCGCGATCCGGTTCCTCACGATTGCCGTCCTGCTGGGCGTCGTGCTCATCGTGAGCCGCGTCGATCCGGTGGGCGCGGCGATCGGTTATTTCTGTTTCCCGATCGCCGGCGCGGTCGCGGGTTGGCGGATGATGCGGACCCGACCGGGCGTGCCCGTATGAGGTTCCTGGTGCTGCTTCAGGCCGACGTCACCCACCCCACCGTCAACATCGGCGGGATCGACTTCAATGCCGACACCATCCGTAATACGCTGATCGTGTGCGCGCTCCTGCTCGTCGGCGCGTTCATCCTGCGCAGCCAACTGCGGGTCGGGAAACCGACGCAGCTTCAGAACATCGTCGAGCTGATCGTCGAGTACATCGGAGGCTTGACCGAGGAGTCACTGCAGGGCCGAAATCTCAACCTCGGGCCGCTTGCCATCACGCTCTTCGTCTTTCTGCTGGTCTCCAACTACCTGGGACTCATCCCGGGTTTCAAGTCGCCGACCAATGACTGGAATACGACGCTGGCGCTGGCCCTCCTCACGTTCGTGCTGTTTACGTTCTTCAGCATTCGTCGCCGCGGCTTCGGCGGCTACCTCAAACATCTCTTTGTCGTCCCGCCCTACTTTCCGCTGAGCGTCATCGACGAGCTCGCCAAGCCGATCACCCTGTCCTTCCGGTTGTACTTCAACATCTTCGTAGGGGAGCTGCTGCTGTCACTGATCATCACGCTGATTCCGACCTGGATCTCCTGGTTACCGGGCGCGGCGTGGACGCTCTTCAGCCTTTTTATCGGAACGGTCCAGGCCTTTATCTTTACCGTCTTGACGGTGTCGTATGTCGCGATCGCCACTGAAGTTGAAACCGCACACGCATGAAACACCACTAAGGAGGGTTTGTTTTGGAACGCGCAATCGTTTTAGGTGCCACTGTCATCGCCTTCGGTTTTTTGCTGGGGCTGAGCGCGCTGGGCGCGGGAATCGGTGATGGCTTGGTGTCGAGCCGCACCGTCGAGGGGACGGCGCGCCAGCCTGAGCTGCAGGGCCGCCTCTTCTTCTTGATGATTATCGGGATCGGGTTCATCGAGGCGCTGCCGATCATCGGCCTAGGGCTGGGTCTGTTCCTGATCTTTGCCAACCCGCTGCTGAGCCAGATCACCGGAAAATGACCCGTCTCGACGCCGGACTGCTCACGCTCAACGGGACGTTGATCGCCCAGCTGCTGATCTTCCTGGTCATGTTGGGCGTGCTCTACCGCTTCGCCTGGGGGCCACTCTTGAAGATCCTGAACGAACGCCGGGAGCGGATCCAGCAGGGCGTCGAGGCGACCGAACGCGCCAAGCGCGAGCTTGAGGAGGCGGAACGAGAACGTCAGGTGAAGCTCGAGGAGGCTCGGCGCGAGGCGCAGGCGATGCTCGACCGGATCGCGAAGCAAGGCGAGGACCTGCGTAAAGAGCTGGAAGCCAAGGCGCGTGAGCAGGCTGAGGGCTTGATCGCGAAAGCCCGGGCCGAGATCCAGCAGGAGCGGGCAAAGGCGGTGGAAGATCTGCGGGAGCAGGTGGCAGACCTGGCGGTGATGGCCGCCGAGCGGATTATCGGCGAGAGCCTTGACGCGAAGAAGCACCGCGAGCTGATCGAACGCACCATCGAGGAGGCGGAGATCCGTGCCTGAAAGCAGCAACGTGGCGCGCCGCTACGCCGCGGGCATCTTTCAGCTGGCCCAGGAGGAGAATACGATCGACACCTGGCGGGCGGAGCTCGCCAAGCTCGACGAGCTGCTCCAGGAGGACGTGCTGGTCGCCGCCTTCAAGAATCCTGCGGTGGGTGTCAGGCGCCGGATGGAACTGGCCCAGCTGCTCAAGCCCGAGCTCCGCCCCGAAACAGAGAACCTGCTTCGTTTGCTGGTCGAGCACTACCGGACCGCCGAGATCCATCGCATCCGACAAGAGTTCGAACGGCTGGCCGACGAGGCGTCCGGTATCGTCCACGCCACGGTGACGACGGCGATTGAGCTGGACAAGGAGGACCGCCAGCGTTTCGAGCAGGCCCTGGCGAAGAAATTAGGTCGAAAGGTCACGGTGACGTTCGGCACCGATCCGGGCATGATCGGTGGCGCGTCGATCCAGATCGGGGATCACCTGGTGGACGGCACCGTGCGCACGCAACTCGCGCGTTTGCGGCAGGAATTATTGAGCTAAAGGGTAAGGGACAGCATTGGGCATCAAGTCAGACGAGATCAGTAATCTGATCAAACAGCGCATCAAGGATTTCGACGTACCCGTCCTTTCGGCGGACGTTGGCATCGTGACCGAGATCGGTGACGGCATCGCGCAGATCTATGGCCTGAGGAACGCCCAGTCGCTCGAACTGCTCGAGTTCAAGGGTGGGGTCAAAGGCATGGCGCTCAACCTGGAAGAAGATTCGGTCGGCGCCGTCGTCCTCGGGCCCTACGAGGAGATCCGCGAGGGCGATGAGGTTCGCACCACGGGCGGCGTCGTGCAGGTGCCGGTTGGCGAGGCGCTCATTGGCCGCGTCGTCAACGCGCTCGGCGAGCCGATCGACGGAAAAGGACCCATCCAAACGAAAGAGGCGGCCCCCGTCGAGAAGGTCGCTCCAGGTGTCATCACGCGGCAACCCGTCGATACTCCGTTGCAGACCGGGATCAAGTCGGTCGATGCCATGACCCCCATCGGCCGGGGACAGCGAGAGCTGATCATCGGTGACCGGCAGACCGGCAAGACCGCGATTGCGCTCGACACCATCATCAACCAGAAAGGGCTAGACGTCATCTGCATCTACGTGGCGATCGGGCAGCGCGCCGCCACGGTGGCCCAGGTGGCCGCAGAGCTCGAGGAGCGTGGCGCGCTCGAGTACACGATCATCGTCTCCGCGACCGCCAGTGAGCCGGCGCCGCTCTGGTACATCGCCCCCTACGCCGCCACCTCGATGGGCGAGTACTTCATGAACAAGGGCAAGGACGTGCTCGTGGTCTACGACGATCTCTCGAAGCACGCCTGGGCGTACCGGCAGATCTCGCTCTTGCTGCGCCGGCCACCCGGACGCGAGGCTTATCCAGGCGACGTCTTCTACCTGCACTCGCGCCTGCTGGAGCGCTCGGCGCGTATGAACAAGGAGAACGGCGGTGGTTCGCTCACGGCGCTGCCGATCATCGAGACGCTGGCGGGCGACATCTCCGCCTACATCCCCACCAACGTCATCTCGATCACCGACGGCCAGATCTACCTCTTGACCGACCTGTTTTACGCGGGCATCCGGCCCGCGATCTCGACCGGCCTCTCCGTTTCCCGTGTCGGTGGCGCCGCCCAGATAAAGGCGATGCGGCAGGTCGCCGGTCGGCTCCGGCTCGACCTCTCGCAGTATCGGGAGCTGGCGGCCTTCGCGCAGTTCGCCTCCGACCTGGACAAGCGGACCCGGGACCAGCTGGAGCGTGGCAAGCGGATGGAGGAGCTGCTCAAGCAAGACCAGTACCAGCCGATGCCGGTCGCCCAGCAGGTCATCGTCCTCTTCGCCGGCGGGAACGGCCTTCTGGACGACGTTCCGGTCGACAAAGTGCGGCAGTTCGAAAAAGAGTTACTCCGCTTCCTGAGCAGCTCGCATCCGGGAATCGAGCAGGCGATCGCCAAGGAGAAGGCACTCTCCCCGGATACTGAAAAGCTTCTACGCGGAGCGATCGACGAGTACAAGAAGTCGAGCCCGCTGGTTCAGAAAGCCGAAGAGAAGCCGGCGGCAAAGAGCGACGCGCCGCCCCCCGAAGGAAAAGGACCACTGCAGGCTGCCCGGCGGGCGACCGAACGCGAGACCAGGAAGGAACGCTAGCGCCAGGTGGCCACCCTCGCCGAAATCCGTCGCCGGATCGCCAGCGTGAAAAACACGCAGCAGATCACGCGCGCGATGCAGGCAGTCGCCGCCTCCAAGCTGCGCCGGGTGCAGGCAAGGGCCGAAGCGGCCCGACCATACGCGGACCGAATGGCCGACGTCCTCGTCGAGGTGGCCAGCCGCGTGACCACCTACAAGCATCCCTTCCTGACGGAAAGGCCCGTCAAAAAACGGTTGCTGATCCTGGTCTCGTCTGACCGCGGCCTGGCGGGCGGCCTGAACGTCAACGCCTTTCGGGTGGCGCTCGGCTACATCCGGCAGGGGGACGTCGTCCTCGACACCATCGGCCGAAAAGGGCGCGACTACTTCCGCAGGCTTGGGGTGCCGATCCTGGCCGAGGTGTCGGGGATCGGCGACCGGCCCCAGCTAAAGGACATCCTGCCGACGATCACCGTGGCCAGGGACGAATATCTCGAGGGTAACGTCGACGAGGTGGCGTTGGTCTACACGCACTTCGCCTCGGTGAGCCGCCTCGAGCCGACGGTCGAGGTTCTGATTCCGGTGCGCGTTCCGGAGCGGAAGGAGGGACTGCGAATCGACTACCTGTACGAACCCGAGGCCGAGGAGGTCCTCTCGCAGTTGCTCCCGCGTTACGTCGAGGCCCAGGTCTACGCCGCTGTGCTCGACAACCTGGCCAGCTTCTACGCGGCCCAGATGGTGGCGATGCGCAACGCGACCGACAACGCCGGCGAGCTGATCGACGACCTGACCCTGCTGCGCAACAAGGTGCGGCAGGCGACGATCACGAAGGAGTTGAGTGAAATCGTGGGTGGCGCCGAGGCGCTCACCGCCGGCTAGGAGGCATCAATGGCAATCGCAGAGAAGGCCGAGAAAAAACAAGAGAAACCAAAGAAGGAACGGACGGGGCGCGTCGACCAGATCATCGGTCCGGTGGTCGACGTCGTCTTCGAGGGGCAGGACCTGCCGGAGATCTACCACGCGCTCGAGATCGATCGCGGCAAGCAGGGCCGCCTCGTGCTTGAGGTCCAGCAGCATCGAGGCAACGACGTGGTGCGAACCATCGCCATGGATTCCACTGACGGGTTGGTGCGCGGCACCGAGGTCAAAGATACGGGCGGTCCGATCACGGTGCCGGTGGGGAAGGGGACCCTCGGCCGGATGATGAACGTCATCGGCGATCCGATCGACGGCAAGGGCAAGATCGAATCGGACGTCCGCCTCCCGATCCACCGTCTCGCGCCGCCGGTCAGCGAGCAGGCGACCGACACCGAGGTGCTGGAAACCGGTATCAAGGTTATCGACCTGGTCACCACCTTCGCCAAGGGCAGCAAGATCGGATTGTTCGGCGGGGCCGGCGTCGGCAAGACGGTCATCGTCATGGAGCTGATCCGCAACATCGCTACCGAGCACCAGGGATTCTCGGTATTTGCCGGCGTCGGCGAGCGCACGCGCGAGGGTAACTCGCTCTGGCTCGAAATGAACGAGTCGGGCGTCATCGACAAGACGGCCCTGGTGTTCGGGCAGATGAACGAACCGCCGGGTGCACGCGCCCGGGTCGGGCTGACTGGTCTGACCCTGGCGGAATATTTCCGCGACGAGTTCGGCCAGGACGTGCTGCTCTTCATCGACAACGTCTTCCGCTACATGCTGGCGGGCAGCGAGGTCTCGGCCCTGCTCGGCCGTCTGCCCTCGGCGGTCGGCTACCAGCCAACACTGGCCACCGAGATGGGCGACCTGGAGGAACGGATCACCTCGACCAAGAAGGGGTCGATCACCTCGGTACAGGCGGTCTTCGTGCCGGCCGATGACTACACGGATCCGGCGATCGCGACGACGTTCGCCCACCTGGGTGCCACGGTGAGTCTCTCCCGCGCGATCGTCGAGCGCGGAATCTACCCGGCGGTGGACCCGCTCGACTCGTTCTCGCGATTCCTCACCCCCGAGATCGTCGGCGAGGAGCACTATCGCGTGGCGCGCGGCGTGCAGCAGGTGCTGCAGCGCAACAAGGAGCTGCAGGACATCATCGCCATCCTCGGGCCCGACGAGCTCTCCGAGGATGACAAGGTGCTGGTCGCACGAGCACGCAAGATCGAGCGCTTTCTCTCGCAGCCGTTCTTCGTGGCCGAGATCTTTACGAACCGGCCCGGCAAGTACGTTCCATTGAAAGAGACGATCCGCGGCTTCAGCGAGATCCTCGAGGGGAAGCACGACGACCTGCCGGAGCAGGCGTTCTATATGGTCGGCACCATCGACGAGGCGGTCGAGGCGGCGAAGGGCGAGGCTGCCACTCGCGAAGCGCCAAAAGAGGACAAGCCAAAAGCCGGCGCCACGGTCGAGACGGCGAAGGGCAAGGCTGCCACTCGCGACGAGGGGAAGCCAAAAGAGGAGAAGCCAAAGGCCGGCGCCGCGGTCGAGGCGGCGAAGGGCGAGGCTGCCACCCGCGAAGCGCCAAAAGAGGACAAGCCAAAAGCCGGCGCCGCGGATGATCAGCGGCCGAAGGGCGAGCAAAAAGAGAGCAAGGACGGCGAGGCCGGTCGCGACAAGCGGTCGAAGTAATCGTGGCCGACAGTAAGAAGCTGCATGTCGACATCGTCACGGTCGAAGGCCGGCGATTCAAGGGCGATGCCGACTTTGTCGTGGCACCGGGGGCGGAGGGGGAGCTGGGCATCCTGCCGCGGCACATTCCCCTGTTGACCCCCCTCAAGCCGGGGGTGGTCAAGGTGCGCAACGACAACGAGGAGCAGTTCTTCTTTGTCTCCGGCGGATTCCTCGAAGTGCGGCCCGACGAGGTCACCGTGTTGGCGGATGCTGCCGAACGGGCGGAGGACATCGACGAATCGCGGGCGGAAGAAGCCCGCCGCCGGGCGGCGGACCTGCTGCAGCAGAAGCTGTCGGACGTGGACCAGGCGGCCGCCTCGGTTGCCCTGGCGCGCGCCGAAGCGCGACTCCGATTGGCCGAATTGCGCCGACGCCGCCGGACGTAAGTACGCAGAGGCCAATTTGCCCCGATAGCAGGGCGTGGCTGATACCCTAGGAGGTCAGTGGCGCAGCTCCTGATCGAGGGGGGATCCCGGCTGGTCGGGCGCGTACCCATTAGCGGTTCCAAGAATGCCGTCCTCCCGATCCTGGCGGCCTGCCTGCTGACCGAGGAGGAATGCCGCCTCAAGAACGTGCCGCGGATCGAGGATGTCTCGACCATGGGCCGCCTACTGGAGGCCATGGGCGTTCAGATCCGCTGGCTGGATCCGCAGCAGCTCCAGGTCAACGCCGAGCGGCTCGTCCGCAGCGAGGTGCTGGCGGCGATGGCGAATCGGATGCGGGCCTCCTTCCTGCTGATGGGGCCGCTCCTCGCGCGTCGGGGCGAGGCGCGGGTGGCCAAGCCAGGCGGGGACGACATCGGGATGCGCCGGGTCGAGCAGCACCTCCTGGGCCTGCGCCTGATGGGCGCCAGCGTGGAGCTCGAGGGCGGCGAGTATGTTGCCCGCGCGGACCGCTTGAAAGGCGCCACCATCCACCTCGACATGCCCACGGTCACCGGGACGGAGAACTTGATGATGGCGGCCGCCACGGCGGACGGCATCACGACGATCCACAATGCGGCCCGTGAGCCGCATGTCGTCGACCTGGCGATGTTCCTCAGCAAGATGGGGGCGAGGATCCACGGGATCGGGACCGACGTGCTCCAGATCGAAGGCGTGCCCGAGTTGAGCGGTGCCACCCATCGCGTGATCCCCGACAACATCGAGGCGGGGACCTACGCCTTCGCGATCGCGGCCAGCGGCGGCGAGGCCGTGCTCGAGGACGTCGAGACCGCGGACCTACGCGCGATGATCCTCAAGCTGCGGGCGGCAGGGGTCGAGGTGGAGGATCAGACGCACAGCCTCTGGGTGCGGAGCACCGACCACCTCCAGCCGGTCGACGTGACCACCTGGCCCCACCCCGGATTCCCAACCGACCTGCAGGCGCCCTTTGTCAGCTTGATGACGCAGGCGAACGGGCACTGCGTGGTCTCCGAAGCGGTCTTTGAAAACCGCTTCCAGCATGTGCCCGAGCTTCGCAAACTTGGTGCGGACATCTACGTCGAAGGCCGCAGCGCAATGGTGTCGGGTCCCAGCACGCTACACGGAGGCTCGGTCAGGGTGCCCGACATCCGATCCGGAGCCGCGCTCGTCGTCGCCGCCCTCTGCGCCAAAGGCACGACGCTGCTGGACAACATCTATCACCTGGACCGTGGCTATCAGGACATCGTGCCCAAGCTCGAGGGCCTGGGGGCCCACATCACACGCGTCGACGGGGAGCAGGGCGATGCCCGTCCCGATCTCTCCCGGGTCGTTGGGGATTGAGGGGTCGTGCTCTCAAAGAAAATTGGCATTGACCTGGGCACCTCAACCGTCCTGGTCTACGTCAAGGGTGAGGGTGTGGTCGTGAACGAGCCGGCAGTGATGGCGACCGATGAAAAGGGCGCTCGCGTGCTGGCGGTGGGCCGCGCCGCCTCCGAGCTGGTCGGGCGCGGCGGCAAAACCCGCGCCGTTCGGTCGGTCCGCGACGGCAATGGCATCGATTACGACGTGGCGGGGGCGATGCTACAACACTTGATCGGCCGGATCGTGGGCCGCCAGCGGATCTTTCGGCCGGACGTGATGCTGTCGGTGGAACCGATGGTGACCGGCGTGGAGCGCCGCGCGGTGCTGGAAGCCACCATTCAGGCGGGCGCCAAGACCGCCTACCTGATCGACAAACCGATGGCCGCAGCCATCGGCGCCCGGGTCTCGGTGGCGACCACCGATGGGATCGCGATCGTCAATATCGGCGCCGGCTCCACCGAAGTGGCCGCAATCGCGCTGGGGGAAATGCTGGCCATGGAATCGGTCCGCATCGGCGGCGACGCGCTCGACCGGGCGATCGAAACGGCGATCGTGACGAAACACGGCTTGCGACCGATGCCCGGCGAAGCCGAGCGCCTGAAAATGGCGTTTGGTTCGGCGGGCCCGGACGCCGAAGCCGACCTCGAGGTGAGTGTCGCCGATGACGGCGGCCGGCGCGTCGCGCTGCGCGTGCCGGCCGCTGAGGTGCAGGCGGCCCTGCTCGAGCCCCTCGGTGTGATCGCCGCCAGCCTGCAGCGGGTGCTGGCTCAGATCCCCGAGGCCCGCCGGGTATCGGTCAACCGCAACGGCGCCGTCCTGACCGGCGGTGGGGCACAATTGCGCGGAATCGCCGAGTTCCTCGCCCTGCGCGCCGGCATCCCGGTGCGGGTGGCTCATGACCCGCAGAGTTGTGTGGCGGTCGGCACCGGAATGGCACTCGACAACCTGCAGGTGATCCGCCGGGGGCAGCACTACATCACATGAGCACCGAACAGCGGCCGTCATCGCGAGTCGCGATCATCCTGGGCGGCGGCGTCCGAGAGGCGCTGATGGCGCAGCCGGTGCTGCGGGCTTGCGACGGCGCCACCGTCTTTGCCTCGGCGGACGCGGTCGGGACGCTGCTCGGACTGCCATCGGTCGGCCGGGCCTTCGTCTTCGATGATTCGCCCGCGGAACTGCTGCGGGTGTTTCGACGGCTCCGCTCGACTTCGGTGGAGACGGCGGTAGTTCCGTTCCCGGCCAGATTCGTTCATCTCGCGCTGGCTTACTTTGCCGGGGTGCCGCGCCGGCTGACGGTCTCCGGCATGAATCGCTGGGCGGCGACCGAGCGGGTGACGGCCCTCAAGGGGATGCACCCCGTCGACGCGAACTGGCGTCTGGCGGCGGCCGCGAGCAACCGGCCGATCCTCGCCCCGGGCGATCCGCCGTCTCTGCAGCCGCCGGAGGCGGTACGCAGCCAGGCGATGGCGCGCTGGCCGGGGTTCATCGGGAGCGGCCGGCGCCCGCTGGTCCTGGTTCCCGGTGGTGGTGGCTGGTCGTCCGGGCGTTCCGCTCCGATCTGGCCGGCCGAACGCTTCTCGGTCGTCGCGAACCAGTCGATGGCGGAACGCATCATTTTGCTCAGCGGTGCCGGAGATCAGCGAACCGTCCGCGAGACCCGGGCGGGTATCGCCAAGCCGACGTTGGTCATCAATCTCGCCGACATCACGGTCGATGAAGTTGCCGTCCTGACCGAGCTCAGCCTGGCGGTGATCGGCCATGACGGCGATGCGCTGCATGTCGCGGCGGCGGCCGGAGCGCTCGTACTGGCCGTCGGTCGCCGGCTCGACATCCCGCCAAGGGGCGAACGGGTGGTGACCTTCTGGACCGATGACCTCGAACGGTTCCCCGCCCGCCGGGTCGTGGAGGCGCTCTCGAAGCAGGCCCGGATCGATACCTACGCCTGAGCTGAACGCACCCGGCCGCTCGCGGCTTCGGGTCGCTCTCGACACGCGGGCCCTGACCGACGATGCGACCGGGGTCGGCCGCTACATCCGGGCGCTTACCGCCGCCTTTCACGACAGCCACGGCCTCGATCTCATCTCATACCGAGATCCGGGGCCGCGAATGGTCGGTCCGCAATTGGCTTTGCCGCTCCGGATGCGCCGGGACGGCGCCCAGCTGATCCATGGCCCGGCCAATGCCTTGCCGTTATTCCGTCTCGGTCTTCCCGGCGTGGTCACGATCCACGACCTGGCGATCTACGATCACCCGGAATGGTTTCCGGCCGGCCAGTGGTTCGCCACCAGGGTGGTGGTGCCGCAGTCGGCTCGGGGCGCCCGCATCATCATCTGCCCATCGGAGGCGACCAAGCGCGCGACGGTGCGCCTCTTCGGCATCGAGCCCGACCGCTGCCGCGTGATCCCCCACGGGGTCGAGACCGAATTCAGCCTTCCGCTGTCGGCTACGAGCCGCGCGGAGGTGGCCACGCGCTATGCCCTGCCTCATCGCTACCTGCTGCAGGTCGGCACCGTGCAGCCGCGCAAGAACTACGTGACCACGCTGCGCGCGCTGAAGCGGATTCCCGCCACGGAGCGGATCCCGCTGCTCGCCGTCGGCGGTTTTGGCTGGAAATACGACGATGTCGTCCAGGCGGTGCGCGAACTCGAGCTGCGCGACTGGGTGCGCTTCGTCGGCTACGCCGGAATGGCGGACCTGCCGGCCCTCTACAAGCTGGCCCAGGCGGTTGTTTTCCCGTCGCTCGATGAGGGCTTCGGGTTGCCGCTGCTGGAGGCGTTTGCCGCGGGGACGCCGGTGGTGGCCTCGAACGCCGGCGCCATCCCGGAAGTCGCCGGCGACGCGGCCCTCCTCTGCCGGCCCGAAGACGACGAGGCGCTGGCGCAGAATCTGCTCCGCCTGTTGACGGACGCCGATTTACGCGAGCGACAGGTGGCTGCGGGCCGCGCCCGCGCGGGACTCTACAGCTGGCCGGCGAGTGCTGCCGCGCATCGCGCCGTCTACGAGTCCGTGATCGGTCAATAGGGAATGGGGGACTGGACACAGCCGTCGTCGAACCCCTGTAATATCCGTGCGGGCAAGCCGTTGGCCGGCTTGCACGACCGCTGGAGGTAGGTTTTGCCGCTCTACTTGGACCGCCACGATATCCCCGGCGTCAGCGCCGTCGACCTGGCGATCGCGCATGCTCGGGACGTGCAGATCGAAAAGCAGTACGGCGTCCGCTACATCACCTACTGGTTTGATCCCGAGCGCGGGACCGCCTTCTGCCTGGCGGAGGGCCCGGACGCGGTCGCGGTAGAGGCCGTTCACCGGGACTCACATGGGCTGACGGCGTCCCGGATCATGCTGGTCGACCCGCGCTCGGTGGGATCGTTCATGGGCGCGATTCTCGAGCCGGAGGTGGGCGAGCCCTTCGCGCACACCGCCTTCCGGGCGATCCTCTTCACCGACATCGAAGGGTCCACCGCGAGGACCATGCGGGTGGGCGACGCCGGCGCGATGCGGCTTCTCCGGGCGCACGATACCATCGTCCGGGCGGCGCTGACGAACTTTGGCGGGATCGAAGTGAAGCACACCGGGGATGGGATCATGGCTTCCTTCACCTCTGTCACGGACGCGGTGCGATCGGCCATCGAGATTCAGAGCACGGTCACTGAGCGCAACCGCGAGGGCGCCGACCCGCTACGGCTGCGGGTCGGGGTCAGCTGCGGGGAGCCCGTGACCGAGGAGGGTGATCTCTTCGGCACCGCGGTCGAGCTGGCAGCCCGCTTGTGCGCGCATGGTTACGCCGGCGGCATCCTGGTGTCGAGCGCGGTCCGCGAGGTCTGCCTCGGCAAGGGGTTTGCCTTCGAGGACCACGGCTTGGCGGAATTGAAAGGCTTTGACGAACCGGTTCGGCTCTACGGCGTCCGCGCTAAGGCCGGCCCTATCGCCTGACCGAGGCGGCGACCCGGTCGAGGACCCGCCAGGTTTTGCTTGCGGACGCTTCCCAGCTGAACTGGGCGCTGCGCGCCCGGCCGGACGCGATCAGGCGCCGCTGTAACGCCGGGTCGCTGGCCAGCTCGAGCAACGCCTGGCTCCAAGCTCCTGCGTCGTCCGGGCTCAGCAGGATGCCGGCCGCGCCGACGACTTCGGGGAGCGCTCCGGCGGTCGACGCCACGACCGCGGTGCCGCAACCCATCGCCTCGATCGCGGGAAACCCGAAGCCTTCAAAGCGCGACGGCAGGGTGAGCGCGATGGCGCCAGCGTAGAGAGCGGGCAGGTCCTCGGCCGAGACATAGGGCAGCACCGTGACCTGGCTTCCGCTGGTTTGCGGGTCGTGGCCCGGACCGGCGAGCACCAGCCGGGCGTCGAGGCCGCGCGCGCGCGCGTCGTCGAAGGCCCGGCGCAGCATGCCGAGGTTCTTCCTTGGATGGTTGCGGCCGACGTACAGGAAGTAGGGGTCGGCGATCTTGAATCGCCGCATCACGTCCGCCACCGTCGAAGCGTCCTGCGGTCGCATCCGCGGGTCGACCCCGGAGTGCACCACGGTGATCCGCCCGCCCGGCACCTGATAGAAGCGAGCCAGGTCGTCGGCCGTCGACTGGGAGACGGCGATCAGATGGTTGGCGTGGCGCGCCGCGTAGCGGGTCGTCGCCTCCAGGTACCAGCGGGCGGCGCGTGAGTAGGATCGCGGCTCATGCCGATGGCCGAGATCATGGATGGTGACCACCGAATTGAGCCCAAGCGCCACCGGGAGGACGTGACTGGGAATAAAGGTCACGTCTGGGCGGTCCCGGCGTAGCGCCTGGCGGAGTCGCCAGTGGGTCCACAAACGGGGAAATGGGATGCCCTGCCACTCGGTGCCGGCCGGCAGCCAGCGCGGCGCGTCGACCGCATTGGCATAGATCCGCATCATTCGCCGGCCCCGGATGGCGGCCAGAGCCTCGATAATGCTCCGGGCGTAAACCTCTGTCCCGGTCAGGTGCGTGCGAACGGCGGGCGTGCCGTCGATGCCGACGATCACCGCATCACCACGAGCACCGCCGGCTCGCCCCGCGGCCTCGCTCTTCTGCTAACTTGCGGGAATGCCGGGCACGAACTCGGTGCCCCAGGGCATCGCGGTGGACCTGTTGTTCGCGGCTCGGCCATTTACCGGCCTCGAACACCATGCGTTGCACATTCTCCGAGGTCTCCATGCGGTCGGCGCGTCGGTTGATGTGCTGCTGGCCCACGACGTGGTTCCCGACGTGGGCGACGCGGCCGAGGGGCATCGGCTCGTCTCATTCCCGGGGGTGCCGCGCGGGTTGCGCATGGGTCGGGAACAATGGTCGTTGCCATGGCGGTTCGGCGCCTACCCGCGCGCCCTCCGCCTGCTGCATTCCGTCCTCGGGGTGGCGCCCATCGTCAGCGGTGTCCCGTTGGTGCTGACCGTCCCCGACCTGATCTATCGTGTCCGTCCTGGCGACATGCACCCGCGCGCCCGCTGGTATTTCGGGACGCTTGGACCGCGAAGCATTCGCCGCGCGCAACGGGTCATGGCCTCCTCGCAAGCGGTCCGCCGGCAACTCATCGACCTGTACCATATCGCGCCGGAGCGGGTCGCCTACGTGCCACTTTGCGCCGATGCCATTTTCACGCCCCGACCGGCCGACGAGATCGCGAGCGCCCGAAAACGTTTCGGCCTTCCGGAGCGCTACGTCCTCTATGTCGGCACCATCGATCCCCGCAAAGACCTGGCTCGGTTGCGGGCGGCATACGAGCTGCTGCCGCCGGACCTCACGGACGACTCGGCGCTGGTGTTCGTCGGCCGCACCAACCGGGGGGCGGAGCGACTCGCGAAAGAGCTGCGCCATCCAGGCGCGCGCGGCCACATCATCGCGCTCGACTATATTCCGCGGGACGTGCTGCCCGCGATCTACAGTGGTGCCTCGGTATTCGTGTATCCATCCCGCTATGAAGGCTTCGGCCTCCCCGTGCTCGAGGCGATGTCGTGCGGCGCACCCGTGATCGTGTCCTCGGACGCGGCGCTCGCCGAGCTGGTCGATGACGCCGGCGTCGTGCTGCGAACCGAAAGCGTGGAGGAGCTGACCCAGGCGATGGAACGGCTGCTTCGCTTCGACGATGAGCGGGCGCGATTGCGCGACGCCGGACTCAAGCGATCGACGGCGTTCAGCGTCACCCGCCTTGGGCGCGAGACCGCGGAGGTCTACCGGCAGGCGCTCGCGGCGTGACGCGCTTCACCCTGCTGGGGGTGCCGATCGACCCGCTCACCGAGGACGAGGCAGTCGACTGGGTTGCCCGCGCCATTCTTGAGGGTCGGCCCCGGGTCGTGATCAGCGTCAATCCGGAACGGATCATGCACGCGCGGCGCGACCCTGCGTTTGGCGCGGTGCTCGGTCGCGCCGACCTGGCGCTTGCGGACGGGGCGGGAGTCTCGTGGGCGGCGCGCAGGCTGGGTCATCCGCTGCCGCAGCGGGTGCCCGGCGTCGACTTCGTCAGGGCGCTCGCCGCCCGGGGCGCCGCCGAGGGCTGGCGATTCTTCTTCCTGGGCGGTGGTCCAGGCGTGGCGGAGGCCGCAGGCGGCGCCCTCAAAGCGGCATACCCCGGCTTCATCCTGGCCGGCACCCATGCTGGCTCACCCGACCTCTCAAATGACGCGAGCACCACCGAGGCGGTGCGGTCGAGTGGCGCCCAGGTGCTGCTGCTGGCCTACGGCGCGGCCGCGGAGGAAGCCTGGCTGGCTCGGAACCTGGGCCGATCCGGCGCGGCTGTCGGGATGGGTGTGGGCGGGGCCCTCGACTTCATCTCGGGGCGGGTGCGGCGGGCTCCCCCCTGGATGCGCGCGCGCGGGCTGGAATGGCTGCATCGGTTGGCCCGGGAACCGTGGCGCTGGCGCCGCATGCTCGCTCTGCCCCGCTTCGTCATTCGAGTCGTGCGCGAGGGTAAGGGCGGCTCGTGAAGGAAGTCTGTTACCTGCCCGTTACAGTCGCCAAAGAGATGTTGGGACGAATCGCCCGGCCGTGAGGTCTGCCGCCGCCGCCGCGCTTCGCCGCGTGACCAGCACGGTCGTGCTCTGCTGGCTCTTGTTCACGGCCATCTTCAGCATGGCAGCGGTGCCCCCGCTGGATCCCGATCTCTGGTGGCACCTGGCCAACGGCCGGCTGATGCTGAGCACCGGCTCGATCCCGCACGCTGACGTCTACTCCTTCAGCGCTGCCGGCCACCCATGGGTCATGCACGAGTGGCTCGCCGACCTCAGCATGTACCTTGTTTTTCAGGTCGGCGGCCTGCCATGGCTGGTCGCCATCTTCGCCGGCGTGGTGACGGCGGCGGCGATCTGCCTCTTTCTGCTTCTGCGCCGGACCGGGCTGCCGGCGGCCGCCGCCGCGCTGCTGACGCTGGTCGGGGCGCTGGCCGGCTCGACCGCCTGGGGGGCCCGACCGCAACTGCTCAACGTGCTCTTCTGCGGCCTCCTGCTGCTGGGACTGATCGCGTACCGGGCGGGCCGTTTGCACGCCGTGCTGTTGCCGCCCTTCATCTGGCTCTGGGCCAACCTCCACTCGGGGTTCTTAGTCGGGATCATCATCAGCGGGCTCTTCCTGGTCGGGGAAGCGTTCGATGCCCGACGCTCGACGGAAGGCGCCATGCCCCGGCGCCGTCTGACGGCGCTGGCCGCGGCGATCGGCGCGGGCAGCGCACTCGCCGTCGTCAACCCGTTTGGGATCCAGACGATCCTCTTTTCGCTCGGCACGCTGACCTCGCCGCTGATCCAGAACAACATCCAGGAATGGGCCTCCCCGGACTTCCACTCGATGGCCGGATTGCTGGTCGAAGGGATCGTCTTCCTCCTGCTCGCCGGGCTGGCCACCGGGCGCGTCAAGGCCCGCACCAGCGAGTGGCTGCTGGCATTCGCGCTCCTCTACCTGGCGCTCTCCTCGCAGCGGCACGTGCCGCTCTTCGTGCTCGCGGCCGCGCCCCTGATGGGGCGCTGTGGTCAGGCGTTGCTGAGCCTCGCCTCGAGCCTGCTGCCGCCGGCGGATCGGCGCCCCGCGGCCCAGGCGGCGCTGCGCTGGCGGCCGGCTCGACCGGCGGGCCGCACCGTCACTCTCGGTGTCATCAACCTGGTACTCCTGGTCGTGGTCGGCGCCGGCATGATCATCTACCGGGCGCTTCCCAACCTGCGACCGGCCGATGAGGCGGCGGCGATCAGCGCCGCGCTTCCGGTGCACGCTACGGACGCGCTGCAACGGATGGGCGCGCCGTTGCGGGTGTTCAACTACTACGACTACGGCGGCTACCTCGTCTGGCGCCTCTTTCCTGGCGGCGGCCGGGTCTTCATCGACGGCCGGGTGGAGGTCTACGGGCCGGAGGTCTTCAGCCGCTACCTGCGGGTCAGCTACCTGGCCACCGGCTGGCAGGATGTGCTCGTCCAGTCGCATCCGGATGCGATCGTGCTTCCCAGCGGCCACCCCCTCGTCGGCATTCTCCAGCAGGACCAGCAATGGAAGCTGCTGAGTCGGGACGGGGTGGCCACGGTGTTCGCCCGAGTAGGCTTCGCTCCATGAACCGCGTCGCGCCGTCCGTGGAGATCAGCGCCGTGATGCCGGCCTACAACGAGGAGGCGAACCTGGAGCAGTCGGTGGGACGGATGGCGAAGGCGCTCGAGACCTATACGCGAGGGTTCGAGATCATCGTGGTGGACGACGGCAGCAAGGACGGGACCGCCGCGGTACTGGAACGGCTCAAGGCCGCGCATCCGACGCTGCGCGTCATCCGCCACCCGTTGAACCGCGGCTACGGCGCCGCGCTGCGATCGGGTTTTGATGCGGCGCGCTATGCCTGGGTCTTCCTGATGGATGCCGACAACCAGTTCGACCCGGCGGAGGTGGAACTGCTCCTCGCCCGGGCCGCCAATGCGGACATCATCGCCGGGTACCGCAAGCACCGTCGCGACCCGCTGCTGCGCCGGCTCAATGCCTGGGCGTTCTTCACGCTGGTACGCCTCCTGTTCGGCCGGCTGGTGCGCGACGTGAATTGTGCTTTCCGGCTGACTCGCAAGGACCTGCTGGCCCGCATGGCGCTGCACTCGGAGGGAGCCCTGATCAATACCGAGATGCTGGTGCTGGCCCGGCAGCTCCATGCTCGTGTGGTCGAAGTGCCGGTTCACCATTACCCGAGGACGGCGGGTAAGCAGACCGGAGCGAATCTGGCCGTGGTGATCCGCGCCTTCCGGGAGCTGCTCGCGTTCCGCGCCGAAATGCGGAAAATGGAGCGCGCCGCATGACGCCCGAGATCTCGATCGTGATCCCAGCCTTCAACGAGGCGCTCCGACTGCCGACCACGCTCGATCGGATGGAGCGTTACCTGGCGACGGTCGGCGTTGCCACCGAGGTCATCGTGGTGGACGACGGTAGCCGCGACACCACCGCCGAGGTCGTCCGCGAGCGCGCGGCCCGCTGGCCACAGCTCAGGCTGGCCGCGGCCGAGCGTAATGGTGGAAAGGGGGCCGCGGTTCGCCTCGGCATGGCGGCCGCCCGCGGCCGCTACCGGATCTTCAGTGACGCCGATCTGAGCGTCCCCATCGACGACATGGAGAAGCTGCTCCGACCGCTTCGCGCGGGCGCCGGGGTGGCGATCGCCTCGCGGGGCCTCCACGATTCGCAGGTGGAGATCCATCAGCCGTGGTACCGCGAAACGATGGGAAAGATCTTCAACCGGCTGGTGCGGATCTTCGTGCTCGGCGGGGTACACGACACCCAGTGCGGGTTCAAGGCGTTCACGGCCGAGGTGGCCGAGCGCGTCTTCCCCCCGCTCCAGACGCGGGGTTTTGGGTTCGATGTCGAGGTGCTCTACCGGGCGCAGCGGGCCGGCTACCAGATTGTCGAGGTCCCGACTCGCTGGATCAACTCACCGCAGAGCCGGGTGCACCCGATCCGGCACTCGGCCGCGATGTTCCTCGAGCTGCTGGCCATCCCGGGGCGCGTGCGCAAACATCCAACCCCCGGAGCGAACGCGGATCAGCGCCGCGCCTCAGCGTAAGCGCAATCAGACAACCCACCAAACGCCCCCTAGCGTCACGAAGCGCAGAGCCATTAGCGTTACGTTTTCCCGCCCCTTGGTGCACCGTGAATCTTTCCCTTGAACGCCGCCACGACGGTGGCCAGGTCGGCCTGAGTCACGTGGGCCACGTCGATGCCCCACTCCCGTCCGACCGCGGCCAGGTATGTCCGGAGTGCTTGCGTCAAGAGGTCAGGATCGTTGCCGATCGGATTGCCTACCTTAACCCTGCCCTTAACGACTGACAGACCGATTTCTGTACCGGCAGCATCGAACAAGCGATAAACGCTGTCTTGAACGTCGATCGGCTCAAGGTGCCTTTCAATTGCACCGTGGTCCGCAAGAGCCGTTACCTCTCTCCCCTCAAGGACGAAGTACGGTGCTCTTACCATCCGTGCTCCCGGGGCCGATGCCAGCCTTCCTCCGCAGGGCACGGTACTGCCTGTCTCATCACCGACAATGCCACGCTGGTTGTTAGGCCACGGAAAACGCCGGGGCCTCTGCTACCGAGTGGCGGAATGCGTACGGGGCACCTCAAGCCTTCGTCGCCCTCCGCGGTGCCCAAGGAGGCACTGCAGCTCGAGAAGGGAGTGGAACCTATTTGCAGCCGGTGGGGTATGCACTCTGGGATGAAAAGGCGTGCTCTACCGTGCCTGATTACCCTCGTAATGCTCACGGCATGCTCGTCCGCTGACCGAGGCTCAGAAGTTCGTTCATCAGTCTCGCGACCTTCGTCTTCGCCGCTGATCGTGGACGTTGCTGGTACAAAATGCGCGGTGACCCGGGTCCACAGAGAGCGCGATACGGACCTTGGTCGAAACTCATTGGGCATCCCGTGGATTCAAGCAGAACCAGCATCCTCCGGAATATACGGACACCTCTTTTATTACAACTCCTATCCCAACGTCCAATACGCAACAATGCCTCCACATGGCGTTGCGCCTGATGGACAGGGCACGACGAAGATTTTGTGGGTTGTCACGGGCAGCCCCAGCCTGGTTAACCTTCGAGTAACCGGTCGCAGAATTGGAGGTTCGGATTCATTAGAAGAGACGTTTGACAAAACGGGAAGCAACCAGTACCCGTCGATCATAAATGTCCCATCTCCGGGATGCTGGCAGCTTCAACTCACACGCGGTAAGTCCAGTGGCAACGTCACGGTTCTAGTTCAATCGGGTAGCGTCCCCTAGACGTTTTCCGGTTTGCGTGAGGAGCTGGAATATTTTCGGCGCTTGGGCAGTCGTTCTCGAGGCAGCCAAAGCTGTTCGCACCTAAGGGAAATTCAGGGCAACACGCGGTAGATCGTGACCGTCCCGTCCTGGTGGACGGGCTGGAGGTAGGACTGATCACCCGGCTGGAAGCCGGTGGCCGCCTCTTCAGGTCCCCAGTAGAGGAGCGTGATGCCGTTGGCCCGAAGGAAGGCGCGCACCGTCGCCTCGGGCTCGCCCGGTTTCAAGACCGCGCCGACGTTGCGGATCTTCTGGAAATAATCCAGCGTCTCGCTGTAGTGGCCGACGTACACCTGGACGCCCGCCCAGGCGGGGAGCAACTGGCCCGCCTGCGGTGAGGAGAGGGCACGATCGTTTTGTTGGTGATGCGCCGAGAGCCATTGCATCGCCTGCCAGGTGTCGTCGCCGATGTAGGCTTCCGCGAACGCCCCCGAGGCGAACCGCAGCGCGATCGCGAGCACGATCACCGATGAGAAGCAGCAGGCCGCGACCAGGATGGCCCGGACGCGCCGCGCGCGAGCTCGACGCAGCCGCATCGTCACCTGGCTGAGGCCGACCGCGGCCAGCATCCCGATCGGCACGTAGAGGGCATCGAGCAGCCGGCGCTGGATGTTGGCGGCGTTCGGCAGGTAGAGCAGGGCGATGACGAGGGGTGGCCAGACGAGCATCAGCGCCAGGCCGCGGTCGCGACGACGCCAGACGATCATCATCCCGACGACCGCGGCCAGCAAGGGAAGGCCCAGGCCCACTGCCAGGCTGACGGGGCCGGGCGCCTGGTGCCGCCACTGGCGGGCCCACTCGGCGATCGTCGGATCGCGAAACAGGATCCAGGCGTTGTAGGCGAGCAGGGGGATGGTGCTGAGGAACGGCACCGCCTGGGCGGCGAGCGTCCGAACCGACGGCCGGGCTCCCCAGGCGACCAACAGACCCTGGTACGCGATCCAGATCACGCCGATAACCGGGATCATCTGCGGATGGATCGCGGTCAGCGCGATGAGCGCCACCGAGGTGAGAGCCACCGGCCGCCACGACGGCAACTCGGCGATGCGGAGCAAGCCGAGCAGGGCAGTGGCGATCAGCGCCGTCGCCCAGGCGAAATGGGGGACCGCGAGGATCGAGTACCAGCCGCTGAGCTCGGGGAGGTGGAGGTCGAGCGCCTCAACCTGGCTGCCCAGCAGCGAAGGATTGCCAAGGGCCTGCGCCAGAAACCCGAGGCCCGACCCGAGGATGACGAGCACCAGGCCGAGCTTGCGGAGCTCGGGCGGCAACAAGCGCTGGCAGAGCCGGTCGACCGCGATGACCAGGGCAACCGCGCCCGAGACGCCGGCCAGATGATAGACGGCGATCAGCGGCAGGTGAAGCACGGCCGACAGGTGGCCGAAGAGCAGGTAGAACGAGAAGAGGAAGACGCCGCCATGCGGCTCGCTGGTGTACGGGTCGTTCCAGAGCCAGGAGCCCTCCGCGCCCTGGCGCATCTTCGCGAGGTAGGTGGTGGCATCGTCGGCGATGAAGAAGAAGCCGGCGAAGTGATGGCCGGGCGGCGCCCACAGGTACGCCAGCAGGTAGGGGAGGAGGGAGAGCGCGGCGACGGCCGCGGCGAACATCAGGGCGAAGCCGGGCCGGCCGCGCGGGACCGCGGCGGGTCGAGGCGCCGGGCGAGCTAGCGGGAACGAAGCAGCCATGGAGCGAGCAGGAACAGGATCAACGTGCCAAGGAAGAAGGCATTGGCGACGACGAAAACCATGACGTCGGTAGTCTGGGCGGCGCTGAACCCCGGCTGGCCGAACGCCGGCCCCACCGCCCAGCGGGTGACCACGCTGAAGAGCAGCAGCAGTCCCGCGGCAGCGACCGTCGGCGCCACCGGCCAGTCGCGCTTGGCCAGCGCCACCGCGGCGATCCAGAAGACGGGCAACAGTAGAACGAGGTGATGCGGCCAGGTGACCGTCGAGAGGAGCGGAAGCAGAGGGATGAAGGCGATGGCGCGAACCAGCGCAGGCTGGTGAACCGTCCGCACGAACCAGAGTGCGCCCAAAAGGATCGCACCCGCGGCGGGGAGAAGGGACGCCCACGAAAGGGCGAGCCATGGCGTCGTATACGGGTTCGCGCTGAACAGCCGGAAGACGACGCCGGCCAGCGATTGGTTGGCGTAATAGGCGGTGCCGGCCGCCAGCGCCGGCAGCACCTGGCCAAAGAAGACGAGCGTGTCCTGAAACCGAAAGAGCGCCGCCGCGGCCGTCACCGCGGCGAAGCCACCGATCATCCAGGCGGCCTCACGGGTGCGGCGATCGAGCAGCAACCAGACGAGCAAGATGATGGGAGTCAGCTTGAGGGCGGCCGCCGCGCCGAGGGCCACGCCGAAGCTGGGCTTGCCCCGCATGATGCCGGCGATGCCCGCGGTGAGCAGCAGCAGGATCAGCAGGTTGGCCTGGCCCTGGACGGCATCGACCCAGAGGGGATAGAAGGTCAGGGTGGCACAGAGAATGGCGGTCACCGCCCCGGCGGACGGCCGGAGCCAGCGAACCGTGAGCAGCAGCGCCACGGCGAGCGATGCCTGCCCGACCAGGAGCCAGACGACGTTGGCGGCGGCATCCGGCAGGAGGCCCAGCGGGGCGACGACGAGCGCGAAGACGGGCGGATAAATGAAGGCCGGTCGCAGGGTCGGGTCGGGAAAGGGATGGTGGAGGAAGGGGGTGTAGAGGGGCTGGCCCTGCCAGATCGCCCGGCCCGCCGTCAGGTAGGCGTCCAGGTCCTGGTGGTGCAGGCCGGCCTGGGCCAGGACCAGGACGTAGATCGCCAGCGCCGACCCGATCAGCCCGGCCTGGGCGATAAAGGCGGGCCGCACCTTCCGCAGCGCGGGGGCGGCCGCGCCTGCCGGAGCCGCTGAGGGAGGCGTCGACACTGCCCAGCTATAACGGCCGAGAGAAGGGGTTCCTCACACTCGGCGTTACACCGTCGTCATGGCTGGCGCCCCGCCGCCGGCCGGTGGATTTCGGGCGTCGCTGACCCGGGCCGCCGCCCGGCTGAGTACCCCCGTCGCCTACCTCGCGGTCCTCGGTGGGCTTCAGGTCGTTCTGCTCTGGGTGCTCCGCTCCCACTTCGGGCTCTGGCTCGCGCTGGTGGCGACGGTCGCACTGGTCGGCCTGCTCGTGCTCCTGATCGCGACCGAGCATTCCTGGCGGGTGAAGCTGTGCGGCGCCGCCCTGCTGGGCGGGCTAACGGCCATCGGTCCAACGCTGGTCGGCATCGTGCAGCGTCCGCGCATTGGCTTGACGATGGAGCACGACGGGCTGCTCCAGTTGGAGTCGGCGATCGACCGCCTCCTCAAGGGCCAGCCGATCTACGGGGTGGACTGGTCACACACCCCGATGGCCAGCTTTGGGTGGGACTTGACGCCGGGGCCCAACCCGGCGCTACACCACCTGGCGTATTTCCCGCTCACGGTGCTCGCCGGCATCCCGTTTCGGCTGGTGGCCGACGCGCTCGGGCTGCCCTTCGACTACCGCACCGTCCTGATCGCCTTCGCCCTCCTCGGGCTGATCGCGATCGTCGCGCTCCCCATCAGTCTCGAGCGGCGATTCCTCGTCATCACGGCGATCTATGCGAGCCCCTTGATCACGCTCTACCTGTGGGCCGGCCGCACCGACATCCAGTTCCTGGCGGTGGTCCTGCTGACGATCACGCTGCTTGCCCGCGGACACCCTACCCTCGCCGCCGGCGCGCTCGGGGTGGCGGTCGCCTTGAAGCCGTTCGCCTGGGTGGCGGTGCCGTTTCTCCTGCTGGTCCTCTTGATCAGGTGGCGGGCCCATCGATCCCGTCGCGAACTGGTTGCCAGCCTGGCCGCGCTGGTCCTTGTGCCGGCGCTGACCATCCTGCCATTCTTCCTCGCCGATCCCGCCGCGTTCTGGACGGATGTCGTGCTCTACACCAGCGGCGGCATCGCGGACGCCTATCCGATCGCCGGCTACGGTTTCGGAGATCTGCTCTACACGCTCCACATCATTACGCGGCGAACCGACCACTTTCCATTTGCCGTATTCCAGGTTGCGGCCGTGCTGCCGGTCCTCTGGTTCACCGCCCGCGCCTTCCTTCGCCGCCCGACGATCGCGCGCTGGATGGCCGGCTATGCGTGCGTGCTGTTTGCCTTCACCTTCTTCGCGCGGTTCTTCAATGACAACTATGCGGCGGTCGTCATCACGCTCCTTCTCTGCGTCCTCCCGCTTGGCGACCTGAGCCTTGCCCCCGCGCCTGCCGGCCGGGTTGAGCGGCTCGCGGCTTGATGGCAGTCGCTCGCCGGCAGTGGGGGCCGACCCCTGCTCAGCCACGGACGAGAATGCTCCCGGCCGGCTGGCGCTGGCCGGCGCTTTTCGCCGGCGTCTGTCTGCTGACGGTGCCACCGATCCTCCTCGCCGCCTTTCAGGCGCCATCGGGCAGCGTCTTTCCTGGCTACCTCGTCATCGCTCGGGACGCCTATGTGTATCAGGCGATGTGGCGTGCCGGCTGGCACGGCGCCTGGCTTTTCCATCCCGCCTTCACGTCGGAGTCCCTGCCCGGGATCCTGCTCTATCCCTGGTACCTCTGGCCCGCACACCTCGTCGGCTGGGCCGCCGGACCGTGGCTCTACCACCTCACGCGGCTGGCGGCAGGTTGCGCGCTGCTGGCTGCGGTCTACCTGCTGGCCCGCGAACTGTTCCGGCCGCGGCTGCTGCGGCGCTGGGCGTTCGTGCTCTGCCTGCTCGGCGGCGGTGTCGGCGCGTTGCTGCCGCACGACCTCCAGCTAGGACCCCTGACCACCCACGCCACCGAGATGAGCTCACCAGGCAGTAGCGTTGCCGAACTGATCTCCATGGCGCCGCACCTGCCGTGGGCGCTGGCCTTGATGTGCTGGACCATGGTGGTCGCGTTGCGGCTGCGTCACCGCGCCAGTTCCTGGCTGCTCGCGAGCGGCCTGCTCGCGGTCATCGGCCTGCAGCTGATCTATCCGCAGCTGGCGCTGCTGGCGCTGGCCGCCATCGGCGGCTGGTCATTGCTCCGCCGCCAGCGGCGCGCCGTTTGGTTCGCGATCGCGTCGGCGCTGGTTCAGGTCCCCTACCTGGGCTACCTGGCCTGGGTGTGGCAAACGACGCCGGCCGCCTTGCGCGTCATCCGGCCGGCGCTCGACGTGGGGGATCCGTTTGGCTTCATCGTGCTGTCGCACCTGGTCGCCAGCGGCCTCATCCTGATCGCGCTCCTGAGCCGGCGGTTGCGCGGCGACCTGCTGCTCCCCGCGCTCTGGATCGTGGGGATGACGGTCTTCATGTTCGCGCCAGGAATCAGTGGCACGCTCGGTCGCAGCTTCATGGCCAGCTCGGTCCCGTTCGGCCTGTGCGCGGCCCCCGGCCTGCTGGTGTTGTGCCGCCGGCTGCCCACGGTCCGTTGGCGTCGTCGGGTGCTTGCCATGACGCTGGCCGCATCGAGCTTCTTCGGCATCTATAGCCTGGCGCAGCCATATTGGATCGCCGCCTTCCGGCTCGATCCACGCGCCGAATACGAGAGTCGAGGCGAGGCGGCGCTGCTCGCGCGGCTCGCCCCACACGTATCGGCCCGTGACGTGGTGCTGACCACCTACCTCGACGGCATCTTTGTGCCGGCGCAGACGGACGCACGCGCCTTCAACGGGCATCCGGAGATGACGATCGACGCGACCCGCAAGTCGAACCAGGCGCTGGGCTTCTTCAGCAGCTGGAGCGCCCCGCAGCGGGCGGACTTCCTGCAGGCCAATGGCATCGACTACGTCCTGACGACCGACCCCGTCTTCGCCGAGCGCCTGGTCACCGACCCGGGCCTTCGCCTGACCGATCGGGAGGATGCGGCCGCACTCTTCCAGGTAGTGCGCCCATGAACCGGTGGCTGGACCGAGCGATGCTCGCGCTGGTCGTGGCGCTGGCCGCGGCGGGATTGGTCGTCATCCTTTCGCAGCCGCCGGCGTCGCGACTGAGTTCCGACTTCACCATCAACTACAGCGCCGGCACCCTGATCCGGGAGGGGCAGTTCGCCGGTCCGTACCGGCAGCCCGAGCTGGCGGCGGTGATGAACCGCGTGGCCCCGGGTGGGGCGATCGACCCCCGCCTGCCCTTCAGCTTGCCGCTGGCCGCCGGGCTTCCCTACGCCGCGCTGTCGCTGCTGCCGCTCGACCTCGCGTTTCGCCTCTGGGAACTCGTCTCGGTCGGCCTCCTGCTGGTCGCCGTCTTTCTGCTCCAGCGGGCGGCCCCCACCCTACCCTCCCCCAGAGGGGGAGGGAATTTAGAGATTTCCCTCCCCCGCACGCGGGGGAGGGTTAGGGTGGGGGCGCTGTCAATGCTGGGGCTCCTGGCCGCGGTGCCCACCTGGGCCACGCTGACCGAGGGGCAGCCGACGGCATGGCTCGCGCTGGGGGGCGCCATGGTCATGCTCGCGCTGCGCTCCGATTCGCTGGCGCTGGCGGCCGGCGCGGGGGCGCTCCTCGCGGTGAAGCCGCAGTACGTGCCCGCCTACCTCGCCGTCCTCTTCGCGGCGCGCCGCTGGCAGTCGCTCGTGGCCGCCGCCGTGGGGGCCGGCCTGCTATTGCTGAGTCCGCTGGCCGGCGGCGTCGGCGGGCTGATGGCGATGATCCACAACGCGCTGAGCGCGAACCAGGCGGTCGCCATCCGGCTCAACGAATCCTGGATCGGCCTGATCGGCCCCGCGCTTCCGGCGAGCCTCGCCAGCGCCGTCGCGATCATCCTCTATCTGGGTGTGCTGGCGACGCTCTGGCTGCTCGCGTGGCGGCGCCCCGCCTCGCGGATCGGCTTCGCGGTGCTCGCCGGCGTGCTGATCGTGCTCGCGTCGCCGCACGCGCTTCCCCATGATCTGCTGATCCTGGCGGTGCCGGCATGGCTGGCGATGGTTCTCCACCGGGAGGACTCGCTACCAAATCCGTTGCCCGGTCTGCTGTTGATCGACCTTGCGCTGTTGATCGATCTGCATGGCGTCGGCCTGCCGCTTGGCCCGATCGTCTTGACGGCGGTCGTCGCCTGGTACGGGTGGCGGTTCAGGCAGCGGGCTGCGCAGCGACGCCGGCAGCCGATTGGTCGCGTCGCTTGAGCGCGGCCTGACCCTGCTCGACCCGGAGCATCTGCAGCAGCAAGGTCCAGAGCAGCACCAACCCGAACAGCTTGACCGACGTGCCGACCAGCATCAGCGCCGCCTGCGCGGACGAATGAACCTGCAGGTCGGCCGGCAGAGGGAAGGCCCGGCGGTCGATCCAGCACATGGCGTAGGCGCCGAACAGCCACCATGCATAGCGCGCGCCCGGCCGGCGGACGGTGATCCAGGCGATCCCGGTCGCCATCGGCAGCAACAGGGTCACCAGGTGGTGCTGCCAGGTCACGCTGCTCACCATCAAGAGTGAGGTCGTCAGGGCCGCGACGCTGAGGCGAAGGGTCCAGCTTCCGTCTATTGCGCCCCGCCCGGCGAACCAGAGCGTCACGCCGATGACGATGACGGCGGCGCCGGCGATCACCACCCTGGCCACGGTCTGGGTGGCGTCACCGAAGAGATCCGGGGCGAGCTGCACGATGCGACTCACCAGCCCGTCGATCGATCCGTTGTCCCAGTTCGCGGTACCCAGACCGATGCGGGGCAGCACGACGGTGAAGAATTGCCAGCTGCCGGGAGCGGCCAGCAGGGTGACGGCGGTGACGGCGACCAGCATCACACTGCCCAGGACGGCGACGCGCCAGCGGCCCAACCGGGCGAACAGCGGGATCAGGAAGATCGGCGAAACTTTGAGCGAGGCGGCGGCCGCGATGAACGCGCCGGCCAGGCCGGGGCGGCGTCGCAATGCGGCCCAGAGCGTGGCGGTGATCAGCAGCAACCACACCGTCGCCACCTGCTGAAACTTGAGGTTGAGGTAGACCGGCATGAAGCCGAGACTGGCGAGGAGCAGCACCCGACGGCCGCTGCGGGACAACTCCGGGTGGACGCGCAGGATCAGCGCCAGTGAGCCGAAAAAGGCGGCGTGCACGGCCAGCAGCCAGATACGCGCCGCGGCCAGCAGGCCCAACGACGTCAATGGCGCGAGCACCAGGGCGAAGAAGGGCGGATAGATGTAGGCGACGACCCAGGCCTGTGTTCCCCAGGAGCGCTTGAAGTCGGCATAGATGTCCGTGCCATGGGCCGCCGCCTGGGCACCGCCGAAGTAGTTGACGAAGTCGAAGCGGAGCGCGTCGGGCGTGAGCGTTGCCCATTGCACGACCGACCAGGTCACGTAATAGAGCCCGGCGGCGACGACCAACATCAGCAGCACCCGCTCGCGGAAGCGCACCTCGTACAAACGGCGGACCCCGTACCAGGTCCGAAGCTTCATGCCGCCCTGACCTGCGCCGGCGCGTCCGACTGGGCCAGCATCCGCCGGTGCCAGACGACGACCAGCAGCGAAAACGGGATGGCGGTGAAGCCGTTGAAGTAACCGACTCGCGCGCCGAGGAAATAGAGGAGGGGGATGGTCGCAAATCCCCAGACGGTGAGCTCGACCCGCCAGTCATCCCAGCCGGCAAGCCGCGGACCGAGGAGCAACCCGATGGCCGGCAGCAAGAGGATCAGGTCGTAAGACTGCACGAAGGGAAGGGCGAAGAGCCAGATGATCAACAGGGTGAGTCCGCGGGTATGGGGGTCGGGGGCTCGACGGATCGCCCAACCTCCGTAGCCGACCGCGGCGAGCAGGGTCAGCACCAGCGCCGCGGTCTTGACCCAGCCGCTGAGTCCGGGGTAGAAGAAGCTCTCGACCGAGGCGATGTCGGGCTGAAGGCCTTGCACCGCCTGCCACATGCGCGGGACCTGGAGCGGCCACTCGAAGAAGCCGGTGCCCAGGACCGTGAAGGCCACGCCGAAGATCGCGGCCGACGCCGCGATGAAGCCACCGATCATCCGGCGGGCCACGGCCGGTTCGAGCAGCGCGAGCACGAGGGGGAGCGGGAGGCCGATGTTCGGTTTCATCCAGACGAGGGTCAGCACGGCCCCGGCCAGCCAGGGTCGCCCGCGAGCCGCGAGCAGCCATGCCGCAGTAAAGGCGCCAAAGACGATGACCGAGACCTGCCCCATAAAGAGGTTGATGAAGCCGACGGCGGAGAGGAGCGTGCACCCCGCGGCGAGCGCGGCCCGGCGCCGCGGCCAACCGAGCAGGGTGAAGGTGCCGAACGCCGCCGCCACCAGGATCAGACCAAGCAGCACGGCGAAGAAGGCATAGGCGACCGGCCACGGCAGGCTCGTCAGCGGCACCAGGGCAAAGGCGAGCCACGGCCCTTCCGGGTAAGCCAGGAATTCGTAGTAGGTTGGGTCGCCCGGCTTGATACCGCCCGAGGCGTCATAGAGGCGATACTCCGTGGCACCCAGCGTCGGCCAGTTGTAGGGATCGCCCTGATGCGCGACAACGGTCGCGGCCGCAAAGAAGGCGCGGAAGTCCTGACCCAGGGTGGGCGAGGAAGCCACCTGCCGCGCGTAGGGGATGAGCATCGCGAGCAGGAAGATCACCAGCAGGCGCTGCCGGAATCGGCCGCGGGCCGCCGCGCGAGTCATCCCTGGGCCTGGGCGGCGTAGGCGCGGTTCTCAGGCGTGTCGCGCATCATGATCGTCGCCTTGTCGAAGGTCTTGAGCTCGAACCA
>Ga0209526_10000338_pt1 | contig 29425 bp, 31 predicted proteins | sample JacPinW_OM2H0_M1_FD_188566 | JGI IMG/M metagenome (GOLD analysis project Ga0209526, IMG submission 188566) | Forest soil microbial communities from Algoma, Ontario, Canada - Jack Pine, Ontario site 1_JW_OM2H0_M1 (SPAdes) (version 2) | ecosystem: Environmental > Terrestrial > Soil > Boreal... | reverse complement strand
AGCTCATCGAGGTTCCCCCCGAAATCAGCGACAATTGCCGTTCGAGCGGCGCTGCCACCGATGTAGCCATGGTCTCCGCATTCGCCCCGGGCAACCGGGCCGATATTTGGACGGTCGGGATATCGACTTGCGGTACTCCGGCGATCGGCAGCAGGAAGTAGGCAACCAGGCCGAGCAGGGTCAGGCCGATGACCAAGAGCGTCGTTGCTGTCGGTCGTACGATAAAAGGGCCTGAAAAGTTCATGGTGAATTTGCAGGACCAGTGTCAGCAGGCGATGCCGTTTGTGCGGCGACTTCGACTCTGCTTCCGGCCTGAATTCGATATTGACCGTCGGTCACGATTTGCTCACCCGGTTGCAACCCATCGTCAATGATTGCGGTAGTCTTGTTGAGTGCGCCGACCTTAAGGGGCCGCTTCTGCACGGTGTGGTCGTCGCCGACGACGAAGGCGTAAGGTCCGTCGGAACCCTGCTGCACCGCAGTCACCGGTACGGCGATCACATTACGGCGGATCGCAAGTTGGATACGAAGGTTGACAAACTGCCCCGGCCATAAGGCGTCATCACCATTATCAAATTTCGCCTTATAGTTGATTGTACCCGTGGTCGGATTGATCTGATTGTCGATGACAGCGAGCACGCCGGTGGCGAGAGCCTGCCCATCGCGATCGAGCGCCGTTACGATGATATCGCCATCCTTCAACCCGGCGCGGAGTTGAGGCAGCGAGTCGGCGGGCAGCGCGAAGCTTACGAAGATGGGGTGGATTTGATTGATGGTGACGATGCCCGTTGTATCGCTTGCCCTCACGATATTGCCTGCATCGACCAGACGCGTTCCAACGCGGCCGTCTATCGGCGAACGGATGCTGCTGTAGTTCAGTTGTACCTGTGCCGTGTCAACCAGCGCCTGGTCGGCCTTGATACTTGCTTCGGTCTGCGCAACCAGGGCTCGGGTCGTGTCGAGCTGCTGACTGCTGCCTGCACCGGTTTTCGCGAGACTAGTATATCGGCCCAAATCGAGCCGCTGGTTGTCGAGCTGCGCTTGATCCTTGAGCTCGTTGGCCCGTGCCTGAGCCAGCGCCGCTTCAAACGGCGCCCGGTCAATCTCGATCAATACATCCCCGGCATGTACATCCTTTCCCTCTTCGTACCTGATTTTGACGATTTGACCGTCCACCCTCGACTTGATGAGCACGCTATTGAACGCCTGAACCGTCCCGAGGCCCGTCAAGAAAATCGGAACATCCGCGCGCATTGCCTGGTCTGTCATGACCGGGATGGCTGCCCCACCACCACCCCGCGCGACCGATTGCGAAATGGACGGCACCCACCAGCGAGTATCGGCTAAAATAGCGGCTGCTCCGGCTACAAGCAGGGCTATGATCAAGACTAAGCGACGCACTTCTGCTCCTGGCTACCGATTTTGGCTAGTTCAATGGCCGAACGCGTGACGGAGCCAGTCATGAGCCTATTTGACATCGACCGTTTCAAGGAATGTAACGCTTTTTGCCGACGAGATGAAGGCTGCAAGCGGGATGGTCTGATACACCGCCTGTATAAGCAAGATATGGCCGCATTGAGCCCGCCATCCGGATGGCGATCTCAGGGCGGCCGGCAGCTAATAAAGTCGGCGGGTCACTTCCGGTCTACCCCTATAATCGGACGTCTTCGGTGTCGAGCGCCACTTCGCAAAAGTGCCATCAGCGGGCATGAGTCCTTGTTCAATCACTTACCATGAACTAACCGAGGGTGCACCAAGACCGGTCAGCTTTGGGCCTATGCCGCTGACGACCGGCCATGAAGCGGCCGTGATCCACCTGGCCTCGCGTATGTCTACGCACCCGATCGCAAATCTGAGCGGCCAATGACCCATCTGGAGGGCTTCAAGGGCATTCTGCAGGTCGACGGTTATGCCGGCTATCGCAAGCTCGCCGACCGAGGCGATGTCCGCCTTGCATTCTGCTGGTCGCACGTTCGGCGTGGCTTCTATGAGCTCGCCGTATCTGGTCCGGCACCGATCGCAGCGAAGCACTCGAACGTATTGCCGGGATCTACGCCGTCGAGAAAGACGTCCGCGGTCGAAGTCCCGAGGAGCGCCGAACAGTTCGCTCGCTAAAAAGCCGTCCCCTGCTCGCCGCGCTCGAGCCGTGGTTGCGCGCAAAACTCGGCCTGATCAGCCAGAAAAGCAAACTTGCCACGGCCATCCGCTACGCCCTGTCGCGCTGGGAGGGCCTGACGCGCTTCATCGATGACGGCCGCATCGAACTCGACAACAACACCGTCGAGCGCCCCATCCGCCCGATCGCGCTCGACCGGAAGAACGCGTTGTTCGCGGGTTCCGACGGAAGCGCCGAGCATTGGGCCACCGTCGCGTCCCTGATCGAGACCTGCAAGTTGAACGACATCGACCCGCTCGCGTATCTGACCGACGCCCTCACGTGCATCGTCAATGGTCACCCCAACCGCGATATCGATCAGTTGCGGCCGTGGGCCTATAGAAAGCAAGAACTCAAAGCCGTGGCCTAGGAACAGCGCTTACCATCAAACTCGTGCTGCTCGCGATCGATCAGCCAGGCTCAGGAATGATAGCGCGGCCGCCGGAACCAACCCCGCAATGCTTCTTGCCTATACCAACAGTACGCGGCGACGCTCTAAAGTCGCGGGTAGCATGAGCGAGTGCGGCGCGCTGCGGTCGGTGTTGATGATCAGAAGGCTCACGCCACCCGAGGTCCCGCGTTGGCAGTGGACATAGACATGATATCCGCTTTGAAAGCCGGGTCGCGCAAAGCGTTTCCCCGCGGGCGCACAGAAAAATGAAACCGAATTCCCTAGATAGCTTCGGTTTCATTCAGACAGTATGCCGAGGTGTCTTTGGCGAACGGCGGGCCCGGGTTGGCGCGCGCGCTTTCGGCCTTCGCCCCCCGGTTCGGTCGGCTCCTGCCGAACGCAGCAACATCAATGCCCTCGACGCGTGGTTTTTCGTCTTGTCAAATTTGTTCCCTCCGGTCAGATTGGGCTGATCCGGCTCGGTATTCGGGAGTGTCGGTTAAGATCAAACACAAAATTGGGAGGAATAAATGGGTAGACCTGCCATTTTAGCCGCCGTTTTGTATGGGGTTGCTGGTCTTCTAATAGGACCTGCTGGCGCGCAAGAGACGAAGCAGGAAACCAAGCCGGCCTCGGGCCAGGCAATGGTTTCTCCGATTACTCAGCAGCAGCTCAACGCGGCAGACAAGAGCGTCAATAATTTTCTGCTGACAAACGGAAATTATGCCCAGACTCGTTTTCATCCCGCCCGACAGATCGAGCGCAACAACGTAAAGAACTTGCACGTCGCGTGGATTTTCCAGACGGACGTCAAGGAATCGCTGGAGACTTCGCCCATCGTTGTCGACGGCGTCATGTATGTGACGACGTCGTTCAGCCATGTCTATGCGCTCGACGCTAAAACCGGCGTACAGCTCTGGCACTATAATCACAAGATGGGACTAGTAACGACTTACTGCTGCGGTCCCAACAATCGCGGTGTCCAGGTTCTCGGCGACCTTGTCTACCTCGCCACGCTCGACTCCAAACTTGTGGCTCTGAAGGCAAAGACCGGCGAGGTTGCCTGGCAGAGCGACATCGCGGATCCGGAGCTCGGCTACAGCGAGACGATGGCGCCGACGGTGATCAAGGACAAGGTTCTGATCGGAACGAATGGAGGCGAATACGGCATCCGTGGCTTTGTGAAAGCCTATGATGCGAAGACCGGCAAGTTGCTATGGACGTTCAATACCATACCTGAGAACTCGGTGGGCATCTGGGCGACCAAAGACGCCACCGGCCGCGATATGCACCGCGATATCCAAGCCGAAAAGGACCAGCTCGCCAAAACCGGCGACCCGTTCGCGAAACTTGGCGGCGGCGTATGGCAGAATCCTGCCGTCGATCTGGCGACCAACCGAATCTATTTTGTGGTTGGCAATCCCTCGCCAGATCTCGATGGTTCGATCCGTCCCGGCGACAATCTCTATACGAACTCACTGGTTTCGCTCGAACTCGATACCGGCAAATACCTCTGCCACTTTCAGTACATCGCCCATGACGTGTGGGATCTAGACGCCGCAAGCCCGCCGGTGCTGGTGGACGTGAAGGGCAAGGACGGCAAGACCATCCCGGGCGTGATCCATGCCGGCAAGACCGGTCACATCTATGTTCACGACCGCAAGGATTGCAGCCTGATCCGTTTCTCCGAGGCGATGGTGCCGCAGGAGAACATGTGGGTTCTTCCCACCAAGGAAGGTGCCCGCATGCTGCCGGGCGCCAATGGCGGAGTCGAATGGTCGCCGATCGCCACCGACCCGGGGCAGGGGCTAGCTTATGCCATCAACTTGCATCAGCCGATGACCTACCAAGTCGAGAACTCGCCGTATCCGAATGGCAAGTTGTGGCTTGGTGGCGCCTTCAAGGTGATCCCGGGCGAGGCGCAGGCGGGCAACATTACCGCGGTTGACTACAACACCGGCAAAATCAAATGGCAAGTCAAGACGCCGGAGCCGATGATCGGCGGCATTCTCGCCACCGCGGGCGGTCTCGTTTTCACGGGTGAAGGCAACGGCAAGTTCGCTGCCTACAATTCGTCCAACGGCAAGGAGTTGTGGAACTTCCGCGCCGGTGCAGGTGTCAATGCGCCACCCTCTACCTACATGGTGAGCGGCAAGCAATATATCGTAGTCGGCGCGGGCGGCAACACCCAGATCGACTTTCGCCGCGGCAACAACATTATCGCCTTCACGCTCAATTGAATGCATAGGCGATCATCGAACAGTGAAGCGGGACCGGTTGCGGTCCCGCTTCTTTTAATTAGTCTTCTCGTTAGTCTCCACTGGATCGGATGAATGAGGGGCAAGTTAAATTTAGGCATTTCCGGCGTTGTCGCCTTGGCGGCTGTATTGAATGTCTGCACAACGCCGCTGCAGGCACAAAGCATTGAAGAAAAGACCCAAGTTTGCACCGGCTGCCATGGCGAGGACGGCAAACCGGTCGACAAGACGATTCCCGTCATTTGGGGGCAACAAGCGGGCTACATCTATATAGAGCTGCGCGATTTCAAGCGGGGCGACCGCAAGAGCGACATCATGCAACCGATCGTTTCATCGATGGCACGAGAGGACATGCAGGCTATCGCGGAATATTTCTCGAAAAAGCCATGGCCTGATCTGGGCCAGCCTCGTGCGTCAAAGGAAATTTCGGACCGGGCCTCGAGCGCCAACCGCTCCGTGGGCTGCACGGGCTGCCATCTCGATCACTTCCAGGGCGACGGCACGGTGCCTCATCTGGCGGGCTTGAGCAGGGAGTACCTGACAAAAACAATGGCTGACTTCCGCACCCGCGCGCGCGGCAACAATCCCGGCATGTCCGACCTAATGCTTGCCACCTCTCCTGAAGACCTGGCGGCGCTGGCGGAATATCTGTCGGGTCTCTGAGCCGCGGTCAGCGTAGCGTCAGCCGTTCACGCAGCGAAGATAGTACTGCGAGATCTGCTGCACGTTTTCCGGCCTTATCCTTGAGAGACGGATCGGCTCCTCGCGCGAGCAATAAATTGGCAATCTCCGCACGGCCGCCTTCGGCCGCAATCATAAGAGCCGTGCGGCCGCGGTCATCCCGATCATCGATATGCGCGCCTGCGTCCAGCAGATATGAAACGACCTGGATCGCCTGCGCTTCCGTGGCTTTTTCATCCGGGCCCGACGCCCACATCAGCAGGGTGAGATCATTGGAATAGCGGGCGTTGAGATCGATATTTCGCGCCAATAACCGCTTCACAATGTCGAGCCGTGCGCCGGCCGCTGCATAGACGATCGGCGGCTTGCCGGTTTCGTCTGAAGCTCGCTCGTCGGCTCCATGAGCGAGCAACGCTTCGATGATCGCGTCGTTGCCCGCATAGGCGGCTGCAGCGACCGGAGAAACCCCACTGCGCCCAACGAGCTTGACGTCGGCGCCGCGTTCGATGAGCCGTTGCACGATCAACGTATGACCGCCTTCGGCAGCAAAAAACAGCGCGGTGGCGCCGGCGAGATTGCGTGCATTGATCGGAGCGTCGCGCGCCAGCAGAAGGTCAACCATCTGGAGATGGCCGAACCTGGCGGCGTGGCTAAGTGGCCGCGCGCCAAACCGGTCACGCGCGTCGACAGACGCGCCGTGGTCAAGCAGCTCCGTCGCCATAGCGATGCAATTCCCGTCAATAGCCGAAAATAGCGTCAACGACACTTCGATCGCAGTGATCTGCGGTTTGGCAATTTCAAACCGGCGTCCTAGCTCCTGGCACCGCTCAGAGTCCGCAGCGCGAGCAGCCGACGCTGCGCTCAATAGGGGGATCACGATCGAGCAAAGAAAAACGATATGGCGGTACAAAGCGGTCTCTCCCTGGCAAAAGTTGTTTCATTGCAGCCATGAGGCTGGCACAGCGGCAAGCCTATGCCAAGAAGGAGAAGTCTTTAGATGGATAAATGGATTCCGCACCGCGCCATCGGTGAGCAGTCTCGGCACGCGTCCGGCGGTTCGACGCCCGTTATCGGCAAGCGTTGTTTCCTGCGCCTGGAATGGCCAGGAAGGTAATTGTGGCCTGCTCGAACGTCACGTTACCGGCAATCGTCGGAGCGCCTGTGATAGGCGGCAGCTCATCCCCAGCGTCCAGCGCCAGCGTCGTGCCGTTCAGCCGCACGGTTGTGTCCCGCAAACCCGCCGCATCCAGGGTGAAACGTTCCGAGGCATTAGGAAGCGTCAGCGAGCGCGGCGCGTCGCGGTTAGTGTTGATTACCAAAAGAGTCACACCGCCCGGTGTCCCACGTTGGCAATGGGCATAGACGTGGAGGCCCGTATGAATTGGCACACCCGAATCAAGCACGGTGCTGCCCATCAGTTGTCGCCACAAAAGTGCGCCCCAGTAATTTGGTCTGGGTGCCAGCGTTTTCTCGTCCAGCAGGCCGTAGTCGCTTGCCGCGAGCGTGTTGTGGATCACGACCTGAACGCCGGCCCTCGCGAGTCGCCCAAGCTGATCGAGATACCTGAACGTATCCAAAAATGACGCGGCCCAGCGATTTCCGCCGCACGCTGCATCCGCGGTTTCAGTCAGCCAGATTGGCTTGCCAGGCTCGAATTGGTCTCGAAGGGTCCGGTAGAAATTTACGGTCTGATCCGTCTGAGAGAGCCAGTCTTCGGAAAGAGCTGCCTCGGGTGTACTCGTACCGCCGCATCGCTCGGACAGCGTTCCGTAGTGATGATACGAAAACGCATCCACGCCGGCGGGGCCGGATGCAACGAGCAGGTCCGAAGCGGACGCTGTCTCACCGACTGCGCCGGGACCGAGGATTATTATCTCGGGAAAGTTTTCCTTCACAAACGAATGGAAAACCTTGAAGTCACGTCCGTATGCGGCCGCATCATAGCCGGCTGGTGCACCGCCCATCGCCGCGAGGTTCGGCTCGTTCATGAACTCTGCGGCTGCGATAGTGCCTCCAACCGAGCGGGAATAGGCGAGAAAATGGCGCGCCTGACCCGGTGCCCAGACGCCGGCCGCATCGCGGGTGCCTGGGCTTATGGCGAATGACGTCACGATCTGCGCCCCAACCGCTTGCGAGAAATTGACCACTCCTTGCCATTGCTGCCGGGAGAGAATCCCGTTGAACCCAGAAGGCGGTGCAGATGGCGCGAAAGCCGAATCTGCAAAATAGGTGGCGTTTGCCCAGGTCCCGCTGACACGCATGTAAGCAGGTGATAATGCTGCAGCCAGCCTTCGCAACCGAGGGTTAGTTAGGTCGATCGGCGTACGGTATTCGTACAAGTCCGAATGCCCATCCGAAGTCCTGGAGCCATACGGCTTCCAAAACCTTCCGCCGGTCACTTCGATCATTTCGACGTTATAGGATTGGAAACGTTCGTCGACCGTGCCAACGCGAGGCATGCTCGCAGGTGGGATGGACAGCTCCTCAGCGAAAGCCCCGGGGCAAACAAGCGCGATCAGTAATGTCGGTATTAGACAAGCCTGGCGGTCACGACCGAGCCGGTAGATCTTGCGCATGCAGTTCTCCGCATCTGGCCGTCACCAGCACAATGCGTTTGCCGGCGCGTCTTCAGCCCGATCCACCGCGTCGGGACATGAGGGCAAGTGCTGGGGCGCGGCTGGCCCCTCGCTCGTCGATCGGCACATTGCAATTGTCGATCCGCTGCTCATCCATCCACTTCCTGCCGAGCCGCTCTTTTCCGGTCAGCGACGTAGGCGAATTTAAGGGCAGGTTGCTGCGCTCGACGCCGGCGGATCAAGCGGTCTGTCTTGAGCAGACGCAGGTAGGATAGGATAGATCGTGAGCCAGAAAACGAGTGATTGTCTGTACAAAGGTCTCATGGATGGCCTCATAAACCTCTGGGCTTCATGCCACGCGATCATGGCGAGATTTGCCTTTGCCGTGCGGAACTTCCGGCGCACGGGTCCGTTTCTCGTCCTCCTGGTATGTCAAGGGCGCATTCCAGGAGGAAAACCAAGGAGAAGCAGATGAACACGAAATCACTGATTCTCGCGGGCGTCGCGACTGTGGTTCTAAGTGCCGGCACTGCGCAGGCCGGCCCGTGTGACACCACCGGCAGAGCCGCGAATATGAAGGACGCAGGTTCCGGGCCTACAGTGGGGAACACCGGGCAGACGGCGGGTACGAATACAGACGTCAGTCAGCACCCGCCGACCAGCACCATGAACCGTGCAGCTGGAGACGTTGCGACTTCTTCGCAGGATGCGCAGAAACAGATGCAGGGCCAACCGACGGCCGCGCAGCAAGCCGAAGGCGCCAAGCCCACAGGGCAGACAGCTGATCGAAACTGTTGAGACGCGCCGGAGAACGAACCAGCCGACTGGGTTCGGGCGGGCGATTTGCATGGCCGGCCCATCGGCGATCACGAAGGCCAGGCCGCCCGCTACGTTAGATGGACGCGCCACCGCGCCAGCCACGATTCGAAGCCTTCGATTTCGCGCAGTTCCGGTCCCGGCACTTTGATCTGAATGCTGTGACCTTCTCGAAGGGCATTTGCGGCCGCTGCCGTTGCGGCTTCCAACGCCGCTTCGCTCGAAACATACCTACGTTCGCGGTCGCAAAAGAGCTACCACCCAATCGGAGCCTTGAGGACGTTGTAAACGTGACTTCCCATCGGTCACCTCACTTCGTAATCGCAATCCATGCCGCAATCGGAACCGTTCGACCACAAAACCACATCACGCTAGTCGAGCAAGGCGGAGGTCAGCTGCACGGCGCCCCTCAGTCGGATTGGGAACCTTGAGGCGGCGGTTCCTTTTACCAGTGCACTCAACGATAATTTGTAACCGTTACGATAGCGGGAAAACTCCGTGCTTTGCGCGGGAGTTCAGCTCCAAGACAACCGGAAGGAGGTCTCAATGATATCTCGCCGAACTATTCTGTTGCCCTTGGCCGTTGCGACATTGTCCGGTGGAAGCTTGCCGGTCTTGGCGGGTTCCCGCCGGATTGATCCTATCCGAATGTTCGACACCGATAACGATGGAACGCTCGACCTCGCGGAGGTGAAGAAGGCGGCGTCAGCCTTGTTCGCGAAGCTGGACCGCGATCATGGCGGCACTCTCGACAAGCGCGAATTGGCAGGGAGGTTGAGTGCCAAGGAGCTGGCCGCTGCCGACCCTGATCACGATGGAACGCTGACGGCAGACGAATATCTGGCTGTCGTCGAGCAACGCTTCAATGCGGCAAATCCGGATAAGGATGGAACCTTGGATGCCAAAGAATTAAATACCGGTGCCGGAAGGGCGCTCCTGCGATTGTTGCGATAGTCCCGCAGGTCGAAGTTTGGATTAACGTTAGGAGCGCCCGCACTTGCCGAGGTGGCCTTAACTTCACTCCGGCACAGACATCGCGCCATAATTCCGCGGGAGGCCCGAATGACCTGGAAAGCTCCGAAAATTGTCGAAGTGCCGGTGGGCGTGGAAATCAACATGTAGGCCTGCGCAGCGCGCAAATAATCGCATAGGGATGATCTGCCCGGCTCCAGAAGGGAGCCCTTTGCTTCGAGCCGCGGCAGGCGCCCGCGATCCCGACTTCAAAACAACTGCGTCAATCCCGACTTTGTGGCTGCCGTCTTCAGCGTTTTCGGCAGTCGCTTCCAGCCAGCGTCCTCCGAGATTTGCTTGGCCATCCGTTGTGCCCCTTCTCAAACTTCTTTCGTTTCGAAGAATAAAGCTCCGCGCCACCGTCTGTAAAATTGGCGAGATCGCCAGCTGTGGCCTGCCCCTGCGGTGCCACCAGGCCGGCTTTAACGGCGTCAAGCGAGTAAAAAATATAGCGTGGCAACAATGTGAATCCCGCTCGACCAGCAGAATTTCCGATGGCGCCTTTGCTAATGTGATATTTCTTCAGGCCAGGAGTTTTTCGCGAGCGGCTGTAGGTTTCAATTCATCAACCAGTTCGGAATATGAATGCCTATTGATGCAAAAGCATTTCGGACTGCGATCGTGTGTTTCTCGACGCTGGTCCCAGCTTGTGTGTACGCGGAAGGCATCGATACCGAGCATCTATTTGGCTTCATGATCGGCACTGATGTCGGCAACTTCGGCGAGCGCGAATTCCAGAGCCAGACGACCGGACGATTTTCCAAGAGTGGCGGCAACTATCGGGCGATCAACCAAGAACTCGAACTGGAATACGTGCCTGTCAACAATTTCAGGATCGAGATCGGAAGCGCCTTTGCGGCTCATGACATTAACGGCATCACCGGTTTTGAGGATCGCCGGCAATTGGCATGGCAGGGTCTTTCCCTTGATTTGCGCTACAGGTTTTTGGATCGAGACACGGCGCCCTTTGGCCTGACATTTGCTGTAGAGAATCACATCGGCCGCATCGATGAATCGACCGGCGCCGTCGTTCGAAAGTACGGCACGGAATTGACACTGGCGTTCGACCGCGAACTGGTGCCCAATTTTGCCATTGCGGCTCTCAATCTGGTTTACCAGCCTGAATGGACGCGGTTTCCCGGAACCGGAGCCGCTGACCAGGAATCCACCCTTGGTGCTGCGTTCGGGGCGATGGCGCGAGTGCTCCCCGGCCTCTTTGTCGGCGGTGAGGTGCGCTACCTGCGGAAATACGAAGGCATTGGGCTGGAGGAGTTCACGGGACAGGCGCTGTTTGTTGGTCCAACCGCATATTTCCAATTGTCGGAGCGCTCAAGGCTGACAGCCACTTGGAGCCTCCAGGTCTGGGGACGTTCGGCTCGATCGAGTTCCGCCCTCGATCTCGTTGATTTCGAACGCCATCAAGCGCGGCTCGTGTTTGGTGTTAATTTCTAGGCAATTTCTTCACGGTGTCTGGAAACTTCGCACTGCCCGTTTCGTATTCCCTTGTGCTATCTCTCGATTACCAAGGATGTCAGGTATGAATCCCATAGACTTGATCGTGCTGTCGCCGACTACCTGCGAAGAGATGCACTTGGCGTTTTCCGGAGGCGGTTCGCTGCGGCAGTGTGTCATGGGTGCGCCGCCTTACATTGCACAGTGGGTGGGCGAGCATCCGAAATGGAACGCGGTGCGGTGGCGCTGCGAATATCCGCACAGCAAAGACAAGGCAGATGCTCGCGGAGCAACGCCCCCAGGCTGATGCCATGAGCGGACCAGCCACGCTATTTATTTATTTGCAGTCCTTCAAATCCTTGTCGGCGATCGAGAACACCGCATCGGCCTTGATCTCGATATCCCGCACAATGCATTGCTTTGAATTTCGGTAACCGATTTTGGCGTCGTAGCGCCCCGGCTCAGTGCTTGTGATGCGCAGGCGCTCGTCGTGATCAACCTCTTTATCCTTGTCGTTCAGGGTCTGGTTAGGTCCCCACGTGTCCTTGCCGGCAGGTGAAAGTTGAAAACTGGAAATAGTCGCGGTGGTCAGGTTCCAGAACCGGATGCCCTTGCCCTGCGCCGCAAGTTCGCTGGCGCTCGCTAACAACAGCGCGACCGAAACCAGGATCCATCGCATCGGGCAATCCTCCCATAGTGGAACGCTTGGAGCCGTCATTCCTTTATCAGACGGTCGCGATTTTTCGCCTTGTCGAAATTTTTTGCCCGGTCGAGGCCAATTGGAGCGATCAACTTCGCTGAAGCGAGATCGGCACCGTCGAAATCGGTGCCGATAACCGTGACGCCGGTCAAGTCGGCTCCCCCGAGTTGGGCGCTCTTGAGGGAGGCACCTGTCAGGTCGGCATCCTTCAGCGAAGCGAATTCGAGATCGACCCGAGACAGGTCGGCGCCACGTGCGTTCAGCCGTTCCAGATTGGCGGATTTCAGCACCGCGCGCATGAGCCCCATCGACTGGTTGCGCATGTCGGCGCCCAGGTTCGCGCCGGCGATCGAGGCTCCGACAAGGCTCGCGCCGGTAAGGTCGGCCGCAACGCGCGCTTGCGAGAGGTCGGCGCCGTCGAGCCGGGCGCGGAGCATCTGCGAGGCGAACAGATTCGCGCCCTTCAGGCTTGCGCCCGTCAGGTCCGCTTGGAGCAGCCATGCCTGGTCGAGGATTGCACGATCGAGCTTCGCGCCGGCAAGCTTGGTCTTGTTGAGCCGCGCCGCGCGAAAAATCGCGCCGGAAAGGTCGAGCCCGGAAAGGTCGAGGCTGGACAATCTCTTTCCAGTGAAATCGGCGGGCGCGGCGACGGTCGACGTAGCAAGCTCGGCCTCGACCTCCCCGCGGGTCATTTCGGCCGAGACCATATCGGGCGACGACAGGTCAACATGGCGCAGCATGTCCTGTGCCGTCGCCGTCATGGCGATAAGACCGAGGCTGAGCGCTACGGTTCCGACCGTGCGTTTCATCGTCAACTCCGCCGATGACGTATTTTAGCACGCGACGCAGACGCCTGCCTATTGTGCCCTTGCTGTCAAAGTCCCGATGCCCGAACGGGGCATCTATTGGTTCGAAAAAACTTCCGATGAGTTGTTTCCTCGACAGGCATCCTTTTCATATAATAGCACGGCCCGCACCCTCACCAGCAGGAGACACGCGATGACACCTACCCGATCGATGCGACTCGTTGTCTGCGCGCTGGCCGCGCTGGGAGCAACGGCCATTGTAGCACGCGCCGACGACGTCAACGATTATCCCACGGCGGCACGATCGGAATATGTGTTCGGCTGCCTGAAGGCGAATGGCGAAACTCGGCAGTCGATCGATCAATGCTCCTGCTCGATCGACGTCATAGCGTCCCTGCTGCCTTATGATCGGTACGTCACGGCCGAAACCGTCCTAAGCATGTCGCAGGTACGGGGAAACCTTGGCGGACAATTCCGCACCTCTGAGCAGGCGACGAGCGCACTCAATGATCTGCGACGCGCTCAGGCCGAAGCGGAAGTGAGATGTTTCTGAGCGCGCTGTTGTTTGCGGTCGCACCCCTGCCAATCCAGACGATGTCGCGCCGCATCAAATCTCGCGAACACTGCCTCCCGTATCAATCACCGCAACTGCATCGGCTCCGATGACGAAGCCAACATTGGCAATGGCCCCGTCATTGCCGCGCGTCATGAGTTCCATCACGCCCGTGTGAACGAAAAGACCCCCGGTGAGATTTCGCTGACTGTCAGCGGCCTTTGCTGCGCCCTTCGTGAGTATCGATGGCAAGCACTCGGAACGCGACAAAAATTATAACGCGAAGAATCATTCAATCGATCCTCTGCTTCGCACTCGGGCACCCAAAACACGTTTGCGTCGCAGCACGCATCGCGCATGACTCGCAAAAATTATTTCTATTGCACGCTCCAATTGACGGGAATAGCATTTGATTGTTTCCGGCTTCAATGGACTTCGGTTCACTGAATTTGCCGATGTCTCAATGGAAGTTGCCGGACGCAGACAAAAGCGTAATGGCTTCGGAAATGCATTCCGTAGCAAGCGCTGACGTTGGGCGCATCGAAGCCACGCACAAACAAATAAAATTTAAAGCAACATGGGAGGTTTCGCTATGCGCAAGATGCTATTCGCAACCTGTCTTGGCGCTATGGCGGCATTCGGCGCTGGCGCCGCCAATGCCAACGACGAACTGAACAAGATGTCGCAGAATCCCAAGGATTGGGTAATGCCAACGGGCGACTACGCCAATACTCGCTACTCGAAACTCAATCAGATCACTGCAGCAAATGTAGGAAAGCTCCAAGTCGCATGGACATTTTCGACCGGTGTGCTGCGGGGCCACGAAGGTGGGCCGCTTATCCTCGGCAACATGATGTACGTCCACACGCCATTTCCGAACAAGGTCTATGCCCTTGATCTTTCCAATGAGGGCAAGATCGTTTGGCTGTATGAACCCAAACAGGACCCGAACGTGATCCCGGTGATGTGCTGCGACACGGTGAATCGTGGCGTGTCCTACGCGGACGGCAAGATCTTCTTGCACCAGGCCGACACGACTCTCGTCGCTCTCGATGCTAAGACCGGCAAAGTCATCTGGTCGGTGAAGAACGGAGATCCCAAAAAAGGCGAGTCCGGTACGTCGTCACCGATGATCTTCAAGGACAAGGTCATCGTCGGCATCTCGGGCGGCGAATTTGGCGTTCGCGGTTCGGTGACCGCCTACAACATGAAGGACGGCAAGCTGGTCTGGCGCGGCTATTCGATGGGACCCGACAGCGACACGCTGCTCGATCCGGTGAAGACCACGCATCTCGGTAAGCCGGTCGGCAAGGACTCCGGCATTGACACTTGGCAGGGCGAACAGTGGAAGATCGGCGGCGGACCGACGTGGGGCTGGTACTCCTACGATCCCGAGCTGAACCTGATGTATTACGGATCGGGCAACCCCTCGACCTGGAATCCGAAGCAGCGGCCGGGTGACAATCGCTGGTCGATGACCATCTTTGCGCGGGACGTCGACACCGGCATGGCCCGCTGGGTCTATCAGATGACACCGCACGACGAGTGGGATTACGACGGCGTGAACGAAATGATCCTTACCGATCAGCAGATCAACGGCGCGCCGCGCAAGCTGTTGACCCATTTCGATCGCAACGGACTTGGCTACACGCTTGACCGCGTCACCGGCGAATTGCTGGTCGCCGAAAAGTACGATCCCAAGGTCAACTGGACCAGCGGCGTTGACATGAACAAGACCTCGCCGACCTACGGCCGTCCCAAGGTTGTTGATCAATATTCGACCGAAAAGGGCGGGGAGGACGTCAACGTCAAAGGTATCTGCCCGGCGGCGCTCGGCACCAAGGACGAGCAGCCGGCAGCCTATTCGCCGGACACGCAGTTATTCTATGTTCCGACGAACCACGTCTGTATGGACTACGAGCCGTTCAAGGTGAGCTATTCGGCGGGCCAGCCCTATGTAGGGGCGACGCTCTCGATGTTTCCACCCCCCGGCGAAACCCACATGGGTAACTTCATCGCGTGGGACAACAAGACTGGCAAGATCGTCTGGTCGAACAAGGAACAGTTCTCGGTCTGGTCGGGTGCGCTCGCGACCGCTGGCGGGGTGGTGTTCTACGGAACGCTTGAAGGCTACCTGAAGGCGGTCGATGCCAAGACGGGCAAGGAACTCTACAAGTTCAAGACCCCGTCCGGCATCATCGGGAACGTCACCACCTACGAGCAGGGCGGCAGGCAATACGTGGCAGTGCTGTCCGGCGTTGGCGGCTGGGCGGGCATCGGGCTGGCGGCGGGGCTGTTGACCCCCGAGGGTGCCGCTGAATGGCAGGGCGCTGCGGGCCGTGCAGCAGCGGGCCGTGCATTGGAATCCGCCGCGAGGAACGTGGACACCGCCGGCCTCGGCGCCGTCGGCGGCTATGCAGCTCTCAGCAACTACACCGCGCTCGGTGGAACACTCACGGTGTTCGCACTACCGCAGTGAGCTGACCCGCTAATCGTCCCGGCGCGTGGATCCACTCCACGCGCGGGCTCGCTGTGGTCCCGAACATCGAGGTTATGCTCTTGCGTACAATTTGTTTCGTGGTTGCCACGATAGCTCTCGTGGCATCTGGAGGGTTCGCTTTCGCCGAAGACGGCATTGATCCGACTGCAGTCAAATCCGAGGACGGCAAGTATCTGGACAAGGAAGGCAATCCGACCTTTAAAGTCGCGCCCGACGGTACCGTCGATTGGTATACGTATTCCGGATACCGCCGCTATCACTCGGAGTGTCACGTCTGCCACGGTCCCGATGCCGAGGGGTCGACCTTCGCACCTCCGCTGAAAAATTCAATCAAGACGATGAGCTATGGTGAATTCCTCGAAGTGGTCGCAAGCGGTCGCAAGAATGTCAGCACTTCGCAGGAGAATGTCATGCCGGCATTCGGCGCCAACCCGAATGTCGCCTGCTACATGGACGATCTCTACGTCTATCTTCGTGCCCGCGCCTATGACGCGGTGGGGCGCGGGCGGCCTGCGAAGCATGAAGACAAACCTCCCGCCGCGCGGCAGGCGGAGGATTCCTGCATGGGCAAGCGCTGATCCAAGGGCGCTCTCAGACACTTGATAACGCGTCGATGCCAGCTGGAGGCCCGATCAAAAAGGAGAAGACGGCGATGACAAATGCCGCGCTGCGCCGCTGGCTATTGATTTCGCTTCTCGCGATCGTTGCGGCGCTTATCGACCGGGAGGTCTCGCGAGCGCAGACTGCTGAAGATACCGATCTGTCGATGGAATTGGTCGATCCAAAAGTGTTGAGAGTATGCGCCGACCCGCGCAATTTGCCATTCTCCAACGAGAAGGGCGAAGGATTCGAGAACAAGCTCGCCGAATTTTTCGCCGAGAAGCTTCAAAGGAAGCTCTCTTACATGTATTTTCCACAGGCGGCCGGTTTCGTTCGGATGACGCTTGCCGCTCATCGTTGCGACGTCATCATGGGTTTCCCTCAGGGCGACGACCTTGTCCAGGGCACCAATCCCTATTATCGCACGGCCTACGCGCTGGTCACCAAGCAAGGCAGCGGCCTTGATGAGGTTGCGGCACTTGAAGACCAACGTCTCAAGGCCAAACATATCGGCGTCGTTGCCGGTACGCCGCCTGCTACCAACATGGCGGCCTACGGCCTGATGACGAATGCCAAGCCATATCCGCTCATGATCGATACGCGCTTCGATTCCTCGGCGGTGGCAATGATCAATGATCTGATGTCAGGGGAGATCGACGCCGGCGTTCTGTGGGGACCGATGGCAGGATATTATGCCAGCCAGGCAAACCCGCCGCTTCATGTTACGCCGCTCGTCAAGGAAACATCGGGACCGCGGCTCGCATATCGCATCGGCATGGGTGTTCGTCCCGCCGATCAGAACTGGAAACGGTTGCTCAACCGTCTGATCCAGGAGAACCAAGCAGCCATCAACAAGATACTGCTCGATTACGGCGTACCGTTGCTTGACGAGAACGATAGGCCGATCACCGCGGAGACGGCAACGAAGCAGCAATGATGTGGACGTTTGCGATTTCTGGATGTCCTGGAGCCCGGCAAAGCGGGTATTGGCCTACGAATATACCGATGTGGCCTCATATCCTGAAGGGACTGATGGTTGGTAGCGCGCCAACTTGCCGGTCGCGGATTCGCAGCCGACGCTGCGGGCAGGCGCGCAGGCGTCATCTGACCGCTAATAGGCTGACAGTACCAGCGGATGGCGACCGGTACGCACGCGCTATTCCATCTCCTGCTGGATCACGCGGCCGAGGGCGAACAGACGCTGGTCGATCGCAGTTGGAACCTCGCACACGAATTTGAGCACCCGCCGACGATCCTCGAAAATGCGGGTTTCCCATACCAGCTGATTGCCGAGCTCATCAATCTTGGCTTGATCCAGCGTGGGCGCATCCTGCAGGGCTTGCAGTGCCAGCGTGTCGGCACGAATCTTGTCCGCTGCTTCGCGTTGCTTGCGGGTTGTTCGTTCAAGGCCACTCATGACCGACGAACGCTGGGCATTGAGCGTATCAAACAGGCCGGCGAACAGCAGCTTGCCTGTCTCGTTTTTTTGGACGGCAGAATCCGATAGAAAATCTGCGATCATTTTCTCCGCTTCATCGAGTGGCGTGCGGCGTGCGGAAAGGCGTGGCACCAGCGCGCTGACCTTGGTGTTATCTTTCCACTTGCTTGCGGCGTCATCGAGAGTGGGACCATTCCAGACGGCGGCAAGCGAGATCTCAGGCACCTTGGCCTGGACGCAGGGCCAGTCGGGATAGCGTGGGTCGGCGGCAAGACTGCGATCAACCCCTCCAGCGACAGCGAGCAGCACGCAGAACGCCGCCAACAATCTCATGTCTCGCCTCCAGCGGGCCCGCGGCGGCTGAGGCCGCGCGACGGATCGTAGGCGAACACGGCGCCGATCATGAAAATTGCTGTGCAGCTGCTGACTACTGCCAGGGAAGTCCAGTTCATTTGCCCGTACAGCGCGAACCGCGTCAGTTCGACCGCATGGGTGAATGGATTGAACAAGCATACGTAGTAAAGCATTGGGCTTCCCTCCTGCACCCGCCACAGCGGATAAAGGGCGGACGAAGCGAAAAACATCGGAAAGATCACGAAGTTCATCACGCCCGCGAAATTCTCGAGCTGCCTGATGCCTGAAGAAATCAGCATGCCGAGCGCTCCGAGCATCAGCCCGGACAGCACCAGCGCAGGCAGGACCGTGAGATAGCCGATCGGCGGGGGCTCGATATCCCAGAACCACGCGATCAGCAGGAAGGCATAGACCTGAAGAACAGAAACCACGGTTCCCGCAAGAAGTTTGCAGAACAACAGATACCAGCGGGGCATCGGGCTCACCAACAGAGTGCGCATGTTGCCCATCTCGCGGTCGTAGACCATCGAGAGCGACGATTGCATCCCGTTGAACAGCTGGATCATCGCCATTAATCCTGGCGTGATGTAAACCTCGTAGAGAATGTAGGTTTCGTATGGCGGGATGATGGAAATGCCGAGCACTTGGCGAAAGCCGGCGGCGAAGATGAACAGCCACACCAGCGGTCGCACCAGCGCCGAGATGAAGCGTTCACGCTGGTGGACGAAGCGCAGGCCTTCGCGCCATACGATGCCGTTCAGGCAGGTGACATACTGCGCGAACGAAAACCCAGCCGGTTGATCTTTGATGATGACGGAGATCATGGCGAAAGGCTCCCGAACTCTGCTGCAGTTTCGGTGAGGCGCATGAATGAGGAGTTGATGTCCTGTGCTCCGGTGTCGGCAATGATGCGCGCGACCTGGCCGTGCGCGAGAACACGGCCCTGGTGTAGTACCACGAGGTCATCGCTGGGAACGATCTCGTCGAACAAATGGGTGGCCCACAGCACGCCGATGCCTTGCTCGGTGACCAGCTGCCGGACATGGTTGAAAATATCGGCGCGTGCCTTAACGTCGAGGCCGACCGTCGCCTCGTCAAGCAGCAGCAGGCGAGGGCGATGCAGCAACGCGCGCGCGATTTCGAGTCGCCGCATTTGACCGCCCGAGAGGTCGCGCACCTTGCTACCGGCCCGGTCGGCGAGGCCGATGCGTGCGAGCAATTCGCCGGCACGCATGCGCGCCTCGGGATGGTCGATGCCGTGCAGAGCGGCGTGATACTGCAGATTCTGCATGACCGAGAGATCGAGGTCCAGTGTACGCGGCTGGAACACCACACCCATCCGCCGCAAAGCCTCGCCCGGGTCACGCCTGATGTCATAACCGAAGATGCTGATACGTCCGGCCTGCACGCCGAACAAGCGTGTGATGACAGAAAAAAGTGTGCTTTTGCCAGCCCCGTTCAGTCCGAGCAACGCCGTGAATTTCGCCGGCGCGACGATAAAGTTGACGTCGATAAGGGCTCGCCGGGCGCCATAGGAATGGCTAACGCCGTCGATCGACAACGCGGGCATTTCGGTCGCATCGCTGCGGAAGTGGACGTCCGGCGGTGTTTGGCCCGCGATGGGTGCGTGGGTTGTGCTCATGGCCGCGCGATCGTGATGCCCCAGGGCAGTTCGCCGACCTGGATGGATTTGATCACTTTTTGCGCGACCACATCGATGACCGACACATCGTTCGATACTCCGTTGGTGACCAGCAGATATTTTTCGTCGGGGGTGAATGCCATGTGCCAGACCCGCTGACCGACCAGAAGGTATTTCATGACCTGATGGCTGGTGCCGTCGACGATGGCGACGCGGTTGGCGGGCCCGAGCGCGACGAAGGCAGTCTTGCCGTCCGCGGTCATGCCGATGCCGACCGGCTGGATCGCCTCGCGCCGCATGCCGGGAATATCGAACGCAATCTTGCCGATGACACGACGTGTTGCAGGATCGATCACCGCGACGGTGCCGCCGATCTCCGAGGATACCCACAACTCGGAGCCGTCGCGCTTGAATTCCGCGAAGCGCGGCCGCGCATCGACCAGCACGTTCGCGACGATCTGGCGCGTCGCGGTGTCGATGAAATGCGCCATGTTGGTGGTCTCTGACGTGTTGATCAAAATCTTGCCGTCCGGGCTGATTGCCATGCCCTCGGGCTCGACGCCGACCTGAACGTCACCGATGCGCGCACGCGTTTCGAGATCGATGACCGTGACCGTATTGTCGTTCTCGTTGGCGACATAAAGCATCTTGCCGGCAGCATCCTGCACGAACAGTTCGGGATCGGGACCGGAGGGCAGGGTGTCCACCACCTGTTGGGTCGCAGCGTCGATCACTTGAATGGTGTCGTCATCGCCGACCGCGACCAGCACGAACTTGCCGTCCCTGCTAAACTCGATGCCGCGCGGCCGCTGGCCGACCTTGATGACCTTGGTGACGGCCCACGTGTCGGTATCGATCACCGACACTGTATTGCTCTTCTCATTCGACACATAGGCGATGAAAGCTTCCGCGGGTGTAGCGGCCGCAAGCCAGACAGTCATTCCGGGAAGCAGACAACGACGCCGCATGCGCGATCTCTCCATCTTCAATGCAGCTTGCATTTGGTTTCAGGCCGATCGACGCCAAGCGTGTCTAGCTCCGAGATCTGGTGCAGGAAACCTTCTTGCGGCGAGACCGAAACCACGATGCGGCCATCCGCCAGCAAGATTGGCTGACGAAGCTGAAGGTTCCAGTCCCGGAGCGTGAGCCGCTGGCCCTTGAATGCAGCAATTGAAAAATCCGGCCCCTTGAGAAAGTCGAGCGCCGATCTTGGATTCCCGGAATTCGTGCGCGACGCCGCCTCGCCAATCATGCGCGTCGCGGTCCATGCCTGCATGTCCAGCGCCGTCATATGCCGCGAATTCAACTTCAGAAAGCGATTTTGCATCTGTACCGCGCCCCACTGATCTTGAGCGGCGTCCCAACTTTTCGGTACAAGGCCGGCGGATCCGGCGACCGGCCGCGGATCCCAGGTTCGGTAAGGCAAGTACGATGCGAACACCTCATTCTCATCCGCTGCGACAAGGACATCATAGGTAGGCGCCTGCTGGGTGAACACGGGCATCTGGCGCTGGATCAGGGTCACGCCGCTATCGGTGCGGCGCGCGCCGCCTGTATCCTCGAATACTCGCTCTTGGACAATCTTCGCGCCAAAGCGCGTGGCGGCGCGTCGCAGCGCTTCGGCATAAAGCTTGTCTTCTTCATGCGACCCGACAACCAGCATCCAGCGCTTCCACTGCTTCCAGACAAGATATTGAGCAAGACCGTCAGCGAGCATCGAGCGCGTCGGGGCGGTATGGATCATGTTGGCTCGGCAATCCTCCTCGCGCAAGCGATCATCGATCGAGCCGGCGTTAAATAAAACGGTTCCGCGATTGCGGACCGCGTCGGCGACCTTCAGCAGCGCCTCCGAGGGAAGATCGGCAATGATGAAGCCGATGTTGCGGTCGGCGAGCGCAACCGCCATCTTGGCTGCATCGTCGCCGTCCTTGAGCCGAAACTCTTCCAGGGTGAAGTGCTGATTCAGGAACTTGCCGGTCGTGTTGTTGTCCTCGATCGCGAGACGGGCGCCTGCCACACCGTCGTTCTCGAACGGCAGCTCGACAAGAGATAGTGCTGGCTTGACACCGGCGCGATGAAGATAGCCGATTCCGATCTCGACAGGATCGGCCGCGAGCGCGCTGGTGGCCAGCACTCCCAAACCAATCGCGCCGGCCAACACTCGGATCATGACTCCTCCCTGACATTCCTCCTCGACTGAACCGACGATAGAGGGACTTCCAGCTTGAAACATGGCCGAATTGTCTTACGTTGCAACCGACATTTTGTCGCCGCGCCGCTGTGGATTTCGCGGGTCACGATCATGAAAGCTCTCCCCCTCCTCATCGCGTTGATGCTGATGGTCTCAGCGCCGGCACGTGCCGATCCGCCCAAAGTTGCTGTGTTTGATTTCGAACTGGTCGATACCAGCCTTCAGGGCGAAGTGGACGGACCGCGGAGAGATGAGCAGGGCCGGCTGATGCGCGCGGGCGATCAGTTGCGTAGGGGGCTGGCGGAATCCGGCAAGTTCGTCCTCCTCGACGTTGCACCGGTCAATGCTGCCGCGCACGGCAGTAACTTGCAGGCCTGTGGAGGCTGCGATGTCCAATACGCGCAACAGCTCGGTGCTGATCTCGCCATCACCGGCGTGGTTCAAAAGGTCTCGAACCTTATTCTCAATATGAATATTTACCTACGGGACGTGCACACTGGACACCTCATTACGTCCATGAGTGCCGACTTTCGCGGCAATACCGACGAATCCTGGTCCCGCGCCGCGAGCCATTTGCTGCGAAACCGGTTGCTCGCGCCCCACTACGGCGCACAGCAATGACGAGCCTTATGCTTTCAGCCGCGCAGCATGCCAACGCAGGTGATCGGCCATGAAGGTGGAAACGAAATAATAGCTGTGGTCATAGCCGGTTTGGAGACGGAGGGTGAAAGGGATAGCTGCCTTCGCACATGCACGTTCCAGCAATGCCGGGCGAAGCTGTTCCGCCAGGAACGGATCGGCATCGCCGCAGTCGACCAGAAAATCGGAAAATCTGGCGCCGTCCTCGATCAGAGCAACCGTATCATGCTTGCGCCAAGCCCCTTTGTTCTCGCCGAGATAGCCTGCCAGTGCCTTGATACCCCAGGGGACCTGCGAGGGCGCGACGATCGGCGAAAAGGCGCTGGCGGCGCAGTAGCGATCGGGATGAGAGAGTGCGATCGTAAGCGCACCATGGCCGCCCATCGAATGGCCGAGGATGGACTGCCGCTTGAGATCAGCAGGAAACTGCGCAGCGATCAACTCGGGCAGTTCTTCCGTCACATAGCTCCACATGCGGTAATTGCGCGCAAACGCCGGTTGTGTGGCGTCGACATAAAAGCCAGCGCCAAGCCCGAAATCGTAGTCACCAGCGGGATCACCGGGCACACCTTCGCCGCGTGGGCTGGTGTCCGGTGCGACAAAAATCAAGCCCAACTCGGCGCACGTCCTGCGAAACTCGCCCTTTTCTGTGACGTTGGCGTGGGTGCAGGTCAGGCCTGACAGATACCAGACCACCGGAAGCTTCGCGTCGCCTTGATGCGGAGGGACATAGACCGAAAAGGTCATGCTCGTCCCGGTTTCGCGGCTGCCGTGCTTGTAAACGCCCTGCATGCCACCGTGCGATCGATTTAGGGAAACGGTTTCGGCCGTCATAATTTTACAGCTCCAGCGCCGCAGAGCGACGGGATTGCAGCGGCGATCGACCTCAGTTCGGTAGGTGGCTGTTCACCGACCGAGCCGAGGTAGCGGGGTCATGCCGCCTTGGGTTTCGACTTCGCCACGTGCGTGGCCATCGCATCCATCAGAACAGGCGACAGGCAATCATACGGTTCAAGTCCAAGTTCCTTAAGGCGCGCTCGGATTCCGGTCATCTCCGAAGGATCGACGCCGACCTCAATGACTGAGGACACGAAGGCGGCAAATGTTGGCGCGGCCGAGCCCGCTTCCTCGAACAGTTCGGGATGAATGAAGTCCAGGCCATAGAAAGGATGCGACTTGTTCTCAATGCGCCCGAACATATGCGTGCCGCAGACCCGGCATGCATGCCGCTGGATCGTTGCCGACGTATCTACGATTTTGAGCTTGTCGCCATTTTCCAGCACCGTCACATTGTCGCGCGGGACGACGGCGATGACAGCAAAGGTCGCACCGTCAGGTTTCCAGCATTTGCTGCAGCCGCAGGCGTGGTTGTGCGCGACATCGCCTTTGATGCCGACCTTGACCGGCTTGTCCTTGCATTTGCAGACGAGGGTTCCGCCGGCGAAGCTGCCCGAACCCTTTTTCACTCCGTTGTCAACCGATGGGTGGATATGAACGGTCATGGGTCATTCCTCCTTGTGTTTGACGTTTTTGATTTAGAACACGACGACCGAACGGATCGACTTGCCCTCGTGCATCAGATCGAATCCCTTGTTAATCTCGTCCAACTTGAGGACGTGCGTGATCATCGGATCGATCTCGATCTTTCCGTTCATGTACCAGTCGACGATTTTCGGCACGTCCGTACGACCGCGTGCACCGCCGAACGCCGTGCCTTTCCAGACCCGCCCGGTCACGAGTTGGAACGGTCGGGTTGAAATTTCCTTTCCGGCTTCCGCGACACCGATCACCACGGAGACGCCCCAGCCGCGGTGGCACGCCTCGAGCGCCTGGCGCATCACGGTAGTGTTACCGGTGCAGTCGAAAGTGTAGTCGGCGCCGCCATCGGTAAGCGCGACCAGATGTTGGACGATATCGCCATCGACCTTCGATGGATTGACGAAATGCGTCATGCCAAAGCGACGGCCCCATTCCTCCTTGGTATCGTTAAGGTCAACTCCGATGATTTTGTCGGCGCCCACCATCCTGGCGCCCTGAATGACGTTGAGCCCGATGCCGCCAAGCCCGAATACGACCACGTTTGCGCCCGGTGTCACCTTGGCGGTGTTGACCACTGCGCCGACGCCTGTCGTCACGCCGCAGCCGATGTAGCAACTTTTGTCGAATGGCGCGTCTTCGCGAATCTTTGCGACGGCTATTTCCGGCAGCACGGTAAAGTTCGAGAAAGTCGAGCAGCCCATGTAGTGGAAGATTGGTTTGCCCTTGTGGCTGAAGCGCGTTGTGCCATCGGGCATCAGCCCCTTACCCTGCGTCGCGCGGATTGCGGTGCAAAGATTGGTCTTGCCGCTGAGACAACTTTTGCATTGGCGGCATTCAGGCGTGTAAAGCGGGATCACGTGATCGCCGGGCTTCACCGAAGTTACGCCTGCTCCCACCTCGCGAACAATCCCCGCGCCCTCATGACCGAGGATTGAAGGAAAGATTCCTTCGCTGTCGAAGCCGTCAAGGGTGTAGGCGTCGGTGTGACAGATGCCAGTCGCCTTTATCTCGACAAGGACTTCACCGGCCTTCGGGCCGTCCAGATCAAGCTCAATGATTTCAAGCGGCTTTTTTGCTTCGAACGCGACAGCGGCGCGAGTCTTCATCTGCCACATCTCCCTCAAAGATCTTGCTTGAGCTCGGGTGTTCCTCTCTTTCGAGTTCCTGGTTCGGTCGGAACTTCCTCGATAGTCGGCTTATTCGGGGCACCACTGGTTTGCGGGAACCCGGATGAGCATTCGTCTTTGTCGCCGGAGCATTGCACGGTTACGCCGAACGTCAAGGCAGACAATTTCAATCGTATCGTTTTTCTCTGCCGAGCGCGTTGCTGGCCGAGGACAAGCGAATGTTCTGCATTTCGGCCAGAAAGCGTTTCTTCGCTGCGGCGAACAAAATGTGCTGCATCGCGGCGCGAAAATCGAGTGAGTTGTTAGGTATTGCAACCACTGAAGCAGGAAGACCAGCGGTCCGGTCGCTCGCTTTTGCGCAGCTATGTCGATCGGGATATCAAGAGGACCGCGATTACATTAGGGTCATCCACGCCAATCCGGCGGACGCGAGAACAGCCGGAGCGGAATGGGATAAAGCAGATGGGCGCTCGGTTCCTATTTGTTGCGTCGATACCGATATGCCTGTTTCCTGGGAATGAATGTGCTCATGCCCAAAACGTGCCCAGCAACGTTCAAGCCTTGCCGCCCATCGTGGTTTCTCGGACCGCGCCAAACGCCAAGCCCGGCCGCGCCCGAAATGCGCCTCGCAACATTAGGCTAGCGCCAACTCTCGTAGTCTACCCGACGACTCCGGTATCGGGTTCGGGCATAGATGTCGATAAGGTGCCGGCAAGCGTCAATATCGTTGACGCAAATCAAATTGAACGCGTCCGGTCGCAGAATATTGCGGATGCTCTGCAAAAATACGTGCCGGGCATCATCGTCAATGAGGTTACGGGCAATCCATTTCAGCCAGACGTGCAGTTTCGCGGCTTCGTCGCATCCCCCGTGTCCGGCACGCCTCAGGGGCTCGCGGTTTACCAAAACGGGGTGCGCATCAACGAAGCGTTCGGCGACACCGTAAACTGGGATTTGATTCCGACCGCCGCGATACAGTCAGTTACTGTGGTGACCAACAATCCCGCTTTCGGTCTCAATGCGCTGGGCGGGGCGGTCAATGTGCAGATGAAGAATGGTTTCAATTATCACGGCATCGAGATCGACCCGATGGGCGGCTCGTTCGGACGCATCCAAAGTTCGGCACAGTGGGGGAAGCAGGTCGATAAGTTCTCCGTCTATGGCGCGCTCGAAGGATTGCATGACGACGGGTTTCGCAATTTTTCAGCGTCGGACCTTCGCCGCTTTTACGGTGATGTTGGCTACAAGAACGATTCCAGCGAGTTTCATGTCAACATGGGCGCGGCCGAGAACCGTTTCGGCGCGACCAATACTCTGCCGGTTGAATTGCTCCAACGGTATTACGGTGCGACCTATACGACGCCGCAAACCTCAATACACCGCGTCGGCTATGTCAATCTGACAGGGAAGGTCGAGGCCACACCGGCCTGGACGATCGAAGGCTCGGCGCAAGTGCGCGTTTTCGACCAGAAGACGCTGGATGCCAATCCGACTGGCACTCGACCCTGCGCTGCCGATCCGACGCTCCTTTGCTTCGGCGGCGGTAGCACGCCGGCAAATGGCCTAAATGGGGCCCAACTCGCCAATCCTTTCGGTCCGAGTGCTGTACTAGGGGAGATTGACCGAACGACGACACATTCGACGACGACGGGCGCGTCACTGCAGGTAACCAATACCGATCAGCTGTTCGGTCATAACAATCATTTCGTTGTCGGAGCTAGTTTCGACTCCAGCGTTACCCGCTTCTCGGCCAGCGCGGAATTGGGGACGATCGGTTCAAATTTCGTCGCCAGCGGTAGCGGGGTATTTCTTGGACAATCCGGCGATCCAGTTTCGATCGGTCCGGTCGCGCTTCGCACTACCAATCAGTACAGCGGGATATATGCACTTGATACATTCGATGTCACAAATACATTCTCGATCACGGGAGGCGGCCGGTTTAACGCGGCGCGCATCACACTCGAAGATCAGATCGGCAGCGCCCTCAATGGCAATGAAACGTTTTACCGTTTCAATCCGATCATCGGCGGCACCTATAAGATCATTCGCGGATTGACGGCCTATGCCGGCTATTCGGAAGCTAACCGCGCGCCAACCCCGCTGGAACTGGGTTGCGCCGATCCGGCGCATCCCTGCATTATCGCAGCATTCCTCGTTTCCGATCCACCGTTGAAACAAGTCGTGTCCCGCACCGTGGAAGCCGGCGTACGCGGCACCAAGGAACTGAACATCGGTACGCTCGGATGGAAGCTAGGGGTTTTCCGTACGAACAACACAGACGACATCCTCGCAATTCCCAGTCCGGTCTTGCAGGGATTCGGCTATTTCCAGAACGTCGGTTCGACGCGGCGCCAGGGAATAGAGGCCGAAGTCAATCTCAGGTCGACCATACTGCAGCTATACGCCAGCTATGCCCTCGTGGACGCGCGATTCCTTGACGCTCTGCAGGTCGGCTCCAATAGCCCCTTCGTTGACGTCAACGGCAAGGTCCAGATTCTTCCGGGTAATCGAATTCCGGCAATCCCACGAAACCGAATCAAGGCCGGCATCGATTATTCGGTCACCGACGCGTTCAAAGCTGGAGGTGATGTACTGTTCGTCAGCAATCAATACTTTGTCGGCGACGAATCTAATCAGGCACAGAGGCTGCCTTCTTATGCAGTCTTTAACCTCCACGCTTCGTATCAGATCAACAAGACGTTCCAGATTTACGCGCGTGCGGACAATATCTTCGATAACCGCTATGCGACCTACGGAACATTCTTCAATACCGGCGCTGTTCCCAATTTCGCCAACGGCGGCTCGCCATTTACCGACCCACGTTCACTCAGTCCGGCGCGGCCGCGCGCTTTCTACGCGGGCTTGAGGGCAACCTTCTAAAATCGATGCAGGTCCTCGGACGTCAACTGGCGGGTATCTGTGATGTTGAAGGCTTTATGGCCCACTATGTGGTCTATGCACCGGACCACACTGTGACGGCGATCAGCGTCTTCAACGATTACGCGGGAGTGGGGGAGGCAAACAAGCGCGCGCTCGCGTAGATCGAGCAGAATCGCACCTGTGTGTACCGAAAACCCTATCCCAGTTTGTCGAGCGATAGAATCGGCTAAATTGCCGCGCGATGCGTCCCATGAGGTCCGGCGAAAGGATGACGCGATGAAGGGCCGCCCGGTCTATCTTTCCTGGGACATGGATTCGTTCGACCCCTCGGTGGCGCCCGGGGTGTGCACGCCGACCCTGGGGCGGATTCACTGCGCGCGAGGGATTGCAGTTGCTGCGCGGCCTCGTCGGTCTCGACATCGTCGCGATCGACATCAACACCGTCAGCCCGCCGCACGACGTTAACGGAATGACGGCGCATCTCGCTGCCTATGTGGCTTTCGAGTCGCTGCTCCTGCTCGAACACCGCCCCGCTCGCGAGTCTTGATAAACGGCTGAACGGCGGACGTTTTCATCTCGCATGAATCGGGGAAGTTTCCGTTATGCAGCGAACTGTGTGTACCGAAAACCTTAGAGTCTGGCAGCGGTAGCTAAGTCCGGTGTGAATGACCGGAAAATTCTGAAGAATCTTCAACTTGTGCACACCGGTAGAAGTAAGATCGTTGAAATTGTAGACGCACATCTCGAAACACTTGCGCGCCACCGGCGGGCCGCCGAAAGTCTACGGAGACAAGTTGCCCTTTTTTGGAAGGTCCTTTCCGCAGGAAAAGCGGCCAGACCTCCTACAGCAGTCGCGCCGTGGCTGATTTGATGCTACAAATCTCAGTGCCCGAAATAGCAGGGGCTGCGGATGTCCAATCTTCGAGTAACAGCGGCTTCTGCCATTTGTGCGCTGCTTGGCCTGAACCCAACGATAGCTCAAGCCGGTCCTTGCACCGCCGATATTGCACAATTCGAAGCAGCCATTCGCCAATCGGCAGGCAATCCGTTTGCCGGATTGACGGCGCGGCAGTCAGTCAATGCGGAACTTGGCCGCCAGCCAACGCCTGAATCTTT
>Ga0209526_10000337_pt1 | contig 29468 bp, 25 predicted proteins | sample JacPinW_OM2H0_M1_FD_188566 | JGI IMG/M metagenome (GOLD analysis project Ga0209526, IMG submission 188566) | Forest soil microbial communities from Algoma, Ontario, Canada - Jack Pine, Ontario site 1_JW_OM2H0_M1 (SPAdes) (version 2) | ecosystem: Environmental > Terrestrial > Soil > Boreal... | reverse complement strand
TGGGGTCTACCAGCAAAAGAGGAGCCCGCGGACGTGATCTTCATCACGCACGCCCATGCCGATCACTTCGAGCCCGAAGACATCGCAAAGATCCGCAAGAGCACGACGCAGTTCGTGGCTCCGCGGGACGTGGCGGAGAAGCTCGAGGGCAAGGTCAAGGCGATCAAGCCGGGAGAGTCGCTGGAGGTCGCCGGAATCAAGTTCCAGACGGTGCCTGCCTACAGCACCGTGGAGCACCGGCTTCAGACCCACCCGAAGAGCAACAACTGGGTGGGCTACATCTTGAGCCTGGACGGACATCGCTACTGGTTCTCGGGTGACGGTGATCCCAATCCCGACATCGAGCAGATCAAGACCGATGTCGCCCTGATCTGCATCGGTGGCGACCCGTACGTCATGAACGCCTCCGAGGCAGCCGGCGTCGTGAAGAAGATCAAGCCCCAACTGGCGGTCCCGAACCATTACGGATTCGTCGTCGGGATGGCCTCGGACGGAGAAAAGTTTGCGAAGGAGGCTGCGCCGGTCAAAGTCCAGATCATGAAGCCGGTCAACGCCTTCGAAAGGACAGGAGCCGCCGCGCATTAGGTAGCGGCTACCCCCACCCTGACCCCCTGAGGTGGAGGGAAAGAGTCTGACTGCCGCAAGGGGGGAGGGAAACACACGCTTAGGGAACTTTCTCCGTCCGTCGGCGTCTGAGTACTGACGCTCACGACGGAACAGGAGGTTCCTCATGGTTAACAAGCTCGTTCCCGCGGCGGCGGCTACCCTGGTGCTCTTTCTCACGCAGGCGCTCCCGGCGGCGGCCTGCGGCGGTCTGATCGCTCCGAACGGCGCGATCCGGCTGGAGCGGGCGACCACGCTCGTCGCGTGGCACGACGGCGTCGAACGCTACTTGACCAGCTTTAGCTACAACGGCGAGGCCTCCAGCTTCGGCTGGATCGTGCCACTACCGGCCGTCCCCGAGAAAGTCGAGGAGGGGGGAGGCTGGACGCTGCAGCGGCTCTTCCGCGAAACCCATCCGCAACCCGCGATCCTCGACTTCAGTTTCGCGGCCGGCGCGGCCCACCAATCGGTTGAGGTCCTGCAACAGGTCCAGGTCCGGGCGCTGGACATTACCGTCTTGCGTGGCAGCGGCCAGGGCGTCCTCGACTGGGCGGCCGGCAACGGCTTCGCCATCGATGCCGAAACCCACGCCCACATCCTCCAGTACGCGAAGGGCAGCCCGGTCTTCATGGCGGCCAAGTACAACGCCGATCGCGCTGCGAAACAGGGCCTGATCTTCGGCGACGGCGCGCCGGTTCTGATCACGCTCAAGGTGGCGCATCCGTGGATTCCGTTCGAAGTCCTCGCCAACGGGTCGCAGGTGCAGGCGGACCTCTACTTGCTGTCGGACAAGCCCGTGAACACCAGCGAGTGGCGCGCGCTGATCGGCGCTACCGGCGTCGGCACGACCGTGCAGGGCGCCGAAGGCTTCACGCTCCAGTTTCAGGAAAAGATGACCGACAGCCTTTACCGGGATCTCTCGACGGACAAGAACATGAGCTGGGTGCGCCGGGACAGCTGGCTGAGCTACCTGAGCCTCAATGCCCCGGACGAGAAAGTCACCTACGACATGAGCGTGACGCCGATGGGGGTCGTGAAGGTCGCCCCATTCGGCACCAAGCCGATGACGATCGTCGATGGCAACCCGACGGCGGCCCGGGCGCTCGACGTGCCGACGGCGCCGATGGGCACCGCGCTGACGTTGGTGATCCTCGGCATCGTGATCGGCGCGGCGCTCTGGATTCTCAAGCCTCGGGAAGCGTAAACAACCATCCGTCTCTGGGCCGGCGGGTTTCCCCTCCGCCGGCCTTTCAAATATTGCTCCGAGACTGCCCCCCATCGACGGTCCAGCACGCGCCGGTGACGAGGCTGGCCCGGTCGGAGGCCAGGAAGGTGACGACGGCGGCGACTTCTTCGGGCTTGCCGAACCTGCCCAATGGAATATCGGATTTGATGAAAGCCGCGATCCCGTCGGGGTCGGCCTGCCGCCGCCGTTCCCAGCTGCTGCCCGGGAACATCAAAGAACCGGGCGCCACGCTGTTGACCAGGATATTGTCCCTGGCCAGCTCGCGCGAGAGCGCCTTCGCCAGGCTGATCTCCGCGGCCTTGGCCATGTTGTAGCCGGGCCGTCCGCCGCTTTCCCGGCCGTAGACCGATGTAATGAAAATGATCCGGCCGCGCTGCCGGCGGCGCATGAACGGCACCGCGGCCCGTGCGGCACGCAGACCGGCCAGGACGTTTACCTCCAGGCTCTGCGTGAACTCCGCATCCGGGGCGTCGAGTCCGGCGCCGCCACCGCCGCCTGCATTGTGCACCAGGACATCCAGGCCCTCGAAGTGTGATGCCGCCGCGTCGATGAAGGCTTCGACCTCGCCCGGCCCGGCCACGTCCGCCGTCTTGGCGAAGACGTCATGGCCGAGGGCACGGGCGGCCGTGTCCAGGCGGCTGCGGTCGCGGGCACAGATCGCGACCCGGCAGCCTTCGGCCAGCAAGCTCTGCGCGATCGCATAGCCGAGCCCGTGGCTGCCCCCGGTAACGGCCGCGACCCGGCCCTGAAGACCGAGGTCCAACGGTTAGCGGACTTGCTGAGCTTCGGCGATCGCCGGGACGGCCGCAGCCGGAGCGCCGCGGCTTACCAGGGCTTTCTCGGTCTTTGGATCGAACAGGTGCAGGTGGTGCGTATCGATGGCGACCTGAACGTTCTGCCCGGGCTGGATGTCGCTGCTGCGCGGGTCCATCCGGGAGGTCAGCGTTTTGCCGCCAATGTTCAAGTAGACAAAGATCTCGCTGCCCATGCTCTCGACGACTTCGACTTTGCTGTTGATCTTCGGAAGGCCGTCACGGCCTGGGAAGCGAATGTCCTTGATGTCCTCGGGCCGGACGCCCATGATGACCTCCTGGCCTCGCGTCCCGCCGGCTTCAGACAGCATGCGGTCTTCCACCGGAAGCTGGAACCCCTCGCCGGTGAGCATCGCCTGGCCGTCGCCGCCGACCTTGACGTTGAGGAAATTCATGGCCGGGCTGCCGATGAAGCCCGCGACGAACAAGTTGATCGGATGCTCATACAGGGTCTGGGGCGTGTCGAATTGCTGGACGATGCCGTTGTTCAGCACGACGATCCGGTCACCCATGGTCATCGCTTCGACCTGGTCATGGGTCACATAGATAAAGGTTGTCTGAAGCCGCTGGTGCAGCTTGAGGATCTGAACCCGGGTCTGAACCCTGAGCTTGGCGTCCAGGTTCGAGAGCGGCTCGTCCATCAGGAAGACCTGGGGCTGACGGACAATGGCCCGGCCCAGGGCCACGCGTTGCCGCTGGCCGCCTGACAGCGCCTTCGGCTTGCGGTCCAGGAACGGGTCGAGGCCCAGGATCTGGGCGGCGTCACGGACGCGTTTGTCGATCTCGCCCTTGGGCGTCTTGCGCAACTTGAGCCCGAACGACAGGTTGTCGTAGACCGTCATGTGCGGGTAGAGCGCATACGACTGGAAGACCATCGCGATGTCGCGGTCCTTGGGGGCGACGTCGTTGACGACCCGGTCGCCGATCTTGACGGTGCCGTCGCTGATCTCCTCGAGGCCGGCCAGCATCCGGAGGGCCGTCGACTTGCCGGAGCCGGAGGGGCCGACCAGGACGACGAACTCCTTGTCCTTGATCTCGGCGCTCATGTCGGTGATTACCGTGTTGCCGGGGTATCGCTTATACACGTGCTCGTAAGTCACACCTGCCATGTCGCTCTCAGTCTATGCACCTCGCCACCGATTACGCAAGCGAGACGTTCGATAGCCCCGCTGAGGACTATATGGTCATTTGATATCGCGGCGCACCCGTTTTGCGACTGCTGTGTTAGCCTGAATGTAAGAGCTTACAGCACCTCCCGGGGAAGAGCCACTTGGGAAAGCGCGCGCCGACCATCTATACAGTTGCCGCCCATGCCGGCGTCTCGATCGCGACCGTATCCCGGGTCGAACGGGGACATCCAAACGTCTCCGCGCCAACCGCCAGGCGGGTCCGTGCCTCGATGCGGCTGGTCGGATACCGTCCGAATGCGGCGGCGCGGGCGCTGGCGATGCAGCACCAGGGCGCCATTGGGCTCGTGTTCCCGCACCTTTCCGGCCCCTATTACACCGGCGTCTTGCAGGGTGTTGAGGCGCAAGCGACCGAGGGCGGGGCGAGCCTGGTGATCATTGGCACCCACGGCCGAACCCAGGCCGACCGACTGGTGAGGGAGCTCAGCGGCCGGGTCGACGGGGTGATCGTGATGGGCCGAACCGTCTCCGACGACCTGATCGCCGACCTCCAACGACGAGGGTTGCCAGTCGTCTTACTCGCCCGCCCTTCGGTTGGAACCGCCGACGTGGTCCGCACCGAGAGTCGGGCGAGCGCCGAGGCGCTCACCAGCCACCTTATCGGGCATGGCCACTACCAGATCGCCTTCATCGGTGACCCCCCGTCCTCACCTGACGCGGCCGAGCGCTGGGCCGGCTTTGTCGCGGCCCACCGCGCCGAGGGTCTACCGGTGCCGATTCATCCTGTGGTCAGTGCATTTCGCGAGGTCGAAGGCCGGGCGGCTGCGCTCACGGTACTGGCCAGCCCATCGAGGCCAAGCGCGCTCTTCTGCGCAAACGACGAAATCGCGATGGGCGCCTACACCGCCGCAGTGGAGTTCGGGCTGGCGATCCCGAGCGACCTCGCTATCACTGGGTGGGACGACATTGCCGTGGCCCGGTTTCTGGCACCCGGGCTCACCACCGTCCGACAGCCCCTCGGTCAGATCGGGGCACTGGCCGCGCGCCTACTCCTCGAGCGGATCAACGGAACCCGTCGCAAATCGGTGTCCACCGTTCTTCCGACCGAAATCATGATTCGTTCGAGCTGCGGCTGCGCCTCCCAAGAAGATAGTTAGTCGCGTCCCGGCGCTGAGGTGGCAGCCGGCCCACGGGCCGGCTGCCAGGACGAAGGCCGGACTGTCGCGTCCGACCCTTTTATTGATTCCCGCCGCCGTCGCCGTTACCGGAGATCGAGAAGGTCTCGAGCGGGAGATACTGCCGCGCCGCTTCGCTGACCGAGTCGGCGGCGAAGTGGTGTTGCATCGCCCGGTTATCCAGGGCATTGTCCAGGGCGGCCATGATCATGGACTGGTCGAGGACCAGAGCGCGGTGACCGACCTGCTTGGTTACGGGATTCACCGCATCGTAAAAGCCACCATTGGCCCGGTAGATATCAGGGTAAAGCGCCCGCAATTTTTGAATGTTGGCATAGGCCTGCTGAGGCAGGACGTCCAACGCGATAAAGGACGCATGCGGGGTCACGACGTCCTCGGTGGCGCACCCATGGCATTGCGACAACCCCTGGTTCGGGTGGCTGGCGTTTGCCCCGCCGCCGAAATAGGGGAAGAGCAAGCCCTCCACGCCGAAGCCGCCGTAGCCACCGGTGTCGTCGGCCGTGCTGGATGGGGACATGCCCCAGACCGGGTAGTTCAATGCCTCGGTCGCGTACTTCATTTGGACCTGCGCCGTCCGGAGATCAGCCAGGCCGAAGCTGTGGGGTCCCCAGGTTGTCTCCGGCACGACCACGTTCGCCATCAACCCCTCGAAGGTCCCGCCGGCGAAGGTTGGGATAAAGCGGAGATCGCTGCCCGGATAGGTGTAGTGCCCTTCCCAGACCTTGAATCGCTTGCCCGACTGTGGATCAGTGAACACCTGCCAGGAACCGCCCATCGGCCACTGCCCCTGCCAGGAGAAGTCCGGATCGCTCGCGCACTGCATCGGCGGAAGCTCGCGCCAGCTGCGCCACCACACGTCGCCGGGCATTTGATGCAGGCCCATCCCGATGTAGGCCGAGATGCGGGGATCACTGTAGAAGGCGCCGTTGTGATAGTAGTGCGTCCAGTTGTCGCCCTGGTCGACCGGGTGCCCTACGTAGTAGCCGCCGTACATCTGCCCCGTCGGTTGATTCCCGGGGACGGCGGGGTTCACGTTACAAGCTGTTTGGGGCCGGTTGTCGTAGAAGAGTCCAAAGTTCATCGGAGCCAGCAGCTTGTTCACCAGTGAGCGCAGGTTGGGCATCGCGCTGCGCGCCACGACGAGTCCCGACGCGTACCAGCCGTTGTCGACGTTGGAGATGAAGTAGCAGTTATCGAAGGTCGGCGTCGGCTCGGTCGAGCAGTCGATGTCGTTCGGGTTACGTATCACATGCCCGGTCGTGGTGTCGTACCACTGGTACAGGAATCCATGATCGCTTTTCAGCTTGCGGACTTCGGTGAGCGTCGCCGCGATCTCCGAGCTTGCCTCCCGATGGCTGATGATGCCGAGATCGTTGGCAGCCACCACGGCCCACAGGTACACCCCGATGTTGGCGGCCGAGGTGTAGGTGCCACGCAGTCCATTAGGACCGATGTTGTCCAGCGGCAAATGGGTTCTCGGGTCGACGTCGGTGGCGTAAAACTTCCAGGTATCCCGGGCGATGCTCAGCAGGGTTGCCCGCTGCGCGTGCGTCAAGCCGCCGCTGGTTGAAGCGCCGCTGCCGTCCGCGGCACCCACCCACTGCGCCGGTAGCAGCGTCAGGGCCATGACGGTCAACACCACCAACAAGCGCCGGATCTTGGTCGCGCCAAATAGCCGTTCTCTTCTCATGTGGCAGCTCCTCCTCTGGGAATTCAACGTGTCGAGCCGTTGCCATCGGTCGCGAACGGGGTGGCCACCGCATCGAGCAACTGGATCGTGTACTCGTGCTTTGGATTCTGCAGAACGTATTTGGTCGGGCCCTGCTCGACGACCTTGCCTTTGTGCAGCACGAGAATCTCGTCGGTGATCACCCGGGCACCCAGCAGGTCATGAGTGATATACAGCAGGCTCAGGCCTCGATTCGCGCGCAGGTCGGCCAGCAGCCTCAGCACACCGGCCCGAAGCGACACGTCGAGCATCGAGACCGGTTCGTCGGCCACCAGAAGCTCCGGGTCGCAGGCCAGCGCACGAGCGACGACGACGCGCTGTCGCTGGCCACCAGAGAGTTGATGCGGCAACTTGGCCGCGTACTGGCCGGGCGGCGTCAGCCCGACTGTCTCAAGCAGCTCGTGGACGCGGTCCCGGGCCCGGGCCGCGGACATGTTGAGGAAGTTCTGTAAGGGACGGGTGACGGTGTACGCGACCGTATGCAGTGGGTTCAGCGCGGCGTACGGATCCTGGAAGATCATCTGCGCCCGGCTGTGGTATTTCCGCAACCCGTTGGCGTGCAGGCTTTCCACCGCCAACTCGCCGAACCTGATCGAGCCTGAGGTCGGCCGCTCCGAGCCGGTAATCATTTTGGCGAGCGTGCTCTTGCCGCTGCCGCTCGCCCCGACGAGACCGATTGCCGATCCAGGCGGGATGGTGAACGACACGTTATCGACTGCGGTGAACCTTCCGCTGCCGCGCCCCCGGACCCGATAAATCTTTGAAACGCCGTCGACGACAACGGGCGGGACCGAACTGGCCTTCCCAGACGCCCGTTGCCCGTCTGGCACTTGCCTCATGTCTGGCCGACCCTGCCGGACGCGACCTTCGCTGCCACCGCCTTCGCGCCGGGAACCTTGTCCGACGGAGCCCTAACGTGGCACGCGGCCAGCCCGCGGCCCAGCGGCGCCAGTGGCGGGACCACCTTCCAGCAGATGTCCTGCACAAGTGGGCACCGAGGCGCGAAAGCACAGCCGGAAACAGGCAACGACAGGTCAGGCGGCGAGCCGGGAATCCCCGCGAGGTGGATCTCTTCGGCGCGCGGGTCGGCATAGCAACGGAGTAGCGCTTCCGTGTACGGGTGATGCAACCCGCGGACCAGATCTTTCGAGGGTTGGTCCTCGACAATCCGGCCGGCGTACATCACCATCACTCGGTTCGTGGACTCGAGGACGACACCGAGGTCGTGGCTGATCAGGATCGCCGTGAACCCGCTCTCTTGTTGCAGCTCCTGGATGGTCTTCATCACAGCCTTCTGCACGATGACGTCGAGTGCCGTTGTCGGCTCGTCGAAGACGATCATCCTGGGTTCGAGCGCAAGCACCAGCGCGATCGACACCCGTTGGCGCATCCCTCCCGATAGCTCGAATGGGAATTTGGCCAGCACGGCAGGGTCGAGGCGAACCTTGCCGAGCAGCTCGGCCCCCCGGCGCCGGACGGCCGCACGCGGGTGGTGCTCGCCCGACCGGGCGTGCGCCTTGAGGATGTCAGCGAAATGGTCCTCGACGTTGCGGACCGGGTTCAGCGCGTTCATCCCGCTCTGGAGGACGATGGCGAACCCGTTGCGTCGCTGCCGGCGCAATACCTCGCCGGACAGGCTGGCCACGTCGACACCGTCGAACTGAATCACCCCGTTCTCCAGGCGGGCGGGCGCGCGTAGCATTCTCGTCAGCGCGAACCCCAGCGTCGACTTGCCGCATCCCGACTCGCCGACCAGTCCGACGAACTCGCCCTCCTCGAGCGCAAGGTCGACCTCGCGCACCGACCAGATCCGTGTCCCGCGGCTGGGCTCGTAGACGACGTTGACGCCGTGCACGTCAAGAAGCGTCATAACTTCTCCCCTCGTCGTCATGACTTCTCACGGAGTCGCGGGTTGGATAGCGCGTCGACGCCGAAGTTGACCAGCGTGAACGACAACGCGAGCAGGGCGATCGCCAACCCGGGAGCGAAGATCATCACCCACTGACCGGTCAGCAGCGCGTTCTGTTGCTGTGCGTAATACAGGATCGTTCCCCAGCTGACTGTGTTGGGGTCACCCAGCCCGAGGAACTCAAGGCTGGCCTCGGCCATCACGGCGGCGGTTGCCGCGGCGAAGAAGCTGCCCGCGACGAGCGAGGTCATGTTTGGAAGGATTTCCCGGAACACGACCCGGAAGAGGCGTTCACCGGAGAACTGTGCCGACGTCACAAACTCGCGGGTGCGCAGCGTGGAGGCCTGGCTGCGGATCACGCGGGCGCCCGTGGCCCAGCTGGTGAACGCGACGACCAGCACGATGGTCCACACCGACCGGCTCTTCAGGTAAGCAGCCAGAATGAACATCAGTGGCAGCCCGGGAATCACCAGCGCCAGGTTGGTCACAAAGCTGAGCACTTCGTCGACGACCCCCGGCCGGTAGCCGGCGATCAGGCCGATCGTCACCGCCACGAACGTCGCCACCGCTCCGGCAATGATCCCGACGAGTAACGAGATCCGGGCGCCGTAGATCATCTGAGAAAAGACGTCCTGTCCGTTGCCGGTGGTCCCAAACCAATTGGTGGCATTGGGGCCGAGATATGGGGGAAAAGTGGTCGCCGTCGGCGAGTGCGGCGCGATCAGTGGCGCCAGGAGCGCCACGAGGATGTCCAGGCCGAGAATGACGAGGCCGATGCGGGCCTTGCCGTTAGCCCAGAGCGTCCGGAGCGAGCGCCCGATGAACCGGAACGGTCCCGGAACGGAGCTGGCACGACCGGGAGGAATCTGGACCGCGGCGCCGGGAACAGTCGGCGGCGGGACGGATGTGACAATGCTCATGCTTGTCGTACCCGGGGATCTAGGCGTACGTAGAGCAGATCGACGACGAATATGGCGACCAGCATGGTCACGGTGATGACCAGGAACAGCGCCTGCATCAACGGAAAGTCGTGGTTGGACACGGCGATGTAGAGCAGGTTGCCCAGACCGGGATAGCTGAAGACGCCCTCGACCAAAACCGATCCGCCGACAACGGCACCCAACGAGAGGCCGAACGCCGTGACGTTGGGCAGGATGGCGTTGCGGGCGGCATAAAGCAGAGCGATCGTCCGGGTGCGCAGCCCGTTGGCCTCGGCAAACGTCACGTAGTCCTCGCCCAGGGTGTTGATCATGTTGTTGCGCATGCCAAAGACCCAGCCGGACAGCGTAGTGATCGCCAGGGTCACCGCCGGGAGGATGCTGTGGTAGACCGCGTCAGCAAGAAATGACGGGCTCAGGTTCGGCGTCTCACCCGGGTTGTACCCACCTTTAATCGGGAACAAGCTGAGCTTGAACGCCAAGACGTACAGCAGCAACAGTCCGAGCCAGAACGGCGGAAAAGCCGCAAGAAACGTCGCGCCCAGCGTGACGGTCGTGTCGGCCGGCTTGCCGCGCCGCCAGCCTGCATACACGCCCAGCAGCGTGCCGATGATGAACGCCACAATCGTGGTCACGCCGACCAGGCCGAGCGTCCATGGGGCGGCCTTGCCGATCGTCTGCGCGACCGTCTCAGTGGGGAAAGAGTACGAGCTCCCGAAGTTGAGATGCACGATGCCCGACAGATAGTCCCCGTACTGACTGAGGAGGCTGGCGTGCGGCGAGCCAAGCTGGATCTCGACGGCTTGCCGTTCGGCGTTGGTGATCGGGACGCCGCTGGACGCGAGCCTGGCTAATGCTGCGTCGACGGGGGACCCCGGCATCAAACGCGGCAAAAGAAAGTTCAGGGTGATCGCCCCCCAGAGGGTGATCAGGAACAGCGCCCCCTTGCGGGCCACGTATCTCATGGCCCGCAACCGGATAGCACTGCTGGCCACCTGTCAACGGTGCGTTTCATTTCGTCGGGGGTCACGTCAGGCCTTGGTGAGGTGCGTCACCACCGTCAACAGCGAGTTGTTGTAGCTGGTAGGCAGCGTGTAGGGATTGGCGGCCGACGGCCAACCGGTGAAACGTTTCGTCGAGAACAGACCCCAGCTTCCGCCGTAGTACATGAGCACGATCGGAACCTTTTTGTACATGACCTGCTCGAGCGCATAGGTTGCCTGCTGCTGGGCCGACGAGTCGGTGGCCGAGGCTAGTGTGGCGAGCGCCGTGTCGACCGATGTGTCCTTGAAGCGCTCGAAGTTATTCGCCGTAGGCGTGTTCACGGGTGTGGCGAAGCTGCTGCTCAGCGCGAGGCTGTAGTCGGTGTACGGGTCGCCACTGCCACCGAAGCCGCCGATTGCGGCGTCGAAGGTTCCCGCCTGGATCGTCTGCGAGTACTGGGCGTACTGTGGCAGGTCCAAACTCGCGTTGATTCCAATGCTGCCCAGCTGATTGACGACCTCCTTGGCCGCCGCCACCCAGTCGCTGAAGTTGCCCGGCATGACGATCGTCATGGTGGCCTGTCTACCGCCTTTCATCAGCTTGCCGCCTTGCGACGCGTAGCCGGCCTGCGCGAACGCCGCCTGCGCGCCCGACGTGTCCTGCGTCACATTGCCCTGGTTCGGCAGGCTCGGGTCGAGCCACTTCTTGAGGTTCGGCAGAATCAACCCGGACATGCTGGCCTGGTCGAGGTAGCCGTTGACCGCCTTCGTGGCGATCGTGGTGCGGTTCAGCGCCAGCGACAGGCCCGTCCGGAAGTTGACATCGGAGTAAGGGGCCTTCGTGAGGTTGAGGTAGAGACCGATCGTGCCGCCCGGCGGGAACCAGTATTGGTTGTGCGCCGGGTCACGAGCCACGTAGGTCGTCTTCACGTCGGGAAGGAAGTTGTAGGACCAGTCGAACTTGCCGCTGACCACGTCGAGCTGGTTGGTGCTCTGGTTACTCGCCTGCGCGGGAAACAGCACCTCTGCGGGCACGATCTTGTCGGCCTGCCAGTACGTCGGGTTCTTCTTTAGCGAGTACTGGGTCGGCGCGAAGCTGTCCAGCGTGAAGGGTCCGGTCCCAACCGGTTTGATGTTTGGGTCCTTGACCGGATCCGAGAGTGCCGACCAGATGTGCTCCGGCACGATCGGGGTCTGCGCGATGGAGATGGCGAACGGGACGTTGGCGGCGGAGAACTTCATCGTGACGTCGTTGCCGCTGGCGGAGACTGAGGTGATCTGCTGCCAGACTGCCTTCCCGTCCAGTGCGGGGTACTTCTTGAGCAGGTTGAAGCTGAAGACGACATCGGCGGGAGTAAAGTCCTTGCCGTCGCTCCATTTCACGCCCTGCCGGATGGTGTAGACGAGCGTGGTTGGATCGGTGAATTTGTGGCCGGTGGCAAGAAACGGCGTGTATGCGCCGTCGATCGGGCTCGGGATCTCAAGGGGCTCGTAGATCAGATTGGTGCCGTGTAGCTGGGAGCCTTGGAACGGGTTGAAGTTCTCGACCAGCGTGGGATTGCCCGAGTCACCCTGGATCGTCAGCGTGCCGCTGCCAGCGCCCCCCGTGTTGGAATTGTTGCCGCAGCCGCTCGCGGCAACCAAGGCAAGCGCCACGGCGGCCGCGCAGAGCGTCGTCGACTTCGCTCGCCCTCTGAATCGCTCGATCATCTCGATCTCCTCCTTCCCGTCGTGGATGCCCCTCCGTTAAGTCGGTCGCAGGCGTCGGGGCAGCACGCCTGGCATGACGGCTCGCTCAGCCGGTCAGGCTGCACGGGCCGCGAACTTTGCCGCAGTCACGGCGAGCCACTGGATCAATCGTTGTCGCTTCCGTCCTCACTAATTGGTTGGGTGGCTACCTCCCACATCGAGACACAATCGACATCGTGAATCCTGTAGTAAGCGCTTACGGCTTATCTACGCTCAGGTATACGCCTCAGCAATTAGGCCGGTCAAGCCTGCAAGCTGGCGGCCACCTTCCAGGGTGCCAGTCGCGGGTTGCATACGCGGATTGCATAGCCGGATGCATCACCGCTTCCAATCGGGGAACGGAGCGCCTCGCCTTGACGGGTTTAGCTACAGAGGTCTATATGTTGGAGCATCGTTGCCAGGCCAGTTCTGTGTTTGATTAGCCCCAATTCAGAGGACAAACAGGAATCGATACCTGACCCTCAGTCAAGCGATCGTGCGGTGAGCGCTCGTGACGCGCTCCTGAGCTACTAGTGTCTCAGCCAGTCGAGCGACAGGATGATTCTGGGGCTCGGCTGGACTGGGAGCGCCGCGTCGGCCAGCGTCGCGATTCGGCCGCCGCCGCCATCGCCGTGCAGTTGCCCCCGCCCAAGGAGGTGCTGGCTGAGCCCGGCGGGGGACAGGTGACGCTTCGCTGGACGTCCGTCCAGGGTGCGGCAGGATATGTGGTGCAGCGCGCGGACACGGCTGACAGCGCCTTCCAGACGATCGACCACGGCGGCGGCGACGTGCTCGCCGTGCCCGGACCGTCGTACGCGGACACGACCGGCCGTCCCGGCGTCGACTACTGGTATTCCGTCGCGTCGCTGAGCTCCGCGGACGGGTCGCACGGTCCGGGGTCAATCCCGGTACGGGCGGCGGCAACCCGGGTCGCCGGCAACATCGATATCGAGGTCGAAGCCGGGCGCGTCATCGGCGCGCTGGCCCGACCCTGGCGGATGGTCGGCGCAGAGCACTTATCGCAGCTGTTCTACGGGCGCAACGAGCATGGCATTCCGGTCGGCGCGGAGTTCGCCGATGCGCTGCACCTTGCGCATGATGAACTCGGGGTCGACCACATTCGCGCGCATGGCATCCTGCTCGACGATCTGGGGGTCTACACCGAGGCCAACGGTGTGCCGCATTTCGATTTCGACGGCGTTGACCGCGTGTACGACCGCCTGTTGCAGCTCGGCCTTCGGCCGGTGGTCGAGCTTTCGTTCATGCCGCGGGCACTGGCGCGCGATCCGACGGCGACCGTGTTTGCGTATGGGGCGATCGTGTCGCCACCGAAGAGTTGGGAGTGGTGGGGCCAGCTCGTGGGCACGCTGACTCGACACCTCGTGGATCGCTATGGCCTCGACGAGGTCTCGTCATGGGGGTTCGAAGTCTGGAACGAGCCGAACCTCGCCGTGTTCTGGACCGGCACCCGGGCCGAATATTTCCGTCTCTTTGACGAGGCCGCCGCCGCCATCAAGGCGGTCGATTCTCGGCTGCTGGTGGGTGGCCCCGCGACGGCCGCCGCTGGCTGGATCGGCGACTTCGCCGCCCACCTGTTGGAGGTCAAGGCCCCGCTGGATTTCTTTGCCACCCACACCTACGGCAATCTGCCCCTGGACGTCGCGGCCACGGCCGCCGACGTTGGATTCGGGCCGAAGCCGGTGTGGTGGACGGAGTGGGGGGTAAGCCCGACACACTTCGCGCCGATCCACGACTCGGTACTCGCTGCACCCTTCGTCCTTCATGGCATGTTCTCGGCGATGGAGCGGGCCGAGTATCTCGCGTACTGGGTCGTCTCCGACCATTTCGAAGAACTGGGCCATCCCCCGCGGTTATTGCATGGCGGCTTTGGCCTCTTGACCGTGGGCAACCTTCGCAAGCCGCGCTACTGGGCGCTCCGGATGCTGCAGATGCTGGGTGGGCAGCGGCTGGCAGCGGTTGTTGCGGGAGACGGGGCAGGCTCGATGGTGCAAGCGATTGCCGCGACCGGTCCGGATGGCACGCTGCAGGTGCTCGTGTGGAACGGGACGCTGGATCAGACGAAGGTGGATGGCGAGCCCCTCCTCGGTCGCCGGGTCCGGCTGCGAGTCCACGGCGTGCCGTCGGGTCGTTATCGGCAGGAACATCTGCGGGTCGATGCGATCCACTCGAATGTCGTCGCCAGCTGGGAGGCGATTGGCAGACCGGACTGGCCGGATGCCGACGGATGGGCTGCGCTACACAAGAATGACCGGCTGGAGTCATTGACACCAATCGCCAACATCGACATTTCAGATGGCGAACTTGGCCTGGATTTCGACCTGCCAATGCCCGGGATTTCGCTGATTCGGCTGTCCCCTGACGCGTGAGCGAACAGCTGTTTGGGCCGACCTTCGTTTCCGATAGGAAACGTGGACGCCAGCGTTATACGACTGGCATTATTTGATTGGGAAGGGTCGATTCATCGACGACGCAGCTCCCGGGAGAGCGCGCCCAGCCGACCCAGGGATGTTGATTACACGTGGCAACCGAACCAGAGTCTCTTCATCGACCCCCGACGCCCGCCGCTAGCCTAAACGGACATCACCGCGGGCTGATCTTCGACTTCGATGGCACGCTGGTTGACAGCTATCCGCTGATCGAGGCCGCGTTCGCGCATGTGATGCGCACGCATCGACTCGACGACGCGGCGCGCCAGCTCTTCCGGCAGAGCCGCGGCCTGCCCCTGCCCGAGCAGATGCGGCTCGTCGCGCCGCATATGTGGGAGGAGCTGGTTGCCACCTATCGGTCCGTGGACTCGACCCTGGGACACGCGCGCGTCTTTCGCGGCATCCCGACGCTTGTCCGAAAGCTTCATCAAGCCGGTTCGCCGCTTGGCGTGGTCTCTTGCAAGCGGCGCGCCCTCGTCGAGGCCGAGCTCGAGGCGGCCGGGCTGCGGGCGTTCTTCGACGTGGTGATCGGCTTCGAAGACGTGACGCCGCCGAAGCCCGCGCCTGATCCTTTACTGGCGGCCATCGCGCACCTCGGATTGTCTCGCTCGAGTGCGGTCTACGTCGGCGACAGCATGGTCGACCTCGAGACCGGCCGAGCTGCTCGCGTTCGCACCGTGCTGGCGGCGTGGGGGCTGACGCCGGAGCTTCGCGAAGCGTTCCGCCGGCATCGACTGTGGGCGACGCGGCCTTCCGAGATGCTGGCCCTGGTGCTGACTCCGCCGAACGGCAACGGACACAAGCGCGCCGCGTAGGCACCCGGTGATGGCTAGTATCTTGCGTGATGGCACGCTCGCGGTCACGGGCATCCAGGGCATCCAGGGCATCCAGGGCATCCAGGGCGAGAGCCAATCGTCGGGCCGCCCCACGGTCCGTTTTCTCGCTGCCCAGAACCGGCTACGTCCGCACCTCTGAGGCATTCAGAAAACCGAAGCGATCGTTGCGATTGCCGCAGCGAAAGGGTGAGAGCGATAAGGCTTACGCGGCCCGGCTGGACGCCGCCCGCGTGGAAGCCTATGAGCGGGCCCTACGACCCCGGGTCGCGACGCGAGCGAGGCGGGCAACGTAACAGCCCCTCGCAGTGGCCGCCGAAGCTTCCGCGAGCCGCCGCGAGCCGCCGCGAGCCGCCACCATCAGAAAAGTCGAGTGGACTGAAGGTTATTGACAGACAGCTGTCGTAACCATGCCTCAGGCTTGGATCATGGCCGTCGTAGGGGTCCAAACAAGACCGGCGACTCTGGGTTTGGAGGCTGCTGTTGAGACGGTGCGGGCCGGCGTCCAGGCGATGTCTGCTCTGGTGCGGCGCGCGGACGGCGAGGCGCTGGGCGAAGCTCTGATCCAGATCCGCGAAGCCGGCATCGATCCACTCGAGGCCGTGTTTGCCGAAGGGGTGCGGCGCTTCGACCAGTCGGGCGAGTACCGCGCCGAGGGCGCCCTGAGCATCGTCGAGTGGCTCCGCTCGAGCTGCAACCTGTCGGGCGGCGCCGCCGCCGAGCGGGTGGGCATCGCCCGCCAGCTGGCGAAGCTGCCCGGGACCGAGGCGGCGTTCGCCAGTGGCCAGGTCGGGTACCAGCACGTAGCCGTCATCGCGCGCGCCGCCGAGCACGTGGGCGTGGCGGCGGTCCGCAAAGAGGAGGCCAGCCTGCTGAACGCGGCGCAGACGATGGATCCCGGCCGCTTCACCGGGGTGGCCAAGAGCTTCGAGCATCGCGTCGATGCCCAGGGCGCCCTCGACGAGGCCAATCGGGCCTATGCGCGGCGCTATTTCCACATCAGCGAGCCGCAGGATGGCCTCGTCCGGCTGGATGGGGTGCTCGATGCCGAGGGCGGGGCGACGCTGCGGACGGCACTCGGCGGCCTGATGAAGCCCATCAAGGATGACGAGCGCACCTACGGCCAGCGCTGCGCCGATGCCCTGGTCGAACTCGGCCGGCAGGGCTCCGGCAAGCGCGACGGCGCCGGCCCCCGGCCGCAGCTGATCATCCGGGCCAGCGTCGACACCCTGGCCGGGGTGCCGGGCGCGCCGGCGGGCGAGCTGGAGGGCGGCGGCACGGTCCCGGCCGAGACGGTGCAGCGCTATGCCTGTGACACGGCGCTCATCCGCATCACCGGCCAGGGAGAGTTGGACCATGAGCTCAACCACGCCAGCCGCACCCTCCCGGCATCGACCCGCCGGGCGCTCGAATCACGGGATCGGGCCTGTGTCTTCAAGGCCTGCGGCCGACGGCCCAGCTGGTGCGACGGACATCATCTGGTCTGGTGGACCAGGGGCGGGGCGACGGCGCTGCCCAACCTGGCGCTGCTCTGTCGACCGCATCACCGGATGGTGCACGAAGGCGGCTGGAGGCTGGAACGTCAGAAGGACGGACGGTTCAAGGCGATCCCGCCAGGCCTCAAGGTGGCCGCCAGCGCGCGATCGGCCTGATCTAATTCCGGCGCGGACCCCCTGGCCCGAAGCTCGACCCGGCGCAGATGCCTTGGCCCGGAGCTGGATCCGGCGCGGACCCGCGCGTTCGGAGCTGGACCGGGCGCAGACCCCTTGGCCCGGAGCTGGATCCGGCGCGGACCCGCGCGTTCGGAGCTCGACCGGGCGCAGACCCCTTAGCGGAGCTGGCCACCTGGCCAGCCAGAAGAGCGCGTCGTGAACCGTAGCGGCGACAGGGCGGCTGGTAGCATACGGCGGAATCTTCGATGGACGACGCCTCCTACTTTCAGGCGATCCCGAAGGCGGAGCTACATCTACACCTCGATGGGTCGGTGCGTCCGAAAACGGTGCTGGAGCTCGCCAGGCAGGGCGGGGTGCCGCTTCCGACTGAAGATCCAGAGAGACTGAAAGACTTTCTTCAGGCTACCGACAGCACGGCATCGCTGGTCGAGTACATCGAATACTTCGAGTTGCCAATCGCCGTCCTGCAGACCGTGCCGGCGCTGGAACGCGCTACGTTTGAGCTTTGTGAAGACCTGAAGAACGACAACGTGCGCTATGCCGAGATTCGCTACGGTCCCTGGCTGCACGTGCAGCAGGGTCTTTCGCTGACGGACGTCATCCGGGCCGTTCTCAACGGCTGGACCGCCGGCCGAAAGGCCTTCGGACTCGAGGGCGGCATCATCGTCACGGCATTGCGTGACATGCCGCCGGCACAGAACGTGTCGCTCGCGCAGGTCGCCAGTCGGTACCTGAACGAGGGCGTCGTCGGATTCGACCTCGCCGGCGACGAGGCAGGCCATCCGCCGATCTTGCACGAAGACGCCTTTCGGGTCGCGCGCTCGCTGGGCCTGAACATCACGATTCATGCCGGCGAGGCCGCCGGGCCAGAAAGCGTCCGGCAAGCGATCGCCATGGGCGCCGTTCGACTCGGGCACGGCGTTCGGGCGCAGGAAGACTCAGAAGTCGTCGCGTTGATTCGAGAAAATCGCATCCAACTCGACACGGCTCCCACGAGCAACGCCCAGACGAAGGCCGTGCGCAACTTACGTGAGCATCCATTGAGGCGCTTTCATGAGCAAGGCATCAAGGTCACGATCAGTACGGACTCGCGTACGGTGTCGAATATCACGCTGACCAGCGAGTTCGAGACTGTCAATCGCGTCCTGGGATGCTCGCGGGAGCAAATCTGGGCGATGAATCTTCAGGCGCTGGACGGTGGCTTCGTCGACGAGCTGACCCGCGCGCGGCTAAAGCGCGAGTTCATCGACGCCGAGGCGAGGCTCCGGCAAGCGCCCACGCGCAGCTAGCGCCGGTCCAGGGCCAGGCCCGCGGCTAAGCCCGGTTCGGCCAGGCGGCGACTAGGCCCGGTTCGGCCAGGCGGCGACTAGGGCAGGCTCATGGCCGGTCGGCAGCTAGGGCACGTTTCGTTCGACACCCGAGATCCCCAGAATGTCCGAGAACTGCGGCTTGGCCAGCTTTCGCATCTGGCCCGTATGTGGATCGATGATGTCAATTGCGCCTTGTTGCGCCTCGGTCTCGAGTCCATAAAGCACGCTGCCGTCGAGACTGGCGGCGATGCCGCGCCAGGTGACGTGTGGATCGATATGCCGGACCAGGCGACCCGACGGGTCGAACACCCAGATGCCCTGGATGGCCGGAGCGTCGATGCCGAGTGCGGCGACCCAGCGGCCTTTCGGGTCGACCGCGATGCCGTGGCCCGGTTCGAAGCCTTCTTTGGCGGCAACGTCGATCGACGGCAGCAAGGACGTCAGCCAGCCTGGCAGCGCAGCCGTCGGGCTCGCGCGCTGCTCTCTGAAATCGAACACGGGCCCGGCCTTGCCGGTCCGCGCGTCGAACGTCCTCAGGCCCGTTCCCTCGTTGACGTACAGCGTCATGCCGTCGGGCGACAACGCCATACCACCGGCATTCAGACCGACTTGCGTGACCGGAGCGCTCACGTAGACGGTGGTGTCGGTTGTCAGGTCCGTAATGGCCAGCTGGGCGCCGTAGCCGTCAAACGTGTAAAGCAGCCTTCCATCGCTCGACGCAAGGCTGCCGAGATAGGCCGCGGGCACGCTCGCGTAAGTCCGGGCAAATCGGCTCGTGGACCAGTCATAAGCGACCGTTCCGAGGTCCTGCGTCTGCTGCTGCGTCCTGACCGCGTGATCTAAGAGAACCGTCGTGCTATTTGGCACGATCGTCGGCGTCGAATAGCAGCCCGGCAGTGAGACGGGCTGGCTCAAATCGTGCGGTGGGGAGCCGAGATCGACAACGTGGATCGTCGTCAGGTCGCACAAACCGCCAGACGTGACCATGAGCGCCTTGCCGGGGGCAACGATCCAGCGTGGCCGGGGATCGAGGACTTTGCCGTCTTTGAGTCTGAATGGCGTGACGACGTCCGAGCCCTGCGAGATGTTGTCGAGGTTCACGATCTCGTCCGGAATCCTTGGCAGCGGACCGGCGGTCGGGGCCGGCGCGCCCAGGCGAAGCCCATGAAGCTGCGTTTCGAGCACGATGCCGCCGGCAATCACGACCAGGCTCAGGGTCACCGCCGCGGCGACATTCAGTCCGTGCCGAGCCCACGGGCCGCGCGAAGCCGGGCGTGCCAGCGCGCGCGTAACGAGAAGATCGCCATCGTTCTGTGAGATCTGGTCAGCCCGATGGGCAATACTGCGCCGCAGATCGTCAGAGAGCTGGGTCATGCTTTGCCTCCGGCTGACGGCGCGTAGCCTGGGAGCGCGCGTTGCAAACGAAGCAGCGCTTCGTAGAGCCGCGTCTTTGCCGTGGATTCCGGGATGCTGAGCTCACTGGCGACCTGGTTCAGGGTCAGATCTTCGTAAAAATGCAGGAAGATCACGGCGCGCAACTTCGGGGACAGCCGGCCTACGGCACGGGTGAGGTCGATGTGCACGGCGGGATCCGGCGTCGCGGGCGCCATGACACGATCAGTAAGTCCAAGCACCTGGAACAGCCGGCGTCGGCGCCAGCGTAAGCATTCGTGTAGCACGATCGTACGTAGCCATGGCGTAAACGCCGTCTCGTCTCGAAGCGTCGTGCGCTGGCGCCACGCGATCATGAATGCCTCCTGGACGGCGTCTTCCGCCGCGCTTCGGTCGTGCAGGACGAAGTCGGCGAAGCGAAGCATCGAGCGCGCGTTCGCGCGCAGCAAACGCTCGAGGTCAGCCGGGTTGCTGGCCCGCGCGCCGAGCTCTTCGTCCATCCCCGCCACAGAATAGAGTCAGCGGCAGCTTGAAATAGTTTGGTCGGTTTTAGACCCCGGGGCTTGAAATAGTTTGCTGGGCTTTATACGCCGGGCGGGAGTTAGACGCGGGCGGGAGTTAGACGCCGGCGGGAGTTAGACGCCGGGCGGAAGCTAAGACGGCCGGGCGGGAGGGTTAGGACGCCGGGCGGGAGGGTTAAGACGCCGGGCGGGAGTTAGACGCCGGGCGGAAGCTAAGGCGGCCGGGCGGGAGGATTAGACGCCGGGCGGGAGTTAGACGCCGGGCGGAAGCTAAGACGGCCGGGCGGGAGTTAAGACCCCGGGTTGGAGAGTTAGACGCCGGGCGGGAGTTAGACGCCGGGTGGGGTGAAATCGTCTCGCGAGCTTTAGACGCCGGGAGGGACGGTGTCGGGCGGCGTAATCGCGCCGCTGCGGATCTTGGCCCGAAGGTCCAGCACCTGGTTGATGATGTCCTGGGGGACGACGCTGCTCGGGGTGCTGAAGCCGGTGGCATCGTCCTGAATCGAGAAGGTCTGCTTGCCGGACTTGAACTGCCCGGCCTGTAATCGTTGGATCGTGAGCGCGACCGCCCGGTCGACGCGCTTTAACGCACTGGTTATCACCGCCGGGCTGAGGTACGCCTCGTCGTTGTCGGAGCCAATCGCGTACGCCGCGGCGTCGTATGCCGCGTCGATGTAGCCGCTGGCGCAGCGACCGGTGACTTCGAACAAGAAATCCGCGCCGGCCGTGATCTGTGTGATCCCCAGCTGCTTGCAGAATGCCGTGTCCTGCGAATCCGAATAGGTAATCTTGAAGATCGCGTTGGGGTCGGCCTGCCGGGTGCCGGCCACAAAGCCGGCAATGTACGGATCGACGTTCGGACCATGGTTCGAGCCAAGGATCCCGAGCACGTTGTGGCTCGCGTTGCCCACTTTTGCCTTTTCCATCAGGCCGGCCAGTGCGCCGACGAGGTAAGCGGGCTCCTGTTGATTGAACAGCAGGTCCGTCACGTTGCCGAGCGTTACTTCGTTGCCGTTGTCGTCTACCGGCATCGCGTCGACCAAAGTAAATCTTTGGCTCGCGTGGAGCTGCGCCGCGCGCCAGACGGCGCTTGCCATATCGGGTGAGATCGCGATCACGAGGTCAGGCTTGCCGGCGACACAGCGCTGCAAGCTGGATAAATAATCCGAGGCGGCATGCGACGTCACCACCTGGACATTGACGCCGGCGCTCCGGGCGCCGTCGGCGGCCAGCTGGTTGAAGGTATGCGGCGCCGGCCCATCGGCATTGGTCGCCAGACAGACATGCAAGCTCGCCGTGTCCGGGGGCGAGCCTGGAACACCGCAGGCTGCCAGCAGGAGGGCCAGCATGAGCAGGGCGGCTGCGCGGGTCAACGGCTCAGGACGCCCTCCCGGTTGTTACGCCGATGCGGTCTATGGCGTCGATCATTAGATCCCAGAAGCGATCGACCATCAGCCGCGTCGCGACTTTCGCGTTCGCTGGCCCAAGCCGGGCCGAAAAGTCCGTGACCGTCATGCCCGACGTAAACTCGCCATGGGTCTCGACCGCGACAAAAGCATCGACGTAATGCATCACATCGGGATCAATCACGCCCGCGACGGCGCAGGGGTCGTGCACGGGCGGCGAATCGAAGCCCGCATTTCGCCGATAGGTCTCTCGAAAAAATTCCATGAGTTGCACGGCAATTTTGGCGATCGGGGTGCCCAGCCCAGCGATGCGCTGGAGAACGTCTGGGGTGGCGAGCGCCTGGTGCGTGAGGTCCAGGCCAACCATCGTGAGTGGCCACCCCGACGAAAAAACTATCTTTGCCGCCTCCGGGTCAGCGGCGATATTGAATTCGGCAGCTGGCGTCGTATTGCCTCTCGTGAAGGCGCCACCCATGAGAATTATTTCGTGAACTTTCTGGACGATCCGGGGCTCTTTGCGAACGGCCATCGCAATATTCGTCAGCGGCGCAGTAGGTACTATCGTGATGTCCCCGCTCGAATGCATGACGAGATCGATGATCACGTCAACGGCGTGTCGCGGGTCGAGGGGCACCGTCGGCTCGCCGAACGCCGGGCCATCGAGCCCGCTCTCGCCATGGATATAGCCGGCCGTCTGTAACTCTCGGGTCAAGGGGCGGTCGCAGCCAGCGGCGATGGGGACGTCCCGGATGCCAGCGACGGTACAGACCCGGCGGGCATTGAGGCTCGTCTTGTCGAGCGTCTGGTTCCCGGCTACGGTCGTTATGGCCAGTAGCTCGATCTCCGGGTTGCCGTGGGCGAGCAGGATCGCCATGGCGTCGTCGTGGCCCGGGTCGCAATCGAGAATGATCTTTCTGGGCATGCTCAGCTCAGCAACGATGCTACGTCCCGGCCGAAGATCCGGCGCAGGTCGTCGAGCGTGGGTAGCGCCGCCTGGGCCCCAAGCTTGGTGGTCGACGCGGCGCCGGCGGCGTTCGCAAAACGGACGGCAGCCTCCGTGGGGAGCCCGCCGGCAAGCCCGACGGCCAGGGCGCCCATGAACGCGTCGCCAGCGCCCGTGCTGTCGACGGACCTGACGGCAAATGGCTCGACCCGATGGACGCCAGACTGGTCCGAGAAGACGCTGCCTGCGGGCCCTAGCGTGACGATCGCGATCCCTGGCCCCAGTGCGCGAAGGGCAGCGGCTGTCACCTCGGGCGCGCCGAGCGCCGCTTGCGGCGATTGACGATCCGTTAGTGCCTGGGCTTCCCGTTCGTTGACGACCAGTACGTGTAGCTGGCCAAGCAAGGATATTTCAAGTTGCTGCGGGGGAGCGGCGTTGAGCAAAACACGCGCGCCGGCCCGGCGCGCCACCGAGGTCGCCAGCTCGATGGCCGCGACCGGAATCTCCAACTGCATCACGAGAACGTCATCCGGCCTGAGCCGCTCCATGGCCCGCTGGACGTCACGAGCGTCAATCTTGGCGTTGGCGCCCGGGGCGACCGCGATGATGTTCTGTCCGCCGTCTTCGACGACGATCAACGCCGCTCCGGTAGGCTGGTTCGGATCGACGGCGATACCGGACGAGTCCACGCCGTTGACGTCGAGATTATTTATCAGGCCTTTGCCAAAGCTGTCGTCACCGACGCGCCCGACCATCGCGACCTGGCCGCCGAGGCGAGCCGCGGCAACCGCCTGGTTCGCGCCCTTGCCACCCGGAAAGTTCTCAAGCCGCTCGCCCATCACGGTGTCGCCCGGCAGTGGCAGACGCGGGACGGCTATGACGAGATCCTGGTTGAGGCTGCCCAAGATGACGATTCGTGTGTCCGGCGGCGTGGTCTAGGCCTTTCGGTACGGCTTGCCGTCGGCCGCCGGGGCCACCGCGCGCCCCATGGCGCCCGCCACCGCGATGATGGTCACGATGTAAGGCAGCATGCCCAAGAACTGAAAGGGGATGTGCAGCCCCCAGATCTGGATCTGTCCGCTGAGTGCCTCGGCGCCGGCAAACAGGAGGCAGGCATAGAAGGCGCCGAGCGGTTTCCACTTCCCGAAGATCATCGCCGCCAGCGCGATGAACCCGCGGCCACCGGTCATGTTGGGCAGAAACTGGCCGATCTGTTGCAATGAAAAATAGGTACCGCCAAGACCGGCAAGGGCACCACTGAGCATCACGGCCGTATAGCGCACGAGATAGACATTGATGCCGACCGTGTCGGCAGCCAGTGGATGTTCCCCGACGGCGCGCGTGCGAAGGCCCCAGACGGTTCTGAAAAGCAAGAACTGGATCAGCACGATCGCGAGAAGCATCGCGTAGGTGATCGGCTGATGGACGAACAAAATCGGCCCCACGATGGGGATCTGGGAGAGCAATGGAATGTGCCAGGTCGGCAGGACGCCAGGTCCGGCGACGGACGACTCCTGCAGAAAACCCTTGAAAAATACCCCGGTGATGCCCAGGGCGAGAATATTGATCACGAAGCCACTGACGATCTGATCGACCATCAGGTTGATGGAGAGCGCAGCGTGGAGGCTTGCGATCACGACGCCAGTGATCACCCCGGCCAGCACACCCAGCCAGAGATTGTGGGTCTGGAATGCCACGACGTAACCGGTAAAGGCGCTCATCAGCATCATGCCCTCGAGCGCGATGTTGACGACGCCGGAGCGTTCGCTGACGACACCCCCCAGCGCCGCGAGGGTAAGGGGGGTGGCAGCGTTCACGGTCGTCGCGAGGAGCCCGGTGATGACGTCTATACGGCACCTTCCTCACTTGCGATCTTGACGGGCGGCGCAGGCGCGCGCCGCAGCCGGAAGATCCATTGGAAGAGCACCGGTGCAGCGACGAACATGATGACGGTCGCCTCGACGACTGAGATCACGTCTGAGGAGACCTGCGTCTGGAATTGCATAAAGCGCGATCCACTGGTTAGCGCCCCGAACAAGAACGCCGAGGGAAGCATCGCCCACGGGTTACTCCGGGCGAGCAGCGCCACAGCGATCGCGAAGAAGCCGTAGCCGGTCGAGAAGCTGGGTGGCATGTAGTGGGAGAGGCCGAGGACTTCGTCCGCACCGGCCAGGCCGGCGAGGCCACCGGAAATGCCCATGGTAGCGAGCACCGTCCAGGCGACGGAGATCCCGGCGGCTCGTGCCGCCGTCGGGCTGAACCCCACGGTTCGTATCCTGAAGCCGATCGTCGTCCGATCCAGTAAGAACCAGACGACGGGGACGGCGATGAGCGCCAGGATGAGGCCAGCGTGCAGCCGCGTGCCAGAGACAAGGATGGGTAGCTGCGCCCCGGGATCGATATATGGCGTCCGCGGCGCCGAGGCCGTCTTGTCGACCATTGGGCCGTTGTTGATCAGGTAATTCACGAGCCCGAAGGCAACGTAATTCAGCATGATCGTGGTGATCACTTCATGGGCACCGAAGCGGGCTTTGAGGATGCCCGGGACGGCGGCCCAGAGAAAGCCACCAAGAATTCCTGCCAGCAGCGCCAGCAGGATATGCAGTACCGCGGGCAGCCCATGCAGGCTGTACCCGACGAAGACGCCGAAGAGCGCGCCCATGTAGAACTGGCCTTCAGCGCCGATGTTGAAGAGGCCGGCGCGAAAACCCAGGGCAACCCCAAGTCCCAGGAAGATATATGGCGTCGTCGCCACCAGGGTCTCCGGCAGCGCCCGTGGATTGATAAACGCGCCCTGGAACAGGGCATAGAAGGACTGCAGTGGGTCCGAGCCGCTGAGAGCGACGGCCAGGCCGGCCACGACGAATCCGGCGACGACCGAGATCACCGGAACCAGGACTGCGGCCGCTATGGCGCGTGAACGTTGACTCATGATCAGGCCGCTCCCGCCATCATCAAGCCAATGCGGTCGCGGTCGGCACCCTTGCCCTCGAGCACCCCGACGATTTTGCCCCGGTACATCACCGCAACGCGGTCGGAGAGCGAGAGAACCTCGTCGAGCTCGGACGAGACCAGCAGCACGCCAAGGCCGGCATCCCGCTGCGTGACGATCTGCTTGTGGATGAACTCGATCGAACCGACGTCGAGGCCACGTGTCGGCTGACTGGCAACAAGAATCTTCGGATTACGCCCGAGCTCGCGGGCGGCGACGACTTTCTGTTGGTTGCCCCCGCTGAGAGAACCCACCGGTTGCGCCGGCGAACCAGCCCGAATGTCGAATGACTTTATGAGTTTGCGTGCGTAGCTCAGGACGGCGGCCAGCTGGCGCACGATCCCGGACGCGAATGGCCGCCGATCGTATGTCGAGAGCACCAGGTTGTCAGCAATCGAGTGCTCGATCACGATGCCCATACGGTGCCGATCGGCCGGAATATGGCCGACGCCCAGGGTGATAAATCCACGCGCCGAGGTCCGCGTGACGTCGCGGCCATTGAGAACGATCGTTCCTGACTTTGGCTGGCGTAACCCGACCAGGGCTTCGACGAGCTCGGTCTGACCGTTTCCTTCGACGCCGGCCACGCCGACGATCTCGCCCGAACGAATTTCGAGCTCGACGCCGTCGACAGCGCGATTCTGCCGATCGTCGTCGACGACGAGTTGCTGGAGCTGCATGACGGGCTTACCGGGACGCGCCGGGCTCTTGTCGACCTGCAGCATGACGGGCCGGCCGACCATCAGCCGAGCCAGGTCCGCGGGAGTCGATTCGCCAGGCGTCGTGGTCGCGACGACTTTCCCATGTCGCATCACGGTGATCCGATCGGCGATATCGATCACTTCACCCAGCTTGTGCGTGATGAAAATAATCGCCTTGCCTTCTTTGGCGAGGCTACGCAGGATCTGGAATAGCCCCTGGGCCTCCTGGGGGGTGAGGACCGCGGTCGGCTCATCCATGATGAGCAGCCGCGCGCCTCGATACAGCGTCTTCAGGATCTCGACCCGCTGCTGCAGGCCTACGGAAAGATCCGCAACGCGAGCCGCAGGGTCAACCTCGAGTCCGTAGCGTGTCGCCAGCGCGCTGACTTCCCGCCGCGCCTCCCGGACATCGACGGTGCCGGCGACGCCGACCGTCTCGTGGCCGAGGATCACGTTCTCGGCAACCGTAAGTGGGGGAATCAGCATGAAATGCTGGTGCACCATGCCGATGCCAAGCCGGATCGCATCCGTCGGTCCATGAATCGTCGCCGGCTTGCCGTCATACAGGATCTCGCCGCTGTCCGCGCGGACGAGCCCGTAGACGACGTTCATGAGCGTGGTCTTCCCGGCGCCGTTTTCTCCCAGAAGCGCGTGGACCTGGCCCCACTCGATGACCAGGTCCACGTTGTCATTCGCCCGGAGCCCGGGGAACGTTTTGACGATCCCTCTGAGCTCCAGCGCCGGTGACGTGTTTAGGAGTATGTGGTGAGCCCCTCCGCCCCTGTGCTCAGGGTCCCGGCCTTGATCTTGGCCTGGATGTCCGCAAGCTTGGCCTTGATGTCCGCCGAGACTTTCGAATCCCACTGATGGTACGGGGCCAGCCCGACGCCGTCGTTGGTCATGTCGAACGTCAGAACGCCGGTGGTCGGCCATTGGTTCTTGACGGCATTGGCGATGATCGTCTTGACGGCAACCGAGATATGTTTCTCTGCGCTGGTGACCAGGCAGGGATCGACATCCGGGTACGTCAAGTACTGGTCCACGTCGACCCCGATGCAGGGCTTGTTGGCCTCTTTGGCGGCGAGCAGCGCGCCGTTACCGGTCAGCCCACCGGCGGCGAAGATCACGTCGGCGCCACCGTTGAGCTCGTCCTGCGCCCGCGCCTTCCCCCAGGCCGGGTCGGCGAACGCGTTGTCGGCTGCGGGATGGAAGACGCCATCCACCTTGATGCTGGGGTTGATGTACTTCGCGCCGTTCTCGTACCCCTTGCGGAACTGGACCACCGCCGGCACGGAAAGCCCGTAGACGCCACCAATATGGTTGGTCTTCGACATCAGGGCGGCGAGGGCTCCGACCAGGAATGCGCCCTGGTCCTGCTTGAAGAGCAGACCCGTGAAGTTTGAGGGCGCTTTTGGATCGGTGAAGTCCGCGGAGTCGACGATCGTGAACTTGACGTTGGGATTGGCCTTGGCGGCTTTCAGCGTATCGTCGCCGAGCAAGAAGCCGGCCGAAACGACCATGTCATAGCTCTGGTCGACGAACTGCTGAATATTCGGCGTGTAGTCCGTTGGCTGGTGTGACTCGAGAAACTTGGCCTGCACGCAGAGGCTCGTGTCGGCGGCCGCGTCCTGGACGCCCTTCCAGCCGGCGTCGTTGAAGCCTTTGTCACCGAGCTTTCCGATGTCCGTCACGAAGCCAACTTTGAAGAACTTGCTGCAGCTTGAGCCGGTCGAGCTCGTGGTGGTTCCGCAGCTCGCCAGGACCAGGACGCCGATCGCCAATAGCGGGATAAGAATCTTCCGCACGCGCATTCCCCTCCTTTTGTCTCCGATGCCAGTAAGGCCTGTAAAAGCTATTTCCGTCGGTTATTCTTGCACGATCCCGGCGGCTTTGCCATTGGCCTAAGAATCGCTAATGTCTGGCCATGAGATCTCGTATCGAGTGGGTGCGCGGCAACTGCCGGCTCCTCCAGGCCATCGCCAGCGATTTCGCAGAAACCGGACCGTTTTTGGGCATGACGATCGGGACGGGCATCCACCTGGAGCCCAAGACCGTGGCGCTGCTGTTGACCCTGAAAGCCGGCGGCGCACGGGTGGTCTCGACGGGGAACCTCAATACCACCCAGCCCGAAGCCGTCGAGTATCTCAGGGCCAGCGGCATCGACGTCATCGGGGATCGGACCACCGACGAGCGCGAGCATGACCGGCACTTACGTGAGGTCCTCAGGGCCCAGCCGGAGTTGATTTTGGACAATGGCGGCGACCTGTTCGAGCGCTATCTCGACAATCCCTACGAGCGATTGCTGGGTGGGACGGAGGAGACGACCTCCGGTCGGATGCGCCTTGCAAAACTCCGTTCGCGGCTCGCGCGTCCGATCCTCGTCGTCAACGACAGCCCGATCAAGCAGTTTGCGGAAAACCGGCACGCGGTCGGGCAGAGCCTGCTGGAGTCCTTCCTGCGGATCACGAATCGGGCCACGAACGGGCGACAGGTCCTGGTCTTCGGCTACGGGTCGGTCGGCAAAGGCATCGCGGCCACGTTCCGCAACGCGTTCGCCAACGTCTCCGTCATCGAGCGCGATCCCGTGTTGCGGCTGGAGGCAAGCTTCGACGGCTTCCAGGTCCCGGATCGTGCTGCCGGGCTCCGGGGCGCCGAGATCATTGTGACGGCCACCGGTGCCGAGGGAGTAGTGACCGAGGCGGACCTGGAGATTCTCACGGATGGGGTCGTGCTGGCCAACGCCGGCCATTTTCCCGAAGAGATCGCCGTTGAGAAGATCCTGGCCGATCCGCGTGTCGCGCAGCGCCAGGATGGTCCTGAGGGCATCACGACTCTCACGCTCACCGATCAGCGGCGGATCCACGTGCTCGCCGGAGGGCACATGGTGAACCTGGGCGGCCCGAGGCCGCTCGGCAATTCGATCGAGTCGATGGATCTCGGGTTTGCGCTGCAGGCGAGGTGCCTGGAGGCGGTCGCGCG
>Ga0209526_10000336_pt1 | contig 29473 bp, 25 predicted proteins | sample JacPinW_OM2H0_M1_FD_188566 | JGI IMG/M metagenome (GOLD analysis project Ga0209526, IMG submission 188566) | Forest soil microbial communities from Algoma, Ontario, Canada - Jack Pine, Ontario site 1_JW_OM2H0_M1 (SPAdes) (version 2) | ecosystem: Environmental > Terrestrial > Soil > Boreal... | reverse complement strand
CCTTCGCCAGTGACCCTCCGCCGCGCCAGGACACTAGTCTTGATTAGTGGCGGCTGACGCGGAGAGGATCGAAGAGACACTTTCGAGCGGGCGGCCTCGTGTGCTCGTCGTGGGCGCGGGGTTCGGCGGCCTCGCGTGCGCCCGAAAGCTGAACCGCAAGCCGGTCGAGGTGCTGCTCGTTGACGAGCGTAATTACCACCTCTTCACACCGCTGCTGTACCAGGTCGCGACGGCGCTTCTCAATCCGAGTGACATCGCGTATCCGCTTCGGCGGGTTTTCCGTGGCTCGCCCAACGTTCGAGTCATGCAGACGCGGGTGAAGCGCGTCGATTTCGAGCGAAAGGTGGTCCAGGTCTCGCCCGGGAGCGAGCTCCGTTACGACTATCTCGTGCTGGCGACCGGCAGCGCCAACAGCTATTTCGGAAATCAGCGCCTGGCGGAGCACTCGATCGGACTCAAGGTGCTGGAGGAAGCCACCCGGCTCCGCAACCACGTGCTCAGCTGTCTGGAGCGAGCCGAGATCGAGACTGACGACGACGCACGACGGTCGCTGCTCACTTTTCTGGTGGCCGGCGGCGGACCCACCGGCGTCGAATATGCCGGCGCACTCGGCGAGCTCATCCAGCTGGTCGCACGCCGAGACTTTCACTCCATCGCTCCGTCGGACGTTCGAATCGTCCTGGTCGAGGGGCGGGACCGCCTGCTCGGCATGTTCCCGGAGCGGCTGGGCCGTTACGCCGAGCGTGTCCTGAGAAAACGAGGCATCGACGTTCGCACCAACACACTGGTGAACGCAGCGGACGACTGGTCCGCGACTCTGTCGGACGGCAGCACCATCCCGACCCGCACCATCGTCTGGTCGGCCGGTGTCAGTCCGGAGAAGCCGAGCGGCACCGAAGCCCTGGCCGAAAGCCGCAGCAAACGGATCCAGGTCGACGACCGGCTGCGTATCGAAGGCGCGCGCGACGCCTACGCGATCGGAGACGTGGCCGCTGCAAGAACAGACGACGAAGAGCTCCCTATGCTCTCGCCGCCGGCGATGCAGGAGGGGCGCTACGTCGCCAGAGCAATTCTTCGCGACGTGCAACGCGCTGGGACTCCACCGGAGCCTTTCCGATACTTCGACAAGGGCACCATGGCGACGATCGGTCGCAATGCCGGCATCGCCCTGGTGAGAGGCGGGTTGCAGTTCACCGGATTCCTCGGCTGGGTCACCTGGATAGTAGTACATGTGTACTACTTGATCGGATTCAGGAATCGCTTGCTCGCGCTGGTCACCTGGGGCTGGAACTATCTGCGCTTCGACCGGCCGATCCGCATCGTCCTCGAGTCGCAGACCGATCCTCTCGTCGAAGGCATCGACGATCCGGCGCCACCGCCACAGAAGGCACGGAGCAGAAGCGGCTCCGGCTGACCCGGGGAACCCCGCCAGACGGCGCTGATGTCGCCGCAGCGTTGTGCACAGCGCGCGGACGCTTGAGGGGAAGGTTCGAAGACCCGGAAAAGGACCGCCCGCCCCGCTCGGCCCCGCCAATAATGCTTGCGATAATGACGGTTTACGCTACCAAGACCGGGTTCGCCGATCGGTTCGGGTTGCACACGAGCAAAGCCACTCCTCAACAGCACGTTGGAACGCGGCGCCGTTGGGACTCAGAGAGGTTTGCAGCGAAGAAATCGCGGCGGAGTCCGATCAGCGGTCAGCGAAGCGTCTGTGGTCGCCAAATGGCCGAGGTTCCGCCGTCAGGCGCTGAAGCGGTCCCAAACGCCGAAGACGGCGACGGAAATGGCCTGCAGTGCTGGGTTGAGCGCGTGGTCAGGGTCCGGGGACTCAGCCTGGCGGCGCTGAGTCCGCCGAAACCCTGAGACTCCTATTTAGAGGAGCGGGAGCGCTGCGACGCTCGCTTGGCAGCCAGGGCTTCCCTGGCCTTGGCGAGCGCTGCGCGCCGAGCCTGCAAGACAACAGGATCACTGATTCGCCGACGAGCGCGCGAGGCAGTGCGGGAGGCACCGCCGGAAGACCTGGAGGTCCTTACGTCGAGCGTGCGGCTGAGACGCCGCTGCAGTGCGAGCAGCTCGCGCGAGGCGGCGCTGCCGGTGCCCGAGGTGTGACTCTGGAGGCGCGCTATCTGCTGCTTGAGAGCCTTGTTCTGCCGGATCAGCTCGTCGACGGACGAGGTCAGATCCTGTATTACGGCGCCAGGACGTGTGCCCGACCGACGGCGCCGGGACGCGGTCTGGCGATTCCTTGTTTCAGACATTTGAGCGACGTTAGCAGATTATTGCTGAATAGTTGAAATGTGAATTCACGAGACACTTCCTGAAGCACTATTTGCGCCAACCTCCTCCCCGCTCTTGCGCGCACGAGAATCGCCGCGCAGACCGCTGATGAGTGCCGCTTCTCGACCCTTCAAAGCAATCCGCTGACGCCCCGATGGTGTCCGTCAGACGCCCACTGTCGGCTCCAAATGTGCGTCCCGCTGTGGCCTTGCGCAGTCCGCCACAGTCCGCGCTCGATTGTCCTCCGCAAGCGCGCCCGCCCGGCTGCGCGCAGCGCCCGTAGTCAGCTATTCAAATCTTCTATGGAGACGTCGCCGGCTGCCTCCGTGCCGCTGTTCCGATCCAGAAAAACGAGCCCCCAGAGGCGCCTTCGTAGGGCGAAATCAAAGGGATTTACCGCCGGGGCGGCGTCCGGTACGCTGTCACTCGCTGGCCGGGGGGCGGCCCAGCTGACGGGAGGGTGTGGACATGGCTGGTGACGACCTGGTGCGGGCTCGGCGGGCGGAGATTCGCAGGGTGGCCCAGGCGCACGGCGTGGAGACCATCCGCTGGTGGCCACCTCGAAAGTCCGATTTCCTGATTGGAGAACTGCCGGAGAGCCTTCGCGAACTCCGGGCGGACCTTCAGCGAGTGCTGGGATGCAAGGTCTCCATATACCTGGCGGAGCAACAGTCCGAGGAAGTCAGGCGCCGTCTCACAGAGCAGACCGTGGACCTCGTCGAGGGCGGCCCTGAGAGAGAAAGCCGGTGAGCCCCCGTGGGGGCTCACCACCGAAATAGCGAGCTTTCTGACTGCATGCGCAGCCACCGATTGGCGCCAAGGCTGCGTCGTGGATCGACCGATTTTGGGCTAAGCGGAGCGAGCGAGCTGGGCGCCGACCAGCTCGGCCAGAAGCGGTTCGCCAGAGTCGTCCACTACGCAGACCGCCGAGCTCGAAACCGGCCGATTCCTGGGCACAGGCCGCCCGCACATCCCTCAACAGCTGCAGCAGCCTCGACGACGCCGTACCGGCGAGCAGGCGGTGAGCCCCCGTGGGGGCTCACCAGCCGAAATGGGGAGCTTTCTGACTGCATGCGCAGCCACCGATTGGCGCCAAGGCTGCGTCGTCGATCGACCGGTTTTGGTCTAAGCGGAGCGAGCGAGCTGGGCGCCGACCAGCTCGGCTAGAAGCGGTTCCCCAGAGTCGTCAAGCCCGCGCAAGAAGAACACGAGCGGAAGACCGGCGTCACGAAACCGCTGGTCCAGATCTGAGAGATCCGCCCCCGGGCGCTCCAGGCCGGCGGCCGCCGCCTCCATGGCGGAGAGCGACCGGGTCAGGTGGGTACGCAGACCGCCGAGCTCGAAACCGGCCGATTCCTGAGCCCAGGCCGCCCGCACATCCCTCAACAGCTGCAGCAGCCTCGACGACGCCGCAGTGGCGAGCTCGGCCGGATTGCCCTCTTGGTGAAGCCGCTGTTGATACTGGGCCTGGACCCGAAGCACTCGCCGCAATCGCATCTGTGTCTGCAGCGTACGCATGTTCTCCCCTACCTTACCCGAACGTCCGTTCGAAGGCAAGGTCTTAGCCCGGATTCGGGCCTTAAGGGGCCAGGATCCGGCAGAGCCCCTCGATCAGCGGCTCCGGGTCTCCCCGCTCGCGCTCCAGGAACCATCCGGTGGCCTCGTTCACCGCCCCCACCACCACGCGCCCATAGAGCGCCGGGTCCACACCGAGCAGTCCCTGGTCGCCCGAAGTTTGAGCGTGCCTCACCTCGGCCTCCACCATCTCGGCGAACTGGCCATGGAGCCCGTGCCTGACCGCTTCAATTGACTCGGACAGTCCGACCGATTCGACGAGCAGGAGCCGAGCCGCCTTGCCCTGCTGGACGCAGGTTCGGACGAAAGCCCCGATACCCAAGCGTGTGCGCTGGCGGTGGTCAGAGCCCGCTGCGGCCGCGACCCTGACAGAGGAGATCAGAGCACCTCCCTCCTGCTCCAGCAGTACCCGACAGCAGTCCTCCTTGGATTCGAACTGCTCATAGAAGGCGGATTTCGACGTGCGCGCCGCCGCCACCACGTCGTCCACCGAGCTGTCGTGAAACCCGTGCTCGACGAAGAGGTTCAGGGCGGCATCCAGCAGGCGCTGCCGGCGAGCTTCACGTCGCAGCTCGAGCGCTGGAGGCGCGGTGCTCATTCGGCGGACCCTACGCCGCCAGAGTCCGGGAGATGACCAGCCTCTGTATCTCGGACGTACCTTCGAAGAGCGTGTAGATCTTGGCGTCGCGATGCCACTTCTCGACCGGAAAGTCGCGGATGTATCCGTATCCGCCGCAGATCTGAATCGCCTCTTCAGTAACCTTGACGGCCACCTCGCTGGCCTTCAGCTTGGCCATCGAACCCTCGGCTTTCTTGAACTCACCCCCGTTTCGGCCTTCCCAGAGAGCGCGCCAGATCAACGCCCGGGCCGCCTCGATCTCTATCGCCATGTCGGCGAGCTTGAACGCGATGGCCTGGTTGTCAATGATCGGCCGGCCGAACTGCTTGCGCTGCTTGGCGTAGTCGAGCGCGAACTCGAAAGCGGCGCGAGCGATCCCGAGCGCCTGCGCACCGACTATCGGCCGGGTGGCCTCGAAGGTCTTCATGGCGACGTTGGAGCGGGACGAGGTGCCGGCTCTGCCGCGTGCCAGCTTTGCCTCCAGCCGCTCCTCGCCGCCCAGCAGACAGTCAGCTGGGACTCGAACGTCCTCCAGGATCACCTCACCCGTGTGAGAGGCCCGGATGCCCATCTTCTTCTCCTTCTTGCCGGCGCTGAGACCGGCAGTGCCCTTGGGCACCACGAAAGACGCCTGTCCGCGCGTGCCCAGCTCGGGATCGACCGAAGCCACCACGACGTGTACATCGGCGATGCCGCCGTTGGTGATGAACACCTTGCGGCCGTTGATCAGCCAGTCGCCGTTCTTCCTCTCGGCCCGGGTCCTGTACGCCGAGACGTCCGAGCCCGCGTCGGCCTCGGTGGCGCAGAAGGCGCCCAGCGCGGGCTGGCTGGCGCTGCCATAGCAGGCCGGGATCCAGGTCGCCACCTGTTCCGGGGTTCCCTGGTTGAAGATGGCGGCCACGGGCAGCCCGGTGCCCTGGAGCGCCAGCGCGATGCCCGCACAGCCCCAGGAGAGTTCCTCGGCTACCAGCGCGGGCATCAGGCCGCTCTCGTCGCCAAACGTCTGGACCAGGAAGTCCTGGCCGTAGAGGCCGACCTTGGCGGCCTTGCGGAGCACTTCCCAGGGAAACTCCTCGGTCTCGTCGTAGTGATGCGCGACCGGCCGGATCTCGCGGACCGCGAAGTCGTGGACCCAGTCGCGGATCTCTCGCTGGTCCTCCGTCAGCTCAAAGGACACCATGGCGCTCGCCAACTCCTGTCGATGTTCGAGTCAATTAGTACCGGTACGTACCGTTACCGCCCACTCTACATCCAAACCCTGTCGTGTGGGTTCCTCGAGAACACTTCCAGTTCAGCGGGTGAGCGAGCGGTCCAGCTGCCTGGTAAGTGCGTACACGGTGCTCAGGACCGGGGTGGTGACGCCGAGCTGAGCCCCCAGCTCGATCACCGAACCTATCAGCGGGTCCACCTCCAGCCGGCGGCCCGCCTCGACGTCCTGCAGCATCGAGGTTCGGTGGTCTCCCGCCCGGGCGGCCCCTTCCAGGCGACGCTCCACGCCGACCTCCAGCTCCACGCCTGCCGCTCTGGCGACGGCCGCCACCTCCAGCATCAGCGTCCTCACCAGCTCCCGCGTCGCACTGTCGCCCAGCAACTCTCCAAGGGTGGCCCGGGTGAGTGCGCTGACCGGGTTGAGGGTCGCGTTTCCGACCAGCTTGACCCAGATCTCGTGCTCCATCCGAGCCTGCACCGGGGCTTTGAAACCGGCCCTCGCCAGCGCCCCGGAGAGTTCGGTCACCCTCGGAGTGCGGGTTCCGTCCGGCTCCGCCAGGGAGAGCCTGTTGCCCTCCAGGTGGCGAATCACCCCCGGCTGGACGACCTCTGTGGCGGCGTAGGCGATACAGCCGATCACCCGGCCCAGGTCGACGCTGGCGGCCATGACGCCGTCCGGGTCGACCGACTCCAGCCGGCGTCCGCTGGCGGCCAGGTACCACCAGGGAAGGCCGTTTTGAGCGAAGACGAGGGTGCCCGAGCCGCCGCTCAGGGCGGGTGCCAGGTCCGGGAGACTGTGCGCCTTCAGGGTGATGAAGGTGACGTCGGCCGACAGCGCCGCGGCCACGTCATCGGTGCAGGCGGGGTGGGCGACGAAGGACGACCCGTCCTCCCGGATCACTTTGACGCCGTGAGAGCGCATGGCCTCCAGATGGGCGCCCCGCGCGACCAGGGTCACGTCGAAGCCGGCCCTGGAGAGATGGGCGCCGAGGAAGCCGCCGATCGCCCCGGCTCCCAGGACCGCGTAGTTCAACTGTCGCCGAGCGACGCAGCCACGTTGCGGCGCTGCACCTTGCCGGTCGCCGTGCGTGGGATCTCCTCGAGGATGTGGATCCGCCGCGGCACCTTGAAATCGGCGAGCCGCTCCCGGCAGAAAGCGATCAGCTCCTTCTCCCCCACCTGGGAGGCCAGCACGACGGCCGCGGCGACCTCTTCGCCCCAACCGGGATGCGGCACCCCGAAGGCGACCGCCTCGGCGACCGCAGGGTGCTGGAGGAGCACCTCGTCCACCTCCCCGGGCGCTATCTTCTCGCCGCCCCGGTTGATCAGCTCCTTGATCCTGCCCACCAGCGTGAGGTACCCCTTCGCGTCGAGGAAACCCAGGTCGCCGGTTCGAAACCACCCTCGGGTGAACGCTTCCGCGTTTGCAGAGGGGTTGGACTCGTATCCGTCCATGACGTTCGGTCCGCGCACCGCCACCTCCCCCGCCAGCCCCGCGGAGAGCTCGTTCCCCGTCTCGTCGAGGATCGCCATCCCCACTCCGGTGGGCTTACCGACCGACCTCGGAAGCCGCTCGGCCGGCGGCAGCGGATTTGAAGCCATCTGGTGCGCCGCCTCCGTCATCCCGTAGGCGTCCAGCAGGGGAACGTTGAACCGTCCCTCCAGCTGATGCATGAGATCGGGCGGGAGCGCCGAGCTGCAAGAGCGGATGAAGCGAAGAGTCCGTGGATTGGCCTGGCCGGGCCGCCGCTGGCTCCTGCCGACCAGGAGCTGGTGCATGGTGGGGACTGCCGAGTACCAGGTTATGGGATGTTCTTCGACCAGCCCCCAGAACTCGAAGGCGCTGAATCGTCGAGGGATGACCACCGTCCCGCCCGAGGCCAGCGTGGAGAGTGCCGAAGCCACCAGTCCGTGCACGTGGAAGAGCGGCATGACGCAGAGGGTGACGTCCACCGGCCCGAGGTCGTAGGTGGAGACGATGTTCCGGGTGGAGGCGACCAGGTTGCGATGACGCAGGGGGACGAGCTTGGGCCTGCTAGTGGTGCCGCTGGTGTGCAGCACCAGCGCCACGTCGTCGCCGTCCGTCGCTGGAAGGCCCGGGCCCTCCCGCTCCGCTGCCGCCGATTCGAGGTCCAGGTGGCCTTCGAGGTCGAACGACGCCTCAATGACGATCCTCCTGTCGGCCGCCGCAGCTACGGCGGCTCCCGCACCGGACGGCGGGACCAGCAGAGCGGTAGCCCCGATGTCATCCAGGTAGAAGCGGAACTCCTCTTCCTTGTAGGCCGGATTGAGCGGCGCCGCGCTGCCCACCGCCGTGGCCGCCAGGAACAGGACCACGGCCTCCGCAGAGTTCGGAAAGACCAGCGCCACCCGGTCTCCCGGCCGTACCCCGAGATCGAGCAGGCGCGTCGCCGCCTGCTCCACCTCCCGGCGGAGGTCGGCGTAGCTGAGCCGGAGGCCGCCCGGCACCACGAGGGCCGGATGAGCGGGAGCGCCCGCTTCGAGGATGTCGAGCAGGGTGGCGCTCACCGGGCCGGACTCCTGGGCCAGAGTCGATAGGCGGAAAAGAGCACGAAGGCGCCGAAGAGCCGGGCGAGCACCTGCGGATGGATCCGCTGCGCGAGGAGGCCGAAGAGCACCGCCGTGATCGCCCCTGTGGCGCCCATCAGCAGGGCCGCTCGCAGCTCCAGGTTCCCGGCCCGGTAGTGGGTGGCAGCCGCCACGATGGAGGTCGGAAGGATGGCCGCCAGCGAGGTGCCCTGCGCCAGCTGCTGGGCGAGCCCGAAGCCGATCACCATGATCGGCACCAGGAGGACGCCGCCGCCGATCCCGATCAGCCCGCTCAGGGTGCCGACAACGATCCCGGCGATGATGGCCAGGGCGCCGCCGATCACGGGCTCACCAGCTCCTTCACGCCGACCAGCGCGAGAAGGACGGCAACCCCGCGGCCAAGCCAGACCTCCGGCAGGCGGGAGGCAAGCCTGGCCCCCAGGTAGGCGCCCACCATGCCACCCACGGTGAGGAGCAGGGCCAGGCGCACGTCCACCTGAGGCCCTCCCCGGCCGGCGAAGTAGTAGACCAGGACCCCCGTGATCGAGATGGGGATGATGGCGGCAAGCGAGGCCGCGTTGGCCTTGAGCTGCGGCGTCTTCACGAGCATGACCTGCAGCGGAACCATCAGGAAGCCTCCCCCCACTCCCAGGAGTCCGCTCAACGCGCCGGCGATCGCTCCGATGGCGAGGTGGCGCCAGGCTATGGCTCGCCCTCGATCACCTGCGCCAGCTCACGCAGGAACGATTCGACGTCAGTGACCAGCCCGATGGACTGCCAGGAGCCACGGTCGGCCAGCTTCGTCACCACTGCAGGGTTCATGTCCACGCAGACCGTGCGCACGTGGGCCGGAAGCATGTTTCCGGTCGCGATGGAGTGGAGCATGGTCGCCAGCATCAGGCAGAGGCGCACGTCCGTCACCGCCTCGCGCATGCGCTTTTGGGCGTCCCCCATGTCCGTCAGAACGTCCGGCAGCGGCCCGTCGTCCCGGACGCTGCCGGCCAGCACTATCTCCACGCCGTGGTCGATGGCGGTCTTCATGACGCCACTGGTCAGTTCGCCGGACTCGACCATGGCTCTCAGCGAGCCGGCGCTGCGGACGCGGTTGATGGCCCGCATGTGGTGCTCGTGGCCGTGCTCGATGGGGAGGCCGCTTTCCAGGTTCACGCCCAGGGCGGTCCCGAAGAGGGCAGCCTCGACGTCGTGCACCGCCAGGGCGTTGCCCGCGAAGAGGACCTGCACGTAGCCCAGCTCGATCAGCCGGGAGAGGTACCGGCCGGCGCCCGTGTGAACCACCGCCGGCCCCGAAACGATCAGGATCTTGCCGCCTTCCGCACGCACTGCCTTCATCTCGGCGGCGATCTTGCCGATGAGGAGCTTCTTCGGCTTCTCGGCCGACACCTCGCTGGCCATGAAGCTGAAGATCTCCATCTGCCGGGAGCGTTCCATCGGCGTCACCCGGACGCCCTGGTGGCCGACCACGACCTCCAGCCCTGGGGTGGCCTCGTAGAAGGGGATGCACCAGGCGCGGTGGGCCTCGCGATCGATCCCGACCGCGCAGTCCATCTCCTGCTTCTCCACCGGCACCCAGCCGCCGTTGAGGAGGACGTAGGTGGGCATGTTGCTGGTCGAGTAGAAGCCCTCCGGGTAGACGCCGGCCTTGCTCACCGGCTCGGTCCGGACCGGCTCCTCGCTGGCCACCTGCGCCCCCAGCTCGCGGGCGCGCCGCACGATCTCGTCCAGCGTGGCCGGGTCAGAGGCCGTGACCTCCACACGGCAGAAGGAGGTGTCGGTCTTGCGATGGCCGACCCGCAGCTCCTGGATGTCGAAGGCACCGCCCAGGTCCATGACCATGTCCATGAGCTGGGGGAGCATGAGTGAGTCGATGATGTGGCCCTCCAGCACGAGCAGGACGGCGAGCCGCTGGCTCATCTGCCGGCCGACGCCGCGACCGCGGAGTTGATGGCGGCCTTGAGATCGGCGGCGGCCGCGGCGGGGTCATCCGCGTAGAGGACCGCGCGGCTCACCGATACCAGGCAGGAAGCCTGGTCACCGTTCCAGGCGGCCCTCACTGCCGCCTCGAGGTCCCCGCCCTGGGCGCCCACGCCGGGTACGAGGAAGGGAAGATCGGTGGCGGCGCGCACCTCTGCCAGCTGCTCGGGAGCGGTCGCCCCGACCACCAGCGCCACGTTCCCGGCTTCCGCCACCTCCTCGGCCAGCCGCACCACGTGGAGGTAGAGCGGCCGGCCCCCGGCGAGCAGGTGCTGCAGGTCCCTCGCCCCCGGGTTGGAAGTTCGGCAAAGGACGTAGACGCCCTTTGTCGAGTAGCGCGTCAGCTCACGAAGCGAGTCGGCCCCCAGATAGGGGCTCGCCGTCACGGCGTCGAAGCCGAGCGTCTCGAAGACGGCCCTGGCGTAGGCCCGCATCGTGCTGCCGATGTCGCCCCGCTTGGCGTCCAACAGCACGGGGATCTCGGCCGGGATCGCCTGCCTCAGCTCGCCCAGGGCCTTCCAGCCGTCGGCGCCGTACTGCTCCCAGAAGGCGGCGTTCGGCTTGAAGCAGCAGGCGTGTTCCGAGGTGGCCTCCACGACCTCCAGGCAGTGACGCAGCGCGCCCGCCGCGCCGCCGGGGATCCGTTCCGGATCCGGATCGAGGCCCACGCAGAGCAGCGTGCGGTTGGCCACCATCGCCTCCCGGAGCCGCCCGAAGTATTCCGGGCCTGCGCTCAGCGCCGTCACCGGGCGTACTTGGCTGCTTTGCTGGCCGACTTCTTGCGCCCGCGATCGGCCATCTTGCAGTAGGCGCAGAGCTCGCCGGTGGTCGGCTGGCCGCAGCGCGTGCATTCCCGGAGATCGGTCGCCTGGTCGAAATCGCCCCCCGGCACCGCGTGCCTTCCCTGCTTCAGGAATCCGACCAGGAAGCCGTACTTGGCGCCGGGCTGCTCCTCCTCCAGCGCGTTGAGCATGCCCTTGTATGCAAGCGACTTGGCGCCCTTCGCCATCGGGCATTCCTCGAGGATGTAGTCGAGGCGCTCGATGATGGCGTAGGCAGCAGTCTCCCGCTCGCTGAGCCGGTAGAGGGGCTTCACTTTGCGCACGAGCTTGGGATGGGTGCTCTCCAGCACCGGGCCCTGCCGCCCCAGGTAGTCGACGTTCCAGTGCATGACGTTCCCGAACAGGGTGGCGGCCTCGTCGTCCAGATTGTGGCCGGTGGCCACCACCTCGTAGCCCAGGTCGGCCGCCATCTTGTTGAAGTGGTACCGCTTGACGGTGCCGCAGGCGGCGCAGGGCTTCCCGCTGCGGGTGTCCAGCAGGTCCGGCACTGCAAAGCCCTGCCCCTCCTTGAGGTCGACCTGGTGCAGCGTCAGCCCACGCTCGCTGGCGAACGCCTCCGACTTCGCCTGCGAGCGCTGCGAATAGTCCCCGATACCGAGCCTGATGTACATCCCGTCCGCTCGGTAGCCGAGCTCGGTGAGGGTGTGCCAGAGGGCCAGCGAGTCCTTGCCGCCGGAGACCGCGACCAGGATTGCCTGGTCACGCCGGAACATCCGCTCATGGTCGATCCGCTCCTGCACCTGGGTGCGGAACCAGGCCGGGTAGCAGCGGGCGCAGTAGGCGGTCCGGCTGCGCCGGATCTCCACGTTGGCGGGGCCCCGACAGGTGTGGCAGCGCATCAGCGCCGGCCACCGCTGATCACCGGCCAGACCTCGATCTGGTCGCCCTCCGAGAGGGACACGTCGGAGGTGAGGATGTCCTGTCCCCGCACCACCAGGTGTGCGTCCCTGTGCAGGCCCAGGGTCTTGAGCAGCTCGCCGACGCTGCGAGCATCGACCTCCCTCACCTCCCGGTCGGGCAGGATGGTGACGCGCATCGGCCCCCATTATCCCGTTCGGCCAAGGGAGGAGAATTGAGGCGTGGACATCCACCTGGCCCGTCCCCTGCGGCTGGCCCTGGCTCAGATGAACTCGACGGTCGGCGACCTGGAGGGCAACACCGCCCTCGTGCTGGAGTGGATCGGGCGGGCGAGGGACGAGGGCGCCGACCTCGTCGTCTTCCCTGAGCTGGCGCTTCCCGGCTACCCCCCCGAGGACCTGCTCTTGAAGCCGTCCTTCATCCGCGACAACCTGCGCTACCGGGACCGGGTGGTGGAGGCCAGCCAGGGGATCGCCGTCATCGGCGGCTTCGTCGACCTGGACACCGACATCCACAACGCCGCCTTCTTCGCCTACGAGGGCAGCCTGTATGGCGTCTACCACAAGGTGTACCTGCCCAACTACGGCGTCTTCGACGAGGAGCGCTACTTCCAGCGGGGGCGGCGGAGCCCAATCTTCGAGCTGGGCGGCGTGCGCATCGGGGTCTCGATCTGCGAAGACGCCTGGTACCCGGCCGGCCCCATCTCGGTCCAGGCCACGGCCGGCGCCCAGCTCCTCATCAACATCAACGGCTCGCCCTATCACCGAGGCAAGCGCGCCTCGCGCGAGACCATGATCGCGACCCGTGCCATGGACGCCCGAGCCTTCCTGGGCTGGGTCAACCTGGTCGGCGGCCAGGACGAGCTCGTCTTCGACGGGAACAGCCTGGTCTTCGGCCCAGAGGGAACCCTGATGGCCCATGCGTCCTCGTTCCGAGAGGAGCTGCTGGTGGCCGACCTCGACATCGGGTCAGTCTTCGGCGAGCGGCTGCGGGACACGCGGCTCCGCAAGGAGGCGTCGATGCCTCTCCACTTCGACCTCCAGGTCTCGGAGGTGGTGGTCAGCGAGGAGACCCCGGCCGCCCACGACAGCCGCCGGCAGAACCCCCTCAACACCCCCCTGGAAGGACCTGCCGAGGTCTACACGGCGCTGGTCACCGGCACCGTCGACTACGTAAGGAAGTCGGGGATCTTCGATGAGGTGGTGCTCGGCCTGTCCGGCGGCATCGACTCTGCGCTGACCGCCGCCGTGGCGGTCGACGCGCTCGGCAAGGACAACGTCGTCGGGGTCCTGATGCCGTCCCGGTTCACCTCTCGGGAGAGCCTGGAAGACGCCGAGCTGCTGGCTGAGGCGCTGGGCATCCGGACCCTCACCATTCCGATCGAAAAGCCTGCCGAGGCCTACGACGACGCTCTGGCGGATGCCTTCGCCGGGAAGGAGCGCGGACTGGCCGAGGAGAACATCCAGGCCCGGATCCGGGGCAACATCCTGATGGCGCTCAGCAACAAGTTCGGCTGGATGGTGCTCACCACCGGGAACAAGTCCGAGCTGGCCACCGGCTACTGCACGCTCTACGGAGACATGGCGGGCGGCTTCGCGGTCCTGAAGGACATCCTGAAGACGACGGTCTACGAGCTGGCCCGGTACCGGAACTCCCTGAACGGCGAGGTGATCCCCCGCCGGGTCCTCGAGAAGCCCCCCTCGGCGGAGCTGCGGGAGGGCCAGCGCGACTCCGACAGCCTGCCGCCCTACGAGGTGCTCGACCCCATCCTGCAGGGATACGTGGAGGAGGACCGCAGCTTCGAGGAGCTCGTCGCGGAGGGATACGACCCGGAGATCGTGCGCCGCGTCATCGCCCTGGTCGACGGCAGCGAGTACAAGCGGCGGCAGGGCGCACCTGGCATCAAGATCACCCCCCGGGCGTTCGGTCGAGACCGCCGGATGCCCATCACCAACCGATACCTCCCGGACGGCCTGCGGATGCAAGCGGCGCGGGTCGGAACCGGTGGCCCCGAGAAGCGATAATCTGAATTGATACCGCCATAGACCTGAGGAATAACTGTGCCCGAGAGCTTTGACGTCGCCGTGATCGGCGGCGGTCCGGGCGGCTATGTTGCCGCCATACGCGCTGCCCAGCTGGGCGGTCGCGTCTCAATCGTCGAGAAGGAACGGATGGGTGGCACCTGCCTGGTGAAGGGCTGCATCCCCACCAAGGCGCTGCTGCAGTCTTCCGAGCTCTACTCCCTTGTCGCCAACGAAGGCCGGCGCTTCGGCGTTGTGGCCGAGTCGGTGCGTTTCGACATGAACGCGGCCCAGGAGCGCCGGGTGCAGGTCGTCGACCAGCTCGTGAAGGGCGTCGAGGGCCTGCTCAAGGCCGCCGGCGTCGAAGTCCTGCGGGGCCACGGCCGGCTCGAGAAGCCGGGCCGCTTCTCTGTCGACGGCCAGGCCTACCAGGCGGGCAACGTGCTCATCGCGACCGGATCGGTGGCGAGCACTCCCCCGATCCCTGGTATCGAGCACACCATCGACTCGGACGGCATTCTCGAGCTTCGTGAGGTGCCCGAGGCGATGACCGTGATCGGCGGTGGAGTGGTGGGCATGGAGTGGGGCGCCCTCTACGCGGCTCTGGGAACCAAGGTGACGGTGATCGAGATGCTGCCTCAGATCCTGCCCATGGTCGAATCGGACCTGGTCGGCATGTACCGCAAGCACTTCGAGCGGATCGGCGGCGTGATCCATACCCAGGCCCGAGTCGAGTCGGTCGAGAAGAGCGGCTCGGGGCTGACTGTCAGGTTCACCGTCGGCGACGAGCAGGAGGAGGTCCGCGCGCCAGTCGTCCTGCGAGCCACCGGCCGCCAGCCGTACACAGACGGCCTGGGCCTGGAGGACGCCGGCGTCGAGACCGAGAAGGGCCGTGTCACGGTCGACGACCACATGCGCACCAGCGTCGACGGCGTCTGGGCGATCGGCGACGTGATCGGTGGCATCATGCTGGCCCACGTCGCCTCCTATGAGGGCGTCTGCGCCGTAGAAAACATCTGTGGCGAGGGCGACCGCGCTGTCGATTACCACGCCGCGCCGAACTGCGTCTACACCGATCCCGAGATAGCCCACGTCGGCCTCGGCGAGAAGGAGGCCAAAGAGCGGGGCCTGGAGGTCAAGGTGGGGCGTTTCCCCTTCGCCGCCTCCGGTCGAGCGCTGACCCTGGGCCAGACCGAGGGGGCGATCAAGGTCGTCGCCGATGCGCGGGACGACACCATCCTGGGCGTCCACATGGTGGGTCCCCGGGTGACCGACGTCATCGCCGAAGCGACCCTGGCCGTGCAGCAGCGCCTGAAGCTCCACGACCTCGACCTGACAATGCACGCCCACCCCACCCTCGCGGAATCCCTGATGGAGGCCGCGCTGGCCGCCGACGGCCGGGCCATTCACGCGCAGAACCGAAAGCGACCGGCGGCAGCGCCTGCCCAGGCCGCATCACAAGCACCCAAGGAGAACTCTGTGGCACGTTCAGTTGAGGAGAAGCCACTCAAGACCGGCCTGCCCGAGCCCGAACCGCCCGCGGAGTCGGTCGACGTCGGGCGCCTCGAGCTGAAGAAGAAGAACCGGGACGAGCTGATCCGGCTCTACCGGCTGATGTTCCTGATCCGCCGCTTCGAGGAGCGGGCTCAGATCGAGTACACCAAGGCCAAGATCGGCGGCTACTGCCACCTCAATCTGGGCGAGGAGGCCACGGTGGTCGGCGGGATCCTGCCGCTCAAGGCTGGCGACTACATCTACACCAGCTACCGAGAGCACGGGCACGCCATCGCCCGCGGCGTGGACCCCCGGGCCGTGATGGCAGAGCTCTTCGGCCGCGAAGGCGGCGTCGCGCACGGCCGCGGCGGCTCGATGCACATCTTCGACATGAAGCACCGGTTCATGGGCGGCTACGGGATCGTGGGCGGCCACCTCCCGCTGGCCATCGGCGCCGGCTTCGCCATCAAGTACCAGCGCGCGAAGGACGTCGTCTTCTGCATGTTCGGGGACGGCGCGACCAACATCGGGGCCTTCCACGAGTCGCTCAACTTCTCCAAGGTGTTCGAGCTCCCCGTCGTCTGGTACTGCATCAACAACCAGTACGGGATGGGCACCGCTGTCGACCGCGCCTCCGCCGTCAAGGAGATCTACAAGAAAGCCTGCGCCTACGACATGGAGTCGGTGCGTGTCGACGGCAACGACCTCCTGGAGGTGATGCGGCGGACGAGCGAGGTCGTGGAGAAGACCCGCTCCGATTCCCAACCCCGCTTCATCGAGGCGGTCAACTACCGCTCCAAGGGCCACTCCGTCGTCGACCCGGACAGGTACCGCTCGGACGAAGAGAAGGAGCGCTGGCGCCACGAGGATCCCGTGCTGCGCTTCGAGCAGCAGCTGCTGGACGCCGGCGTTGCCTCCAAGGAGGACCTGGAGAAGGTACGGGCCGAGGTGGACAAGGAGGTGGAGGAAATCGTCAAGTTCTCTGACGAGAGCCCCACCCCCAAGCCCGAGGAGCTCTACCGAAACGTCTACGCCGGCGAATGGGAGACCACCAATGCCTGAGAAGCTGTTTCGCGCCGCCCTCCGGGAGGCCCTCCTGGAGGAGATGGAGCGCGACGAGAAGATCTTCCTGATCGGCGAGGACATCGGCGTCTTCGGCGGCGCCTACCGGGTGACCGAGGGCCTCCTGGACCGCTTCGGCGCCATGCGGGTGGTCGACGCTCCGATCGCCGAGGAGGCGATCGTGGGCTGCGCCATCGGGGCCGCCATGTCCGGCCTGCGCCCCGTGGTCGAGATGATGACCGTGAACTTCTCTCTGCTGGCCTTCGACCAGGTCGTACAGAACGCGGCGAAGATCCGCTACATGTTCGGCGGAGAGACCACTGTGCCGCTGGTCATGCGGCTACCCGGCGGGGCAGGCCACCAGCTCTCCTCGCAGCACTCCCACAGCTTCGAGGTTCTCTACGGGTTCATACCCGGGCTGCTCGTCGTCTCCCCCACCACCCCAGAGGACGCCAAGGGCCTCCTCAAGTCGGCGATTCGCACGGACAACCCGGTCATGTTCATGGAAAGCATGAGCCTCTACAACCTCCGCGGCGAGGTCCCCGACGGTGACTACACGACCCCTATCGGGGAGGCGGCCGTGCGCCGCTCGGGACGCGACGTGACCATCGTGGGCGTGTCCAGACAGGCGGTGCTTGCAGGCATCGCGGCCCAACGGCTCGAGGAGGAGGACGTGGACGCGGAGTGGATAGACCTCCGTTCCATCCGGCCTCTGGACTGGAGGACGCTCGCCGACTCTGTGAAGCGCACAGGCCGCTGCCTCGTCATCGAGGAAGGCTGGCCCACCTACGGGGTGGGCGCCGAGATCGCGGCCGGGCTGCAGGAGCGGTGCTTCGACTACCTGGACGCGCCGGTGGCCAGGCTGGGCGGGGCCGAGGTGCCCATGCCGTACGCCAAGGACCTGGAGCGCGCGGCCATTCCGTCTGTGGACGACATCGTTCGGCAGGCTCTCCGGTTGGTTGGAAAGAAGGCGCCGGCCGCTGTTTAGGACCGTTCAGGAGGTCGCATGTCGGACGTGAAGTCGCCCCCACGACAGTTGCGGATTCGGGGAAACCCCGAAGGGGATGAGCTGGATGTCTGACGTGAACATGCCCAAGCTCTCCGACACCATGGAGGAGGGGACCGTCCTGGAGTGGAAGAAGCAGGACGGGGACGAGGTGCACCGGGGCGAGGTGCTGGCCGAGATCGAGTCGGACAAGGCCAGTTTCGAGATCGAGGCGGAGTCGGACGGCGTCCTGCACATCGTCGTCGACAAGGGCAGCCCGGTTCCTGTCGGGCAGCAGATCGCCACCATCGGTGGCGAGGCGCCGCAGCGGCAGGAAAAGGAGGCGCGCCCCGACGAACGGCGGGCCGAGGGCGGCGCGGCCGATGAGCAGCAGACCGCCGAGTCGGAGGAGAGCGGGCGGCGGGACGACCAGGAGCCGAGTCCCGACCAGGCAGACGAACCTGCCGAGCAGCCCGCGGCGCGTTCCCAGGAGGAGCGGCCCGCGGAGCCGGAAGCCGAGCCGTCCTCGGCCAGGGCGCAGGCGCCAGCAGCCGAAAAAGAGCCGGAGTCGCCCTCAGACGGCCAGGGGAGTCCCCGAGACGGGCTCAAGGTGTCCCCGCTGGCCCGCCGGCTGGCGCGCGAGACAGGCGTCGACCTCTCCAGCCTGAGCGGTTCTGGACCCGAGGGCAGGATCGTCAAGGAGGACGTGCTGGCGGCTGCCGAGAAGGCGGGCGGCCGCCGCCCGGCGGAGACGCAGCCCTCCCGGCCGCAGCGGCGGGCCGGGGCCGAGGTCGAGGTCGAGGAACCCAACCGGATGCAGGCGACGATCGCGCGCCGGATGACGGTCTCCAAGACCAGCGTGCCGCACTTCTACGTGACCGTGGAGGCGCGGGTCGACGAGGCCGTCCGGATGCGCCAGCAGCTGAAGGAGATGGTGCCGAACGCCGATCGGGTGACGATGACGGACATGCTGACCAGGGCCTGCGCCATCGCACTCCTCCGCTTTCCGGAGGTCAACGCCTCCTGGGTGGACGGCCACTTCGAGCGCAAGCGATCGGTCAACATCGGGCTCGCGGTGCCGCCGGCGCAGGGCCTGGGGCTCCTGGTTCCGGTCGTCCACGACGTCGCAGACAAGGACTTGGTGCAGATCTCGATCGAGTCGCGCCAGGTCATCGAACGGGCCCGCTCCGGCAAGCCGTCACAGGGCGACCTGGAGGGCGGCACCTTCAGCATCTCCAATCTGGGGATGTACGGAGTGGACGAGTTCTCCGCCATCATCAACCCGCCAGAATCGGCGATTCTCGCGGTCGGCGCGATCAAGGACGTCCCGGTGGTCGAGGATGGCCGCCTTGTGCCCGGCAAAGTGATGCGAATGACGCTCTCGGTCGACCATCGCGTGTTCTACGGAGCCACCGCGGCGCAGTTCATGGCGGAGGTCAAGCGTCTGATCGAAAACCCGATCAGCCTGGTGGTGCCGCCGGATCAGTCGGCGGTCCGCTGACCCCGGCCGAAGAGCTCCGGCGCCTCAAGCAAGGCCAGGCCGGAGAAGCGCCGCCGGGCGACCACGACACTGTCTCGGCGGAGGCGCCCCTGGGAGCGGAGCGGGCGCTGGACCGGGTCCGCGAGGTCCTGGAGGTGGTGCTGGAGCGCTCGCAGGGCGAGTGGCCGGACCTCGACCAGTGGAGGAGCCTGCTTCCGGACTGGTTCGTCGCGGCGTGCGTGGAAGACGCGGAGGTGCGCGATTGCGTCGTTGACCGCTGGTCGCTGCGGGCGTGGATCTACTGGTTCAAGCCCGAACTCCGACAGTGGCGCTGGTGGTCGGCCGCCCCCGCGGGGGACCACCTGGAGGTGACCATCCTGGTCCTCCAACGCCCCTACCTCCGAGGAGCCCTGGAATGGCTCTTAATGGTCGCCGGCCGCTGACGGAGTTCTTCACCCCCTCCCCACCCTGCCCGCGAGTGGGAGGGAACTGCTGCCGTTTGCGGTTGGCATCTCCAAGCGCACCACCAGGTGGTTGCTGTCGAGTCTTGCTGCCAGGGCGCCGTGCTGGGCTGTGGCCAGGTGCCGACTGATGGCGAGGCCGAGTCCGGCTCCGGGCGCGGCCGAGGAGCGGGAGGGATCCGCGCGGTAGAACCGCTCGAACATGCGCTCCGGATCGGGTGGGTGCGCGCCAACCTGGTTGCGCACCATCGTCTCCACGCGGCTGTCCTCGGCCGCCGCCCAGATCGTCACCTCCGAACGCTCGGGCGCGTACTTGACCGCGTTGTCGAGCAGGTTCTCCAGGATCTGATGAAGCCGCTCAGGGTCCGCCTGCACTGGCGGTAGGACGGAGGGCAGGCGCAGATCGAGCTTGAGGCCCCGGGCCCGCGCCCGTGGCCGCACCAGCTCGATCTCCTGCTCCAGCTGCGCGGCGAGGTCCACGGGCTGGGAGTCCAGCGTCAGCTGACCGGCCTCAACTCGGGCCAGGTCCAGCAGCTCCTGCGACATCCTCAGGACGCGCTGAGCCTCCTCGTGGAGGATGGTCACGGCCCGCTCCTTCTCCGTAGGGCTGTTGAGGCTGCCGTCCATCAGCGCCTCGCTGAACCCGATCAAGCTGGTGAGCGGGGTCTTCAGCTCGTGGGAGACGTTGGCAAGGAAATCACGCTGCTGCGTCCGGGTCCGCTCCACCGCCTCGGCCATGCGGTTGAAAGCCTGGCCGACAACTCCCATCTCGTCTTTGCCGGTCAGCGCGACGCGGCGTGAGTAGTTGCCGCGGGCGATGTCCTCGGCAGCGCTCTGGAGCTCGCTCAGAGGGCGCGTCAAAGCTCGACTGATCAGGGGTGACACCACCAACGCCAGGAGCAGCGCCGCCCCCGCCGCCTGCAGCACCAGCGGAAGCAGGTCGCTGGTGGCCTTGTCGGCCACGGTTTGACGCGGCCGGGCGACCACCACGTAGCCGGCGTTGTTGATTCCCGTCAGCTGAGCGGTGGCGACCAGGTAGGGGGTGCCTCCTATGTTCACCGTCCGTTCGGCCACGAAGTTGCCGGAGATCTGGTTGGCCGGGCTTCCCAGGGCGAGTGCTTCGCCCACCGGAAGCGTCCCATCGCTGTCGAAGACCACCCTGGGCGTCGGGTTCACGCGCGTCGCCTTGCCCAGGACGATCAGCCGGTCTCCGCGCAGGTTGAAGTCCGGGACGTCCTGGCGAAGGTTGTCCTGGAATTGCGCCAGGCCCACCCTGCGGGCGGGCGGGCAGTTGCCGTTGGCGAGAAGGGTGGTGCATTCGGAGCGCAGGATCGGGAGCCGGTAGGAGAGCGCGCTGCGCGCCAGCTGCTCCTGGGCGTTGCTGAACTCCAGCTTGGCGAGCAGGACGCCGGTCAGGACGCCGCTCAAGGCGAGGCTCACGACGACAATCCCGATCGCTGCCAGGAGCAGCCGCAGGCGCAGACTCAGCTTCGCACCCCCACCAGGACCCCTTCCATCCCGCCCTGGACGTTCCGTTTGATCACAACCTGAAACAGCCTCTCACGCCCGGCGCCGAACCGGGAACGCGCAGCCTGGACTCAGCCCGCGCCGCCTATCTCCAGCTTGTATCCCACTCCCCAGACCGTCTGGATCGCCGGATCGGCAACCCCGCCGCGGGCAAGCTTGTCCCGGAGCTGCTGGACGTGGACGTCGACGGTCCGGGTGTAGCCGGGGAAGTCGTAACCCCAGACCAGGTCCAGCAGCTCGCTGCGCTGGAAGACCCTGCCCGGGTGCCTGGCGAGCAGCGCCAGGAGGTCGAACTCCTTCGGCCGGAGCTGGACGCGCCCGTCGCCGAATCTCACCTCGTGCCGCTCCAGGTCGACCTCCAGGCGGCCGGCGCGGACCAGCCTGGGCTGATCTGGTTCGAGGCGCGCGCGGCGCACAAGCGCCTTGGCCCGCGCCACCAGCTCCTGAGGGTGAAAGGGCTTGGTCAGGTAGTCGTCCGCCCCCAGCTCCAGCCCGACCACCTTGTCGGTCACCTCGTCGCGGGCCGTGAGCATGATGATGGGCACCTGGCTCTGCTTGCGGATCTCCTTGCAGATCGTGAGTCCGTCAAGGTTGGGCAGCATGATGTCGAGGACGACCAGGTCGGGCTTTACCTGGCCGAAACGGGCCAGGGCCTGGGAACCGTCGGCGACGGTTTCGATCTGATAGCCCTCGCGCGAGAGGTACAGACGAGCCAGCTCGAGAATGTGATCCTCGTCGTCCACGACGAGGACGCGGTTACCGCTCATGACGAATGCCACGTGTCACAACATCCACGACTCTGTCAGCCGCGGGTCGCCAGAGTGCGAAGCATTTGTAAACCCGCGTCAATCCTGGGCCTCGGAAGACCTCAGGACGATCCGTATGGGGTTGCCGGCAAAGCCGAACCGCTCGCGCAGGCGGTTCTCCAGGTATCGGCGGTAGGAGAAGTGGAGGAGGTTCACATCGTTCACGAAGAGCACGAAGGTCGGCGTCTCGGCCGCCGCCTGGGTGGCGTACTTCAGGTTCAGGCGCTTGCCATGAAAACTGGGCGGCGGACGGCGCAGGAAGGCTTCCCTGAGCATCCGGTTGAGCTCATTGGTGGGTACCCGCAGATGCCTCTGGCCAACCACCTCCAGCGCCGCGGGCAAGACCTTCGCCACACCTTCGCCGGTTAGAGCGGAGATCGCGACCACGGGCGCGTGGGGGACGAACCGGAACTCGGAGCGAAGCTGGTTGGACCAGTAGTTGGCGCGGCGCTCTGGGCGCTCCATGAGGTCGACCTTGTTCACCACCAGCACCAGGCCGCGGCCCGCCTCCAGCGCGTAGCCGGCGACATGCTGGTCCTGCGCCAGGACCCCGGCGGAAGCGTCCAGCACGAGCAGCACGACGTCGGAGCGCTCCATGGCCCGGATGCCCCGCATCAGTCCAACACGCTCGAGCCGATCTCGAGCCGTGGAGCGGCGCCGGATGCCCGCCGTGTCGACCAGCCTTACCGGCAGGCCGTCGAAGAGGAGTTCGGTGTCGACCGGATCGCGGGTCGTCCCGGGCAGCTCGCCGACCACCGCTCGCTGGTCGCCGAGAAGCTGGTTCAGGAGAGACGACTTGCCCACGTTGGGGCGGCCCATGATGGCGATGCGGGCGGCCGCCTCCTCCCCCGCCTCGATCTCTTCGGCGGGCGGCAAGCCGGTGAGGATGGCGTCCAGCAGGTCGTCGACCCCGATGCCGTGCTGCCCGGACAGCCTCACCACCTCGGGAAAGCCGAGCTCGAGGATCTCGTGCTGCAGATATCCCTGCCGGGGATCGTCCGCCTTGTTGGCCGCCACCACCACCGGGCGGCCGGAGCGCCTCAGCATGCTGGCGATGTCGCGGTCGATCGCCGTCACGCCCTCGCGGACGTCGAGCAGGAAGACGATCACCTGGGCTTCCTCGATGGCCACCCGCGTCTGCGCTTCGATGGCGGAGGCGGAGGACGCTTCGGGGCTCAGCTCCAGGCCGGCGGTGTCGACCACCGACATCTCCCGGCCCCTCCATTCGGCGACTCCGTAGAGGCGGTCCCGGGTGAGTCCCGGCTGGCGGTCGACGATGGCCTTGCGCCAGCCGATGAGCCGGTTGAAGAGGGTGGACTTGCCGGTGTTGGGCCTTCCGACCAGCGCCACTATGGGCCGAGACACGGTCCCATTGTCCGCCGCCCCGCCAATGCGGCAGCGGCGCGGGAGTTGGGGGCTGGCCGCCTCTAGAATCGTGACGGTGCTCCAGGACCGGGTAATCCTCAAGCAGAACGACGTCTTCGTCGTGTCCGATCCCAGCGGCGACATCCCTGCCGGCGACGAGGCCGGGATGGGGCTCTACCGCTCGGACACCCGGTTCCTCTCGCTCTACGAGCTGCGGCTCAACGGCCGCAGGCCGATCCTCCTCAACTACAGCGTGGACCGGGCGTACGTGGCAACCTTTCAGCTGGTCAACCCCGCGCTGGAGCCCGAGGTGGGCAGCCCCGCGATCCCCCGCCAGAGCATCAGCTTGCGGCGCACGCGCTTCGTCCATCAGGGGATGCACGAGCGGATCGGGCTCCAGAACTGCAACCGGCATCCCATCCAGGTCGAGCTCGAGCTCCGCTTCGACGCCGACTTCCTCGACATCTTCGAGGTCCGCGGCTACCACCCGCTGCCAATGGGGGGCGTCCGGGAGCCAGCCGTTCGCGACGAGACCGGCTTCAGCTTCGGCTACCGGGGGCTCGACGGCCTTCGCCGGAGCACCGAGGTGGTCTTCAACCCCCTGCCCCGGATCGGGTCGGGCCGCGCCGTCATGCAGGTGAGCCTGGGGCCCCAGGAGACCTTCGTTCTCCTGGTGGACGTCCTCCCCTGGATGGGCGACGACGAACCTCTGCTGGACTTCCACTTCGACGCCGAGCTGGAGGCTCTCGAGCGCAGATACCAGGCCTGGAACACCTCCTCCACCCGGTTCGCCACGGACAACGAGATGCTGGACAAGGAACTGCTCTGGCGCAACCTGGAAGACCTCCGGGTGCTCTGCGACGAGAAGCCGAGCGGTCTCGTCCCCACCGCTGGCACCCCCTGGTACGCGGTTCCCTTCGGGCGCGACGCCCTGATCACCTCCTTCCAGACCCTGGCTCTGAACCCCGAGCTGGCTCGCGGCAGCATCCGGTACCTCGCCGAGCACCAGGGCCGGCGGGTGGACCCGGAGCGGGAAGAGGAGCCGGGCAAGATCTTCCATGAGATCCGGTTTGGTGAGCTGGCGAGGCTGGGGATCGTGCCCCACACCCCCTACTACGGCACCGTGGACGCCACCCCCCTCTTCCTGGTGCTCCTGGTCGAGCTGCTGGACTGGACGGGAGACCAGGACCTGCTGAGCGAGCTCTTTCCGCACGTGATGGCGGCGCTGGAATGGATCGACAACTACGGCGACCTGGACCAGGACGGCTTCGTCGAATACGCCCAGCATGGCTCGGTCGGCGTCCGCAACCAGGGCTGGAAGGACTCCTACGATTCGCTGGTCGAGAACTACGGCGTGCCGGCACCCTTGCCGGCCGCCCTGGTCGAAGTGCAGGGCTACGTCTATCACGCCAAAGCAGGCCTCGCCCGCATCTTCAACCAGGTGGGTTTGAGGGCCAACGCGGCCCGCCTCGAAGCCGAGGCCGAAGAGCTGCGCAAGCGCTTCAACGACATGTTCTGGATGCCCGATCTGGGCTACTACGCGCAGGCGCTGGACCGGGACAAGCGCCAGGTCAGCTCGGTCACCAGCAACCCCGGACACTGCCTGCTCTCCGGCATCGTCGACCGGCGCAGAGCCGAGGATGTCGTCAGCCGGCTGATGACACCGGACATGTTCTCTGGTTGGGGAATCCGAACGGTCTCCACAGAGGCCGTCAACTACAACCCCATGAGCTACCACAACGGCTCCGTGTGGCCACACGACAACTCGCTGATCGCGGCCGGGATGCGGCGCTACGGGTTCCACCGGGAGGCGGAGCTGGTGGCCCGCTCGGTACTCGAGGCCTGCCTGCGCTTTCCCGATCACCGAATACCGGAGCTCTTCTGCGGCTTCGCCCGGGACCAGCGCTTCGGCGCGGGGCCCGGAGAGTACCTGGTGAGCTGCAGCCCCCAGGCCTGGGGCGCGGGCTCCCTCTTCCACTTTCTCCAGACACTCACCGGAGTGGAGGCCGACCTGACGGTGGGGCGGCTCAAGATCGACCCGGTGGAAACCCCGCTCTACAACCGGCTCCGGGTGGAGGGGATGCGCGTCGGCGAGGGCGAGCTGGACTTCACCATCGAGTGCGGCGAGGGCGTCAGGGTCAAGGTCGACCGAGTGCCTCCCGAGGTCACTCGGCTGGAGCTGCCCGCCTGAACGGGCGCTCCAAGCCGCGTTTGGCGGTGCTGCACTACACTGCGCCACCCGTCCCCGGAGGTGTCGAGCTGGCGATGGCCGCTCAGGCGGCGCACCTGCGGCAGGCCGGTTACGACGTCCGGCTGCTGGCCGGTCGGGGCGACGCCGAGATCATCGAGGAGCTCGACTCCCGCCACCCGGAGGTGGAGCGGGTGACCCGAGCCCTGGCAGCGGGCCAGCAACCCGGCATTTTCGATGACCTGCGGAGTAGGATCTGCCATCGCTTGCAGACGACACTCGCCGATCGCGACCTGGTCATCGTCCACAACGTGCTGACCATGCCCTTCAACCTGCCCCTCGCCGCAGCACTCCTCGAGCTGAGGCGGCCTCTGCTGGCCTGGACGCACGACCTCGCCTGGACCATGGAGCAGTACGCCGCCTATCGCAAGGAGAAATGGCCGTACCTCCTCCTGGGGCGCCCGCAGCCCGACGTCACCTATGTGGTGATCTCACGCCAGCGCCAGGCGCAGGTGGCCGCCGCCTTCGGCCTCTCCAGCCAGCAGGTGCCTGTCGTGCCCAACGCCATCGATCCGCTGGATTTCGCCGACGTGGGCGTGAACGCCCGGCGGCTGCTTCAGAGGGCCGGCGCGCTGGAGGCCTCGCCGCTCGTCCTGGTGCCGATCCGGGTCACCCCGCGCAAGCGGCTGGAGCTGGCGATCGGGGCGGCGGCGGAGCTCAGCCCGAGGATGCCCGGCCTGCGTGTGGTGGTGACCGGACCGCTCGGGCCTCACAACCCGGACAACCGGCGCTATGCCGACCAGCTTCTGCAGCTGCGGTCCCGGCTGGGCCTGGAGCGAGTGGTCCAGTTTCTATTCGAGCAGGCGGGATCCGATGAGGTGCATCCGGTACGTAATACGGATGTGGCCGAGCTCTACCGGATCAGCGACGTGGTGCTGCTGCCCAGCGACGCCGAGGGCTTCGGCCTTCCGGTGCTGGAGGCCGCGCTGGCCCGCGTGCCCCTGGTCTGCGCCGACCTGCCGGTGCTGCGCGAGGTGGGTGGCGCCGGGATGTACACCTTCCCCCTCGACGCGGAGGGCCCCGAGGTGGCCCACCAGATCGAGCGCGCCCTCAAGCAGCGGGCCGCCCGCCAGCGCCGGCGGGCGATACGGCGCTACTCCTGGCCGACCGTCCTGGAGCAGACCGAACGCGTGATAGGAGCGGCAGTTGGACCCTAGACGCCCTCGTCTGCTGATCCCGATCACCCGGGCCGGCGCCGCCGCGGGTCTGCTGGAGGTGGCGACATCCATCCTCTGCGGAGAGCAGGGCAGCGGCATCCTGCTCGGCGTGGTGGAGCTCCCGAGCGGGCGGCCCATCGCGCAGAACGTGACGGTGGCGCGCCGCTACCGCTCGCTGCTGCAGCGGATCACCGAGCTCGAGAACCGCATGGACGTGGACCTGAAGGTGCAGGTGCGCGTCGCCGGCAGCCTCGCCCAGGGCGTCCGGGACGCGGCCTTCGAGAACGCCTCCGACCTCATCCTCCTGGAGTGGCCCGGCTCGTCGCGAGGGAGACCCGTAGACGGGGCCCTGGACGACCTGATTGCCAATCCGCCCACGGACCTCCTGCTGGTCAGACCAGATCCCAGAGGAGGGCTGCTTCGGGTCGAAGAGGGTGTGCTGGTGCCCGTCCGCGGCGGTCCAAGCGCCGGCCTCGCTCTGCGCCTGGCCGCCTCCGTGGCCGGTCCTCAGGGCCGGATCACCTCCATGCACGTCTACGACCCACGTCACACCCCCGACCGGCGGGAGCGGGAGTCCCGCCAGTTCCACGAGCTCCAGGGCGAGCTGGGGCGGCGCCAGGTTCAGGTACTGGAAGTTGAATCGACCCGGCCCAACCAGGCGATCACCGCCGAGGGCCAGCGGCATGGAGTCGTCGTGCTGGGCGCCTGGGCCGAGGCGACCCGGTCTCCCGTCATGCTGAGCGCGAGGCTGGAGGACACGGTGCGGCAGCTGCCGGGCACGGTCATCCTCGCCAAGAGCGCCCAGGCCACCGGGCCGATCATGGCGGACGAGGTACCGGGGCCGCCTTTCGGGGTCCCCCACGTCGAGGTCTCCACCGTCGTCGACAAGTGGTTCGCCGAGAACACCTTTCACTCGCGCGAGTTCCGCGACGTCGGCAGGCTGGTGGAGCTGAAGCGGCGGCAGGGCCTGACCATCAGCCTTGGGCTGCCCACCCTCAACGAGTCGGCGACGATCGGCCGGATCCTTCGCACCTTGAAGAGCCAGCTCATGCAGAAGGTGCCCCTGCTGGACGAGATCGTCGTGATCGACAGCGCCTCCGCGGACAACACCGCAGAGATAGCGAGGTCGCACGGCGTGCCCGTGGTCCAGCACGCCGACATCCTTTCCGAGCTGGGCACCTTCCAGGGCAAGGGCGAGGCGCTCTGGAAGAGCCTGCACGTCCTGAAGGGCGACATCGTGGTCTGGTGCGACACCGACATCTCGAACATCCACTCGCAGTTCGTCTACGGCGTGGTGGGCCCGCTGTTGAACGACTCCCGGATCTCCTACGTGAAGGGGTTCTACCGGCGGCCGCTGAAGTTTGGGCGGGCCCTGGAGACGGCGGGAGGCGGCCGGGTCACCGAGCTGGTGGCGCGTCCGCTGATCAATCTCTTCTACCCGGAACTCTCCGGTTTGCTGCAGCCCCTCTCCGGCGAGTACGCGGGCCGGCGCGAGGTGCTCGAACGCCTGCCTTTCTTCACCGGTTATGGGGTGGAGACCGGACACCTCATCGATCTGGTCGAGAACTTCGGGCTCAACGCGGTGGCCCAGACCGACCTGGGAGTGCGGATCCACCGCAACCAGGAGCTCTTCGACCTCTCCAAGATGGCGTTTGCGATCATGCAGGTCGCCCTCAAGCGACTCGGCGACCGGCACCGCATGCACCTCCTGGAGGAGATCAACCGCTCGATGAAGCTGATCCAGTACAAGAACGACCGCTTCTCGCTGGAGCTGGTCGAGATCGGCGACTGGGAGCGGCCTCCGATGGCCGCCATCCCCGAATACCTCTTCAGCCGGCAGCGGCTGCGGATGCCCGACTGAGGGCAGGCCCCAGGGCGGTCAGGAGGGCGGCCGCGGCCACGGCCAGCGCAGCGCCCAGCGCCAGAGCCGTGGGCGCGCCCAAGGCTGTCCAGAGCACTCCAACCGCCACGCTGGACAGGAGGTCCGCGGCGCCGTTGACGCCGGCCAGGATGCCGAAGGCGGTGCCGCTGACCCGCTCGGGCACCAGCGAGCTGACCAGCGAGCTCTCCATCGCCACCACCAGGGGCGCCTGTATACCAACCGGCACGGCGAGCAGCGCAAGGGCCAGCGGCCCGTGGCCGAAAATCGCCACGCCGCAGGCCAGGCCAAAGCTCAGGTAGGCCAGGACGAGGATCGGAACCCTGCCGATCCGATCGGCCAGCCACCCTCCCGGAAAGGAGACGGCGGCCCCGATGGCCTGGTGTCCCAGGTAGAAGAGCACGGCGCCGGTCAGAGCGGTCGGCCGCGGCAGCTCGGGCTGGAGCATCTCGGCCGCCCTGAGCGTGAAGAATGCGGGCGCGAAGTTGCCGATCCCGAACACGGTCACCGGCACCAGCAGGCGCCAGAAGTCAGCCGGGAGGTCCCGGCGGCTGCCCGGCTGCCTGAGCCAGGCGGCGGGCCGGGGATCACGGGTGAGCAGGGCGAAGAAGGTCACGGCCAGCAGTCCCGGGAGGATGGCCACCCAGAAGACGGTCTGGAAGCTGCGCCCGGTGGCGAGCAGCACAAAGGCGACAGTGGGACCCAGGAGGGCGCCGAGCGTGTCGAGCGCCTCGTGAAAGCCGAAGGCCTTACCGAAGGTCCGGCACACTTCCATCCACGCCGGGCGGCCGCAAACCAACGGCTCTGTGAGCGGGCGCAGGGCAGGAGGTCCTCGGCGACCCGCCGGGCCATGGCTGAAGTCCAGCGTGTCGAGGGGTTCTTGGGAGTGACTCTGAGCTCAGCCCAGGTGTAAGCGGAGAAGACGTCGGTGGCGGTGTACTGCCAGACGGTGCCCTTGGTGCCGTAGAGGCGACGTAGAAACAGTCCATCCGCACCAGCTCGCCCGGGTGGTCGACGTGGAGGTAACCCTCGGGGGGCGGTGCGGGGCGCGGCGGTGCGGGTCGGC
>Ga0209526_10000335_pt1 | contig 29478 bp, 26 predicted proteins | sample JacPinW_OM2H0_M1_FD_188566 | JGI IMG/M metagenome (GOLD analysis project Ga0209526, IMG submission 188566) | Forest soil microbial communities from Algoma, Ontario, Canada - Jack Pine, Ontario site 1_JW_OM2H0_M1 (SPAdes) (version 2) | ecosystem: Environmental > Terrestrial > Soil > Boreal... | reverse complement strand
AGTGTACGACGTCTTCTGCAGTGACCGCGTCGGCACCCTTTACGGCCCGATGGGTATGCCAGGCGCTATGCATCTCGCTGATCATATCGGCGGATTCGTTGGATGCCGCACCGTCGACGCCAAGGGAAACGGCGCCGCCCAGGCGAGCCATCGCGTCGGCGGGAGCGACACCGGAGCCGAGGCGGCAGTTGGACTGCGGGCAATGCGCCATGCCGGTTCCGGTACTTGCCAGAATCTGAACTTCGTTGGGATCCAGATGAACGAGATGCGCAAACCACACATCTGGTCCAAGCCAATCATGGTCGGCCAGCCATTCGACCGGCCGCTTGCCGTGGACCGACAGGCAAAAATCGACGTATTCCGAGGATTCCGACAGATGGCTGTGCAGCCGCAATTTCATCCGCCGCGCCGCTGCGACCGCTTCCTTCAGTTCGCCCGGATCAATCGACCATGTCGGCGTGGTCGGCGCCAACACGACCTGGGAAAGACTGCCCGGCGAGGTATCGTGAAAGCGCTGGGCGCAAGCTTCGACGGACTTAAGCATGTGGTCGAGCTTTTCGACGGGCATTGGAACGAATTCGTCGGTATCGAAGTGACGCCCCTTGGTGGCGCCGCCGCGACAGAAGACCAAACGGATGCCAAGATCGCGCGCGACCTCGAAAATCACCTGCGCGGGATCGAACCTGAAACTGTCGCTGAAAAGGTAGTGATGATCGGCCACCGTCGTCGTGCCGGACAGCAGCATTTCGGAGAGCCCGATACGGGCGGCAACCGCCAGCGCCTCTTCGTCGATCTTCGACCAAAACGTATAAGGCACCGAGCGGAGCCAGCCGGCGAGCGGCAGATTGATGCCAGAGCGCACACCCTTCATGACACTCTGGAACAGGTGATGGTGGGTCGATATCAGACCGGGATAGACAACGCAGCCGCGGCAATCGAGCCTGCGTTCATTCGGCTCCGCCTGCAGCGCGCCGATTTCGACGATCACGCCATCACGAATGCGGATCGCACCACTGGTCCGCATCGCAGCGCCCGGACGCCCGCTAAAAATCCCGGTCGCATTCTCGATCAGTATGGCGGTCACGTCTCCGCTCCTATTTCGCTTTCGTGCCAATTTGATAATGCGAGCTTGGATAGAAATACCATCGCTCCGAACAGCCCTACCCCTGTCAAGGTGATCAAGAGCAGCGCCGCGAACATGCGGGGAATATCGAGCGTGAATCCGGCGTCCAAAATCTCATAGGCCAGCCCGGATGAACGACCGCCGGTGCCCGCAACGAACTCAGCCACGACCGCGCCGATGAGCGCAAGCCCACTCGAAATTCGCAATCCTCCGAAGAAATACGGCAACGCCCCAGGGATTCTGAGCTTTATGAGAGTTTTGAGACGGCCTGCGCGATTCATCCGGAAGTAATTGGCAAGCCCCGGGTCAACGCTTCTCAATCCGAGCGTGGTATTCGAGATGATTGGAAACAGCGCCACTAGCGTCGCACAGATCGTCAGCGAAAGCTGGGTATTCTTCACCAGAATGATGATCAGCGGAGCGATGGCAACGACGGGCGTGACCTGCAGCAGGACAGCATAGGGAAACAGACTCACTTCGATCGCGCGGCTCTGCACGAACATGAATGCGATCAGCGTGCCCAGGATGACGGCCGCCGCGAACGCCTGCAATGTCACCCGCAAGGTCACCAGCAACGCCCGCAGCAATGACGGGCCGTTCTTTATGAGGCTGACATAGATGTCGCTCGGCTTCGGAAACAGATAAACAGGGATCGACGCAAGCCGGCAGCCGACCTCCCACATGCCGATCAACACGATGCCGACGGCAAGAGGCGCCGCTATCCGGACAAAGGTTTCCGACTGCAGGAGCGGCTTCACAACCCGCCTCCGGATGCCGAGGGAAGCGATGCTTCGGCAAGCCAGGTCGACAGTTCGCGGCAGTAAGCTGCGAACTTGGGGCTGCCGCGAAACTCCTCATCGCGCGGCTGCGGCTGGTCGATCGTCATTGTCCTGAAGATGCGACCGGGATTCGATGCCATCACTATGATCCGGGTCGACAGGAATACGGCCTCATAAATCGAGTGAGTGACGAACACCGTGGTCAGTTTGCGTTCCCACCATAGCCGGACCAGATCGGCGTCAAGCTTGTTCCGCGTGATCTCGTCAAGCGCCCCAAAAGGTTCATCCATCAGCAATAGATTGGGGTTCGTCACGAGTGCCCGCGCGATAGAGACCCGCATTTTCATGCCACCGGATAGTTGACGCGGAAAATGCCGGGTAAATTTGGACAGACCGACGCGCTCGATCGCCTCTGCCACGATCGGAGCCGCTTTTGGTTTGGCAACGCTGGCAAGTTCAAGTGGAAGCCGGACATTTGCATCGACCCGGGCCCACGGCATCAAGGTGGGCTCCTGGAACACGAAGGCAAAGCGCCGCCCGTCCTGACCGACCTGTAAGAATTCCCCGCGCCACCACAACAGCCGGCCGTCTGACGGTTCAATGAGATTGGCGATCAATTTGAGAAGCGTGCTCTTGCCGCAGCCGGATGGCCCTATCAAGGTCAGGAATTCGCCGTCAGCGATGCTCAGATCGATCGGCGCCAGCGCCCGCGTGCCGTTGGCGAACACCTTCTCGGCTGAGAGCACCTCCACCGCCGGCGGCCGGTCGCCGCTGGCTCTGGTTCGGTCCGCGCTCTCGCTAACCGGCTCGCCGGGCATAAGGGCATTCACGGCCGCTCCTACTGCACGCCGATTTTGAGGTCCTTGACGAAACGGACATCGAGACCCTTTTGCCAATCTGTCTTTGGATCGAGCAACCCGCCCGCGACCAGGAAATCGTAGATCTGCTTGTAGCGTTCGGCCGTGATGACACCGATACCCTGGGTCGCCGCGTCGCCGCCGTCGATGGCCTTGTTTTCCTTGAGTTTCTCGATCGCAAAGGCGATCTGCCCGTCGGTCATTTTGGGATTGTCGGCCTTTATCAAAGCGTTGCCTGGAGCCGGATCCTTGATGTAGTCGCGCCAGCCTTCTAGCGATGCCTTCACGAATCGTGCCACGACATCGGGCTTTTCGGCGATCATCTTTTCGGTGGTGACGATCGTGGAGCCGTAGGGCGGGTAACCGCCATCGGCGAGCAAAAAGAATTTTACCTTTTCGTGCTGCTCCTGCGCCTGATAGGGCTCGGACGAAGGATAGCCTTGCTGCGCGATATTCTTGTCGGCGAAGAACGGCTGCAGGTTGAAGGTATATGGCCGAATCTGGTCATCGGTAAAACCATATTTGGCGCGCAGCCAGGGCCAGAAAGTAGCGTGGGACGAGCTGGCGATCAGGATCGGTTTCCCCTTCAGCGCAGCGATATCTGCGACGTCGTCGTGGGTCATCAACCCCTGCAGGTCGAACTGGAATGATGACGCGACCGTCACCAGCGGCAGGTTCTGTTCGCGCCCTTTCAACACCTGAATGTCATAGCCCATCATAAAATCAGTCTCGCCGGCCAGCAAAAGCTGCGAGCCATTCACCTGCGGACCGCCCATCTTGATGGTCACGTCGAGACCAGCTTTGTCATAAACCCCAGTCGCCTTGGCCTGATAGAAACCCCCGTGCTCGGCCTGGGCGAACCAACTCGTAAGAAAGGTCACCTTGTCGGCGGCGAGCGTTGGCGCAAGCGAGCCGACAATCGCGCCGGTTCCGACTAAAGCGCATGCAATCATGCGCGGCAGAAGCTTCATGGCCATTTCGGCTACCTCGTCGTCATCGTGGGTCCCATCACCCAAGGATGCACAGGCACCCGTCATCTGAAAGCATTTTAATTCGAGCCATGCGTTGCCTTTTGGGCAACGGCGACGGGGCTATGAAGCCAAACAATTGCGCAAAAAATACGCCTCGCTCGGCTGAGCGCGTCAGGCGGCTAAAATGGCGGTGACGAAGTCTGCAAAGTCGACATAAAATCCGGCACCACGGTTTCGGTTTTCATCTTTGCCATGAGGCACAACCGCTTTGCGCGCGCTTTCTCCGCCGTCGATCAAACCTCCCTTTGCACGCTACAGCCATGGGATAGCGGTGCCCGCGGGGCACAGGCTGGTATTTACCTCGGGCCAACTCGGCATCAGCGCCGACCAAGCAATTCCATCCGATTGCGAGGCGCAGGCTGACCTCTGCTTCGCCAATATCGCCGCGATTTTGGCGGAAGACGGCATGACGTTGGCCAATGTAGTCCGCCTCAACGCCTATGTGACGGATCGCGAATACATGCAGTGCTATATGCGCTCGCGCGACCGGCAATTTCCCGGGACACCCCCGGCATCGACTTTAGTGATCGTGACAGGCTTTACGAGGCCGGAATTCGTGGTGGAAATCGAGGTTGTCGCGGCCGCGCCGGAGCACGACTAGAAGCGTTCCATCTCCCGTCGCACCTTTGCCAAGAAGCCCAACCGCTTCGCCTCCGACGCGGTGTTCATGTGGTAAAGCGCGTGATAGCGCACCTTGGCTTTGGAGCCTGTAAACCACGGCAAATAGCGCTTTATGATCTTGCGCGGCGGATCGGCCATAACCATCGCTTGCCAGCGCGGGCGGCCGTAGGTCGAAATGCCGGTAATACGCTTGACGTGAAGCAACATCGGCTTGGCTTTTGACGGATCGGAAAGATCCAGCGCGATCCCCGGGCCGAACATCCGGTCGAACCAGCCCTTCAACATCGCGGGCGGCCCGAACGACCAGGTCGGAAACTGCACCACCAGCGCGTTCGCGGCCATCAACCGGTCGACATAGGCCTGATTGTTGGCTCGGTTTCGTACCGGATCATGGTAGTCGCGGCGCCGCTCGGCTGACAGCACGGGGTCGAAACCCTCAGCATAGAGATCGAGCAAGTCGACCGCATGTCCGGCTTTCTTCAATCCGGCGAGCGCTTCGTTGCGAAGGGCGGCATGAAAACTATCGTCAAGCGGGTGGCAATAGACATAGAGCACGAGCATTCTATGGTCTCGTACTCGTAAAACTGCGCATCTTGCCGGGATTGAGCAAGCCGTACGGATCGACCTCGTGCTTGAAACCCAACTGATCGGCTTCGACGCGCTTGTAGCGGCTGCCGTCCTCGACGGTAAAGACGTGCGGGTTGGCGATATATACTCCGCGCTCCTCGTGCAGTCGGATGATCTCGTTCAGCCGATCCGGATCCTTATAGCGCACCACCGGCAGTCCGCTGCACGTGACGCGGCCGTTGAAGCGTATGAATTCGAGATGCTGCAGCACTTCGTCCGGAAACAAATCTCGCATCTCGGCCACCTTTTCCATCAAGCGGTCATGCGGATAGAGGCATTGCAGGTAGGTGACGGAACGATCGGATTTGAGTACCTGCAACGTGGTATGGTTCCAGGTGTATTCATAGAGCGGGACCTCGCCGGGGCCATCGTCGGTCGGCGTCTCCAGCGTGATCGTGCCGCGTCCGCCAAGCAGCGACTTGAAGCTCTCAAGTGAGGGCTCCGCAATCATCGCGATCAGGATGCTCTTGCCATCGGGACAATAGGGCTTGAGCGCGCCAAAATACGACGGCAAGGGCGCAGTGATCGGCGACAGCAATTTCTTCACGATCCCGTCGGCAAGCGCTGCTTCATACCCGAAGGCCGTGGCTTGCATGAAATCATCGAACACGACCACGACGTCGATCCACGTCCATGCCGGCGACAAGGGCATTTCGAGCGCGGTGATGATCCCGGTCGTGCCATAGGTGCGGTTGATCTTTTGCGCGGCATCGCCGCGCAGTTCAATAATGCGCGGCTCCTCTTCGACCGTGACGATTCGCGCGGCCAGAATGTTGCCGGGCTCGCGCAGGCCACCGTAATTGACGGACCCGATACCGCCTGATCCGCCGGCGACAAATCCCCCGATCGTGGCGGTCCGCTTGGTGGATGGATGCATCCGCAACTCCCACCCGGAGGATTGCAGCTCGGCGTCTATCGCGTTCATCTTCGCGCCCACGCCGACGCGCGTCATGCCGGGCTTGGTCCATTCGACGGCTGCGAGCGCCATGACATCGAGCAGTACGCCGCCCTTGAGCGGCACCGCCTGGCCGTAATTGCCGGTGCCGCCGGCTCGCACCGTCAGCGGCACGCGGTGGCGCGCGCAGGCCGCCGCCACACGCACCACTTCTGCCTCGTCGCGCGGCGCGACGATCAGATCGGCGGACTTGCCGTCGAGCTGTTCGTTCAAAATCGGGCTGTACCAGAAGAAATCACGCGAGCGCCGCCGCACGATCTTTGGATCGGCTACGGTCGCAATGTCGCCGAGATCGGCGACAAGCGAAGCGAGAGTGCTGGACGAATGAACGCTCATGGCCTGGCCGCTGCCGGCACTTTACGCTCGCGGCCCGCGAGCTCAGCCACTATCTGCTCCGATCTCACGACGAAGCCAAAGCATTGCCGAACGTTGTAAATCGTCGCAGCCAGACAGTAGTCGGGCGAGGTGGTGGCGGCACAGTCCGCAAGCAGCAAGCAGTCATAGCCACGAAAATTGGCATCTTGCAGCGTGCAGAGCACGCACTGGTCGGCGTTGACGCCGGCGAACATCAGCGTGGCGACGCCGAGATTGCGCAGGATACTGTCGAGCTCGGTATCCTGAAAGCCGGACATCCGGTATTTCGCCACGTGAATATCAGAAGGATCAGCCACGAGCTCATCGACAATTGCCGCAGACCAACTGCCGCGCTCCAGAACTTTTGCGCCGGACCCAGGCAGCGTATCGCCGAGGCCGACGCCGGCGCCGGAGGGCTTATACACGTGCAGCAATGCCGGGCTAAGATTGAGCTTGTCCGGCCGATTGCCCCAGTTGACCCATATCACCGGGACATCAAGACCGCGCAGCAGCGGCAGCAATAGTTGCAGCGGTGCGATCGGAGCCCGAACCGGCGCGACATCAACACCGAAATGGGCAAGCCAGCCCTCCGGATGGCAGAAGTCGTTCTGCATATCAACGACGATGATGGCGGTGCGCGCGAGATCAAACGTGACGAGCTTGCCTTCCGCCTGCACCGTGATCGGCCGTGGCGGCGGCGCCTCCCTCACCAGATCGGCTTGCGTCTCCGAGACTGACCAGCGATTGCGCGGAGTTGAGCCCAGCGGTCGCAATCCTTCATCTTTTCTGCAGGTCGAAGCCTCTGTCATCGATTACTTTCCCTGCAAGATGCGGATATCCTCGGCGTCGAGTTCGACTGGCTCGCCGCCGCGGATCAGTTCGGCAAAGCCCTCGTTTGGCGTCATCACGGTGAGTGTGTAGAGCTTGCCGGCACCGGTATTCTCGATCACATGCTCGGATCCGGGATGCAGCAATAGCGAGTCGCCCGTCCTGATCGGCAGCGTCCTGCCGTCGCAGCGGGCGACGCCCTCGCCGTGAAGTACATGGAAGAATTCGTGCGCGGTGGCATGTTCGTTTGGCGGCGTAGCGCCGCCGGTCTTGAAGATTTCGATCACAAAAATGTTGTCGATCTTGTCGGTTTCTTGGTCGAAAAGCATTACGAAGTAATTGGTGTCAGTGGGGGAAATGCGGAATGCCTTCGACTGCGCAATGTTTGCAACGCTGAATGCCATGACGCCTCCTTCGTCTCTAGCTCGATGACGAGTTATCAAATGCCGTGCGTGCGGCGATACGCGACAGCGGATAGCGGCTGATTTCATTGATCAACAGCAGCAACCGCGTAGCCGCACGCTCTACTGTTAGCTTGCCGAGATCGGCTGTCGCCTTGGTGGCATCGCCGCAGGCGCCCTTGGGATTAAGATCCTGGGTTTGCCAGCCGAAGCGGGCGCCGCCCTCCGGGCCCAGCATCTCGGACTCGCGCTCAATCTGAACCGACAGTGGCACAAAGTTTTCGGCATGGTTTATGTCGACGAGTTCGGGATGCAGATGAAGCATGACGCTGGTCTCGCTTTGACCGCCGTGAATCCCATGTTTGTTTTCATCGACCTCGAACAGGTTGTCCATATCGATCAGCCGCGGCCACATCACCGAGACCGCGAACATGCCGAGCTTGACGCGCAACTCGCGGCAAACGATGTCCAGCAGTTGCGGTTGGCCGCCGTGCGAATTGAAAAACAAGATCTTACGAATCCCGGCACGATGTACGCTTTGACCGAGTTCGAACCAGGCCCGCCCCAGGGTCTCGTAGGATAACGTCAGCGTACCCGGAAAAGCGAGGTGCTCGTCCGACTTGCCGACCGGCATCATCGGCAGCACAAGGGCCGGGCAATCCGTGGGCATCAGTTCGACCGCACGCGCAATGATCCCTGAATTGATCGCTGCATCGACCCTAACCGGCAAATGAGGCCCGTGCTGTTCGACCGCGCCGACCGGAAGGATTGCCACGACGCGCTCCGGGTCGAGATTGGAAAAATCTTGCGTGGTCAGATCCCACCACCAATGCGATTTGAGGATCATGCGCAAATAATCTCCGGCTACCAAGGCGCGAGCGGTTCGGATCGTCGTCGCAAAGTTCGTCCGTCAGCAGTGATTGAGCACGCAAGCACCATCTCTTGAAAGTGCTTTGATTAGGCAAACCCGTTGCCTTTTAGGCAACATGAAGCCATGCTGATAGCTCGAAATTCTCTCGCGCGGTCAGAAAGATGCTGCACAGCCGGTTGCTAACTTACGTAGATGAGGTTGCCAGGACAGGATCGATCCGCAAGGCCGCTGCCCATCTCAATGTCGCGGCGTCCGCGATCAGCCGCCAAATCCTGGCGCTGGAAACACAACTGGGAACACCGCTGTTTCAGCGCCTTCCGAAAAAGCTGATCTTGACGGCTGCGGGAGAGGTCCTCATTGGCCATGTCCGCCAGACCTTGAAGGAATTGACACGCGCACAGGCCAAGATCGAGGAGCTCAAGGGCCTGCGGCGCGGCGAGATCGCGGTGGCGATGATGAGCGGACTGGCATCAAACCTGGTTCCGGGAACCGCAAAGGAATTCCGCCTCACCAATCCGCGGGTAAAGCTGATCCTGACCCTTTTCACTACCGGCGCGGAAATTCAGTCCGCGGTGGCGAGCGGCGAGGCAGACCTCGGGATCGGGTTCGACTTCACAAAGGATAGCAATCTGAAGGTGCTTGCCCGCGCCGTCGGCAAGCTAGGTGCGGTAATGGCGCCGAACCATCCGCTTGCGAAGCGTGCCGGCATTCGCCTCAGCGACTGCATGGATTACCCGCTTGTCGTGGCCGATAGCAGCACTGCGATCAGGCCCTATTTGGACGCTGCATTCACGCGCGTTATGCTTGATCTCCAGCCGATTATAGAAACCAACGCCATTGAAATCATGCGACACGCTGCGATCCTGGAAAACGGGATCACCTTTCTTACGCCGTTCGACATTGAATTCGAGCGGCGCGCCGGGCGCCTTGTCTATGTCCCCGTCCGCGAGCTATCTCATGATACTCAGGCGCTAATGCTGATCGGTCACGAACGGGGCAGCAGCGCAATCGCGAGCGTCCTCGCCGAAATGCTGAAGGAGATGATGCGGGAGGCCGCTTCCTAGTCCAGCGCTTGCAGGCGCTAAGGATAAGCGCGAATCCCGAGCGCCCGTGATCGAGATCGCTGGCTGGGCGCGCGGAGAAAGACCGGATCAGCCTTCGCTTATGGTTTGAGGGTCAGAAAAGGAATGATCGCTTCCGCGAGACGCGCGGCAGCGGAAAACTGCGGAGCGTGGCCGGTCGGCAAGGAGACGACCGACGCGCCGGGCGCGAGGGCTTGCATGGCGCGCTGCACGGGCAGAATCACGGAACGGTCATCCAAGGTTTCGACGTAGAGGCGCGGGATTCGGCCGTAACGCTCGACGGTCGCGGGCGTTGTCACTGCGCGCCCGCCTTCGCCCTGCGGTGTTAATTGTGCGGCGGCAACCGCAGCATCGCTCTCCGTGCAATCTTGCAGGAAAAATGCGATGGCCGCTTTGGCCGGCACGCTCGATACCCGACGATCCGCCGACCATGCGAGGTGTGGCGAAATGCCGGAGGCTTCGGGATGCTGCTTGCTGATTGATTTGACGAGGTCCGCAAAGCTGCCCCCGCCCGGCAGCATCATGCCGGCGACATAGACCAGTCGCGATACGTGGTCGGGCCAACGCTCGGCGAAAGCCGTTACCAAAAGCCCGCCGCCGGAATGACCGACCAGACTGACCGGCCGGTCGAGGACGCGGACAACGCCATAAACATGCTGCAGGCAAGCCTCGAACGTAACATCGGCAGGATCTGAACCATCGACACCGTTGCCGGGAAGATCGACGGCGTGGGTTGCCAAGCCCGCCGCTTGGAGATAGGGCGTGAAGCGCGTCCAAGCCCACGACCCCTGCCAGGCACCATGGATTAGAATGACGGGATCGAAGTCAGACATGTACACCGGCAAAGCAGAGAAGCGCTGATATGCGTTGAAGTCTTACTTGTAGGTCCGCCGGTACATCTCCCTTAGATGGCCCTCGACCGTCGTGCGCGGATATTTCGGCGCTTCGCCGCTCTCCAAGCAAGAAGGCAAACATTCCACCACCTGGTCGGGATTGCCCGAAAAGAAAAAAGGTACGGAATAGCGCTCGCGGCCGGAAGCATTGACGACCCGGTGCACGGTCGAGCGGAAGCGATCATTTGTCCAGCGCGCGATCAAGTCGCCGAGGTTAACGACGAAAGCGCCCGCGATTGGGGTTGCATGAATCCACTCGCTTTTGGTCTTTCCTTGAACCTGGAGACCGCCGACCTCATCCTGCAGGAGCAGCGTAATGCCTCCGAAATCGCTGTGCGCGCCGGCACCCTTTTCGCCGGGAGCGGCATTTGCCGGCTGCGGTGGATAATGCAGGAGTCGCAGCGTGGCATGCGGGTTGGTGCAATAGGCCGCGAAATATTCCTCATCGAGGTGGAGAGCCAACGCCAATCCCCTCATCAGCGTCCGGCTCAGATCGAGCATGGTGCTGAAGTAGGCCTCGGTCACTGGCCGGAAGCTTCCCATGCCCACCGGCCAAAGGTTGGGGCCGTGATTGAAACGCCGCGCCACCACCCGGGGATCATCGAGCGGCAGCTCGGGCCCAATATAAAAGCTCTCCTTGAGATCGGGAGGCGAGCCTGCCTCCAAGGTCTGCGCCCGCATCGGTTCGAAGCCGCGCTGACAGAAGGAGAGGCTTTTATCGACGGTGCTTTTCACCGCAGCAGGGCTATCGAAGAAGCGCCTCGTCTCATCAAACAGAGACGTGATTAGCTGCTCGGGCACGCCGTGGTTCACGATGTAGAAGAACCCATTATCGAGGCAGGCCGCCCGAAGGCGTTCGGCGACAGCTTTCCGCTCGGTCAGTGAACTGGATGAAAGGCCGCCGATATCAATGATCGGCAGCGCGGAATTCGCGACATGGATGGCTTCAAGTGTGAATGCCATGGTGGCCTCCCACGGTAGGTATGTTTTTCTTATGTCGAGGGCAGACGTATCGCGTGATGTGCCGTCGTCCTCGAGAACGCCGACACAGAAATCACACTTCAAGCGCCGAACTCAGATCTGGCTCATTTGGGAATGTTGCCCTCGATGCCCTCGACGAACCAATTGAGCGAGCTGGCGGTGGCATCCGCCATCGTTGCGCCGGCGGCGACCATTTCTTTCCCGGTATTGTCCTTGATCGGTCCAGCGAACGGTTTCAGCTCTCCGGAGACGATCTTTGCTTTCTTCTCTTCGAAGACCTTGACGGCGGCCGGCGGGATATCGGAATTGAGCGGCGCCATGACCACGAGTCCCTCCTTGATGCCCCAGCGCGTGCGCCGGTTGCCGGTCCAGCTACCGTCCAGCACCTTCTTGGTTTCGGCGATGTAATAGCCGCTCCAGTCTTCGGTTGAGCCTGTGAGCTGGGCCTTCTTGCCGAAGCTGGACATGTCGGCATCGATACTGAAGGCGTAGGTGCCCTTTTCCTGCGCCGCCTGAATCGATGCCGGCGAATCGGTGTTTTGAGCCACGGCGTCGGCACCCTGCGCGATGAGGGTATCTGCCGCCTGGCGTTCCTTGCCCGGATCGTACCAGGTGTTGACCCAGATCGCCTTCGTCTTGATTTTTGGATTTACCGACTGCGCGCCTAATGTCATGGCGTCGATGTTGCGAAGGACGGTGGGAATCGGAAACGACCCGATAAAGCCAAGCGTGTTTGTCTTCGTCATCTGACCGGCGATGACGCCGATCAAATAGAAGCCTTCCTCGAAGCGCGGCTCATAGACCGAAATGTTTGCCGCGGTCTTGAAGCCGTTCACGTGCTCGAATTTGACGTCCGGGAACAACTTCGAAACCTTCTGCAGCGGCTCCATATAGCCGAACGAGGTTGCGAAGATCAGCTTATTGCCATCGGCGGCGAGCTGGCGGAAGACGCGTTCGGAATCGGCGGTCTCGGGGACATTTTCCACGAACGTGGTCTTGATCGCGGAGCCGAGCGCCTCTTCCAACTTCTGTCGGGCCACATCGTGCTGTTGCGTCCAGCCGCCGTCGCCGCGCGGGCCGAAATAGACGAAGGCGATCTTAAGAGGGTCGGCGGCGAAGGCTGACACCGGCGCTGCCAGCATCAGACCCGTTGCAATGCGTAGGGGTAAAGATTTCAATGTTTTGCTTAGCTGCATGATGCTTACCTTTTGGTTAGGGCTGGAACTGCTTGTGAGGCGACTGGACCGCGAAGCCCTCACGCGGCCGAATGGAAGCTATGGCCGAGAGAGGCCGGTTGGTTCAGCAAAATCGTTTTGGGATCGCGACAGATGATGACCAGAACAACGATCGTCGCCGCGTAAGGCAACATCGACAAGAACTCGGTCGGGATCGGCAGACCGAACCCTTGCGCGAAAAGCTGGAACTGCGTAACGCCACCGAACAGATATGCGCCGACGACAACGCGTGTCGGCTTCCACGTACCGAACACGACAAGCGCGAGCGCAATCCAGCCTTTGCCGGCTGACATGCCTTCGACCCACATCGGCGTCTGCGCTAGCGACAGATAGGCCCCGGCGATACCGGCGGTCGCGCCACCAAACAACACGGCCAGGTACCGGGTGGTCAATACCGGTTTTCCGATGGCGTGAGCGACGCCCGGCGATTCCCCGATCGCTCGCAGCGTCAAGCCCGCACGGGACTTGGTCAGGAACCACTGCACGCCGATGAACAGCGCGACCGAAAGATAGACCATGATGTCGTAGTGAAACAAAAGATCGCCCAGAACGGGAATGGCGGTCAGCCCGGGAATAGTGATCGGCGGCAGCCGGTTAACCGGCAAGCCGGCCAGATTGTAACCGACGAAGGCCGACAGACCGATCCCGAACAACGTCAGCGCGAGACCGGTCGCCACCTGATTGGTTTGCAGGTTGAGCGTGAGAAAGCCGAAGACCAACGACAGCGCGACGCCGGCGAAAGCTGCCGCTATGAACCCGACGGCGTCGCTTCCGGTTGCAAGCGTAGCGGCAAAGCCGGACACCGCACCGATCAGCATCATGCCTTCAACCCCGAGATTGAGGACGCCGGATCTCTCGACGACGGTTTCGCCGAGCGCGGCATAGATCAACGGCGTGGCTGCTACCACGGTAGAGGCAACCATCGGAACAAGCGAACTCATACAGCGTTCTCCAACGTGGTCGCCGCCTTCGGCGCGGGGCGCTCGGGAACGCCCGCTCGCTTCAATCGGAACGTGATGAACAGATCCGCGGCCAACAGGTAGAAAAGCAACAGCCCCTGGAACAATCCGGTGATCGCGGACGGCAAACCCATCCCCATCTGTGCCGCCTCGCCACCGAGATAAAGCAGCGACATCAACAGCGCACCGAACACGACTCCGATCGGATGCAGTCGTCCAATCCAGGCGACGATGATCGCAGCAAAACCATAGCCGGGCGAAATTTGCTGCTGCAGGCGACCGATCGGACCGGCGACTTCGCAAATCCCGGCAAGGCCGGCGGTAGCTCCGCACAGCATCAGCGCAATCCAGATATTTCGTTTTTCCGAAAAGCCCGCATAGGCGGCGGCGGCGGGCGCGAGCCCCGCCACCTGCATCCGGAAGCCAGCGAAGGTTTTCTGCGAGAATATCCAGGCGACCAGCGCCAGCCCCACGGCGTAGACGATGCCCCAGGTCACGCGCGTTCCGTCGATCAGAACCGACATGGTTTCGGCATCACCGAAACCCTGGGATTGCGGGTAGTTTTGTCCTTGTGGATCGCGCCAGGGGCCGTGCACCAGCCAGGACAAGACCAGCTGGGATATATACACCAGCATCAGCGTCACAAGAATTTCGTTGGTGTTGAATCGGGTTCGCAGGAAGGCCGGGATGGCGGCCCAGGCCATGCCGCCGAGTACACCGGCGAGCAGCATCAGCGGCATCGCCCAACTGGAATCGCTGTCGCCGAACCAGAGCGCAACGCCGCCGCCTGCAATCGCGCCCATCGTAAGCTGCCCTTCGGCGCCGATATTCCAGACATTGGCGCGAAAACCCAGGGCAAGGCCGAGTCCGCAGAGCAGCAACGGCGTCGTCTTGAGCAGCAATTCGCCGATGCCATAGCTGTTCGACAGCGGTTTGACAAAGAACAGATAGAACGCTTCGACCGGATCTTTGCCCAACGCGCTGAACAGCAAAAATCCGGTCACAAGCATGCCCAGCGCCGCCAGCACCGGCGAGGCGATGCGCATCGTGGAAGAAGGCGTGGCGCGCCGCTCAAGCCTGAGCATAAGCCGCCTCCAACTGCGAACGTGCGGATGCAGAGCTGTCGCTTGCTTGGTCGCCGAATTTGCCGCTCATCCATGTCCCGATTTGCTCGATCGACGTCTCGGCGGGTCGAACCGAAGGCGAAAGCCGCCCCTGGGCCAGCACCGCAATCCGATCGCTGATACTGAAAAGCTCATCGAGTTCTTCGGATATCACCAATAGCGCCACGCCTTGGTCGCGCAGATCGATCAACGCTTGCCGGATAAGCTGCGCCGCGCCGACATCCACGCCCCAGGTCGGCTGGGCCACGATCATCATTTTGGGCTGCAGCATGGTCTCTCGTCCAACGATGTACTTCTGCAGATTGCCGCCTGACAGGCTCGAGGCGACAGATTGCTCGTCGCCGCATTTGACCTTGAAGCGGTCGATGACGGTCTTGGAGAAGGTCCGCATCACGGCAGGATGGATTATCCCCTTCAGCACCATGCCCTTTCGCGCGCCGGTTAGCAGGGCATTAAAAGCCAGGCTCATCGGCGGCACCGCCCCTCGCCCAAGCCGCTCTTCCGGAACGAAGGTCAGCCCGAGCGCACGGCGCTTCGCCGGATTGAGATCGCCGACCGGCTGCCCCAACAACTTGATCATCGAACCCGGAGTGCTCAAACGCTCGCCCGAGAGCGCTGTCATCAGCTCCTTCTGGCCATTTCCGGAAACGCCGGCGATTCCCAAAATCTCGCCGCTGCGCACCGTCAGGCTGATGTCCTTGAGCGAAGTGCCGAACGGGTCTGGCGAGGCCAACGAAAGGTGCTCGACCTCGAGCCGCGCTTCCTTGGGTTCGCGTGGCGTGAGATGGCATTCCGCCAGCTCGCCGCCAATCATCATGCGAGCCAGGCTCTCATTGGTTTCATTCCGGGGAATTGCAGTGCCGCTGACGCGCCCGCCGCGCAGCACCGTCGCGGTATCGCAGAGCGCGCGGATTTCATCGAGCTTGTGGCTGATATAAAGGATACTGCACCCTTCAGACGCCAGGCGCCGAAGGGTCTTGAACAATATCAAGACAGCTTGCGGCGTAAGCACCGAAGTAGGCTCGTCCATGATCAGGAGCTTGGGCTCCTGAAGCAGACAACGCACAATCTCGACGCGCTGCCTCTCGCCCACCGACATGCTGTGAACGAGACGGTACGGGTCAATGGGAAGCCCGTATTTTTCCGACACCTCGGTAATCTGGGCCGCCAGTTGCGCCGTCGGGACGTGCTCATCCAGCGCCAACGCGATATTTTCCCAGACGGTCAGGGTCTCGAACAACGAAAAATGCTGGAACACCATGCCAATGCCCATGCGCCGCGCTTGGGCCGGGGCGACAATGGTTTCGTACTGATCGTTCCATAGAATCGTGCCGGCATCCGGTTTCGTGACGCCGTAAATAACCTTCATCAGGGTACTTTTGCCGGCGCCGTTCTCACCCAGCACAGCATGAATCTCGCCCGGGCGAACGCTCAGGGAGACGCCGTCATTGGCCACGACGCTCGGATAACGCTTCGTGATGCCGGTAAGCACCAACCGCGGCTTTTGATGTTCAATTCCCGAATGGTCCATCGTTTCGATCAGTCTCGCAATGGCGGCGGCATCCTTCAAACCACAAGCAATCTGCGCGCCAAGTCGGCTAAGTCCGCCTTCGGAGGAGCAAATCCGAGCATTTTTGTCCGATTTTACAGCGTCTCGACGGCCACGCCGGATGACGCGCGGGCGCGCTTAACGTCCGCGGCGGGGACGTTCTGGCATCGTGCGATCTCCGCCGGCCAACGGTCAATCGGCGCGCAGCCGTCGATCGGCGGCGCAACTTGAAATCGAAGGAGAGGCGGCGGCTTCTACCGTTACGCGGCCGACCCGATGTCTTCGCGGCGCGGCCGAAAGATGCGCACCCGATATCGAAAAACAGTTGCGCTCGCCGCGTGGATAGCGCCGGGCTGCAATTTGTTGCAGAAGCAAGGGTTGCCAACTAGCATCCTGTTACGTCCAAGAAATCCTTCCGGGCTTACGGAGGCAGAATGCCCTTTGTCCAAGCGCCTGACCGCACCCAGCTTTATTGTGAAGGGGTCGGGACTGGAAGCGCCGTCATTTTCGTTCACGAGTTTGTTGGCGCTGGCGGAATTGTTCTTCGCAGCGGAGTCAGGCCGCTCGCTCGCACACAAGAAGGCGACCTAGCAGAGCGGGATCGATGAAAACCTGGATTCGCGATCCGATCGCCATGCTGGCCGATGGAGGCCCGCGTGGGCTTGTGGTTGAAAGGGGCAGGATCATCGAACTCGTCGGCCGGCAAGGGCCGACGACGCCTTGCGACGAGGTCTTCGATGCCCGGCGGCACGTGGTAATCCCAGGGCTGGTCAACGCTCATCACCATTTCTTCCAGACGCTGACGCGCGCGCATCCGCAAGCAATCAACAAGAACCTGTTTCCGTGGTTGAAGCAGCTTTATCCGATCTGGGGCGCGCATCTTGATCGCGATTGCTTCCGTCTTGCCGTGCGCGTCGCGCTGACCGAACTCTTGATCTCGGGCTGCACCACCGCATCGGATCACCTGTTTGTCTTTGCGGACGATATGGCCGACGCAGTCGACATTGAGGCGGAAGAAGCTGCGAAATTGGGAATGCGCATGACACTGACGCGCGGCGCCATCAATCTCGGTTTTGCGGATGGCGGTCTCGCCGACGAACGATTGATGCAGAACTACGACGCGATTATCCTGGACTGCGAACGGGTGCTTGCGAAATATCACGATCCGAACGAGGGTTCTTTCCTGCGCGTAGCGCTTGCCCCATGCGCCCCTTTCAACGTCACCAAGCGGCTGATGGTGGATACGGCTGATCTCGCCGAGAAACACAATTGCCTCCTTCACACCCACTTGGGAGAAACCCGCGATGAGGACGCTTACTGTCTTCATCACTATGGCTGTCGACCGCTCGACTATTTGGAAGAGGTAGGCTGGCTGAACGAACGCGTCTGGCTGGCGCACGGCATCCACTTCAACGATGCGGAGATCGCACGCCTGGGCAAGCATGGAATTGGAATTTGCCATTGCCCGACATCGAACATGATCCTTTCCTCGGGCATCTGTCGAACCAAGGACATGGAAGCCGCCGGCGTGGCGGTCGGCCTTGGCGTCGACGGCTCCGCCTCAAACGATAGCTCCAACTTGATCGAGTCGGTCCGGCACGCGTTCCTGCTCGGACGACTGGCATACGACGCATCCTCGATCACCCATTTGGACGCTTTCCGTTGGGCGACCGAAGGATCCGCCAGATGTCTCGGGCGAAGGGATATCGGCGCGATCGAAATCGGACGCCAGGCAGACCTCGCGTGCTTCACCTTGGACGAATTGCGGTTTTCCGGAGCCGGCGATCCGATTGCCGCCCTCGTGCTGTGCGGTGCGCATCGGGCTGACCGGGTGATGATCGCAGGCGAATGGCGGGTGACGGAGGGCGTGCCGGTCGGAATGGATCTGGCGCGGCTGCGGTACGAACACGGCCGGGCGGCGGCAGCGTTCGTGGCGAGCGCTTAAGACCTGCCGCGATATCTTCGCGCAAACACCGCCACCGGTATGCAACTGCACTATTTTCGAGTTTCTTTGCTCAATCGTTGATCACGCGGTCCGATTCAGGGCCTAGAACCCCATTTGACTGGCGGCCGTGCTGCTCAATCGATCGGCTTGACCGCTAATCTTCGTCAACTCTACTCTTGAGCATAAATTCCGGCTGCAATGGGTAAGTGCCTGGCGTCGGATTCCGGCACGCTTTGCGGAGTCCTCCATGGCCAGAGACGGAAATTCCTATCTTTCGAGTCTGCGCGACAACCGTTCGATCTACATCGACGGACGCAAAGTCACTGATGTCACAACGGACTGTTGCTTTCGAGGCGTAGTCGGCACCGCCGCCGGCCTGTATGATTTTCAGGCGGCGCCGGAAAATCTCGCACAAATGACATTCCGGTCGCCCACAAGCGGCGATCGAGTCAATCTGGCGTGGCTGCTTCCAAAGACCTACGGCGACCTGGTCAGGCGCCGCCAGGCCATCGAAAGATGGTCGATGCTTTCGTGTGGCATGATCGGCAGGTCGCCGGATCACGTTGCGTCGACGCTGGCAGGTTTCCGGATGGGGCTCGCGGCGTTTCGCGACTACGACCCGGCGCGCGCGGCCGCCCTGGAATCCTATTTTCAGTACGCCCGGGACAACGACCTTTTCCTGTCCTACGTCATCATCAACCCGCAATCGGACAAGGCCAGATCGGCAGGCGGCCAACCCGATCCACATCTTGTGGCTTCCGTCGTCGACGAGGACAGCGAGGGTATAACTATTCGCGGCGCAAAAATGCTCGCCACGAGCGGTGTCATGGCGAACGAACTTTTAGTTTCGGGCTTCCAGGCATTGCAGGCCGGAGACGAAGCCTACGCCTTCACCGCCGTGGTCCCGCTCAGCGCCAAGGGCCTGACCCTGATGTCGCGCCGCAGCTATGAACAAAACGCGACATCCGCGTTCGATTATCCGCTTTCGTCCAGGTTCGACGAGAACGACGCCGTCGTCCACTTCGACGACGTCAAGATACAATGGGATCGCGTCTTCGTCTTCAAGGACCTGAAGATGGCTCAGGCACAGTGGCACGATACGAGAGCCCATGTCTTGCAGAACTATCAGTGCATCGTCCGCCTGATGGTGAAGCTCAAGTTCATGGTCGGACTTGCACGAAAAATTGCCGAAACCAACAACATCATCAACTATCCTCAGGTGCGTGAGACCTTGGGATTGATGGCCGCGAAGGTCAGCAACATCGAAGCGCTTGTGATCGCGATGGAGCTTAAAGGCGAGACCTTCCAGGAATTCTATGTTCCGGACCGGGCGATGCTATGCGCTGCCCAGGTCATCGCGCAGGCAACCTATCCGGAGATCGCGGAGGCTATTCGCTCGCTTTCCGGCGGCGGCATGATCATGGTTCCCTCATCCCACGCCGATTTCGCAACGGCGGAAACCAACGCCATCATTCATAAGACGCAAATGTCCGCGATTGCGACTTCAGAAGAGCGCGTCAAGCTGATGAAGCTCGCGTGGGACGCCGTTGGCTCCGAGTTCGGATCGCGTCATCTGCAATATGAAATGTTTTATTCAGGCGCCCCCTTCGTGACGCGCGGAAATTCCTTTCGATTTTTTGATTGGGACGGGGCCAAGGGCGCGGTCGACCAATTCATGAACTCCTACGGTTTGCCTGAAACGAAGTTGAAGCTTCCCGACGCCGCCGAGTGATTGCAATCATGTACAGTACGGATGAAATCAGGCGACTCGCATTCGTCGAGCACGGTCGGCGACCGTTGAGGCTGGTGAAGGATGGACCACTCGCTGATTTGTCATTTGCGGCGAAAGACCTGATCGATATTGCCGGATACAAGTCGGCCTGGGGCAACCCGGATCGATTGCGCGATGCCGATCCGGCCACAGCTACCGCGCCCGCCGCGCTGGTGCCGCTGATGGCGGGAGCGCATCTCGTCGGAAAGACCCATACGGATGAGGTCGCTTGCGGAATGTTCGGAATGAATCCGCATTTCGGCACGCCGATCAATCCAAAGGCACCCACGCGCGTCCCCGGCGGATCTTCGAGCGGTTCTGCCTCCGCCGTAGCAGCAAATTTCTGCGATTTTGCGCTCGGGACCGATACCGGCGGATCGATCCGCGTTCCCGCGAGTTTTTGCGGCCTTTATGGCCTGCGGACGACGTTCGGTCGCTTGTCGGTGGCCGGAATCATGGCAATGGCGCCTAGCTTCGACACCGTCGGCTGGCTCGCGCGCGACGCGGCTACGCTGAAGCGCGTCGGCGAGGTCTACTTTGGTCCGATCGAAAATTTTAAGCCTGCGCGGCTGTTGCTCGCGCGTGACGCGTTCAATATCCCCGCGCCCAGAATCGGAGAGATCCTGCTGCCGGCGGCCAAATCGCTCGGCGACATGACCGAGGTGACGCTGTTTGCGGAAGGCGTCGAATACTGGCTGGAGACCTTTAGGCCCCTGCAGCTTTATGATCTCTGGTCGACGCTCGGCGCCTGGGGCAAGCGACCTGGGCGAACGCTTAGCCCCGCCGTGGCCGAACGGATCGATCTGTCGTCACGCGTCGATCCAGCCAAGTTCGCGGCCGCCATCGTCAGGCGTGAATCCCTCACCGATCGGCTGGTGACGCTGCTCGGCAACGACGGCGTACTGATCCTGCCAACGGCGCACGAGCTTCCGCCGTTTCGCGACGCGCCAGTGTCGGCGCAGGTCGAATTTCGGGAAAAGACGCTCGCCCTCACCTGTGTTGCGAGCCTGTGCAGATTGCCGCAAATCAATATCCCAGCCGTCACTGTCGATGATTGCCCTGTCGGTCTATCCTTCATCGCTGGACCACGCGGAGACCAACTTCTGCTGAACCTCGCGGAAAAGATCGGAAATGCCTTGCCGGTGGCTTCGCTCGAAAAATGAAGGCCAACAATGAACGGGATTTCGTCGGTTACGGCAGGAGGCCGCCCGATCCGCGCTGGCCGAACGGCGCGCGCCTAGCGCTCGTGGTCGTTCTCAATGTCGAGGAGGGTGCAGAACCGTCGATCTCCGACGGTGACGATGCTACGGAAACCGCGCTGACCGACGGCATTCGAGAGGAAGTGCCTGCGGGCACCCGCGATTTCGTCGCCGAATCGCTGTTCGAATACGGCTCGCGGATCGGCTTTTGGCGGATCATCAATTTGATGAGGGAACGCGGTATACCGGTCACCATTAACGCGTGCGCCCAGGCGCTTTCGCGCAATCCTCAGATGGCGGAAGCGATCAAGGAGTTTGGCTTCGACCTTTGTTGCCATGGCGACCGTTTCGTCCAGCATTTTTTGCTGACCGAAGAACAGGAACGAGCCGTCATCGCACGCTCCGTTGCCGGCCTCGAACGGGCGATCGGACGACATCCGCTCGGCTGGCAAAGCCGCTACTCTCCCAGCCGACACACCCGCGCGCTTCTCGTCGAGCATGGTGGCTTCCTCTACGATTCGGATAGTTATGCCGATGACTGGCCCTATTGGGTCAAAGTCGGCGAGCGGCCTCATCTCATCATTCCCCACAGTTTTACGAACAACGACAATCGACTCGCCACCGCCAAACTCGGCACGGCGAACGATTTCTATGATCATCTCTCGTCGGCGCTGCGCGTGCTCCATGCGGAAGGCACAAGTCATCCGCGGATGATGACGGTGAGCCTTCACAGCCGAATTTCGGGCCAGCCGGCGCGGTTCGAGGCCGTCGTGAAGTTTCTTGATTTCGCGGCGAAGCATGAAGGAATCTGGTTCGCCAGCCGCTCAGATATCGCCCGTCATTGGATGGATTTCCACCCTGCGGAGCAGCATCGATGAAGGCCAATGAAAGCCTCCTCCTTGCTGGTGGGCTTGTCCTCGATCCGGAATCAGGAACGGTCGATCGCAAGGATCTGCTGATCGAAGCCGGCAAGATCGCCCATATCGGCGCGCCCGGCACCTTGGCGGCCACCGCCACCACACAGCACGATGCCCGCGATCGCCTGATCGTTCCCGGTCTCGTGAATGCCCACACCCACGGCCACGCCAATCTCATGAAGGGTGTAGCTGAAGCGTGGACGCTTGAGGCCTCCTTGACAAACGGACCATGGCTCGCCGGGACGCGAGATCCGGAGACGATCTATCTGTCTACGCTGCTCGGCGCCATCGACATGCTGTCGAAGGGTTGCACGGCTTGCTTCGATCTCGTCTACGAATTCCCACGGCCGACCGCGGAAGGTTTTGCGGCGGCGGCGAAAGCTTATGCCGACGCCGGCATGCGCGCGGTGCTTGCGCCGATGATCGCCGATCAAAGTCTCTTTCAGTCGATTCCGGGATTGGCCGAAACGTTACCGCAGGATTTGCGTAGCTCCGTTAGCAGTTTCGACCTGGCAAGCGGAGACCGGACTATTGCGGCCGTCGACGCGATCGTGGCGGCGCGCAGGGAGATGCCGGATTCCGTAACTATCGCCATCGCACCCACGATCCCTCATCACTGCTCCGAACGTTTCCTGCGCGACTGCATGGATATCGCGAACCGTCACGACCTTCCGATCCACATGCATATCGCGGAGTCCCGGCTGCAGGCAGTCGTCGCTCGAAAGATCTACGACCGTTCCGCGGTTCGCTATCTTGCCGACCTTGGAATGCTCCGGCCGGGCTTCACCGCGGCCCATTGCGTGTGGGTCGACGAGGACGATCTCGATTTGCTTGCCGAGCAAGGCTGCTCCATCGCCCACATACCCGCCAGCAATTTCAGGCTTGGATCTGGCGCTGCACATGTCAGGCCAATGCTGGAGCGAGGCATCAACGTCGGTTTGGCAACGGACGGCGCCAACTCCTCGGATTCGCTCAGCATGCTGCAGGCGATGCGGCTCGCATCCTTTGGCGCCCGGATTTTTGCGAGCTCGCGCGAAAGCTGGTTACATGCGCAAGAAGTCGTCAAGCTCGCGACGCAGGGCGGCGCAAATCTCCTTGGGCTCAAATCATGCGGCCGGATCGAGCAAGACGCTTGCGCTGACCTGGCCCTGTTCGATCTTAACCACGTCGATTTCGTTCCTGACACCGATCCCATCAACCAGCTGGTGACGTGCGCCGATTCCGCATCAGTTACCGACGTGATGGTGGGCGGCGTGTTCAAGGTTCTCGATCGGAAAGTCGTTTCAGTTGACACGACCGGCCTGCGTAGCCGCATCCTTGATTGCGTTGCAAGGCTCGCCGCAACCACGACCGAGGCGCGGGCCCTGGCCAGCCGGCTCGAACCGCATGTCGTTGGCTTTGCCCAATCGATGTCGCGGGAGCCGCTTTCGATCGAACGGCGGATCAGACCGGAGCCGAGATAACCTCATGGTGGCGACGAAAGAGACAAATTCCGATTTCGCCGAGTTAGAGCGGCGCGTTCGTTTTGAACTGGATTGTCTCGGGTACCCGACGCGACAATGGATGGTTCCTCGCCGCCGAAACGGCATGCTCGTGCATGACGTCGTAATCGTCGGTGGCGGCCAGAGCGGAATATCGATTGCCTTCCGGCTTCTGCGCGAACGAATAACCAACCTGCGCGTGCTCGACCGGAGTCCGGAAGGCTTCGAGGGGCCATGGCTGACATTCGCCCGCATGCGTCAGCTGCGGACGCCGAAGATCGTAACGGGACCTGATCTCGGTATTCCCAGCCTCTCGGCTCGCGCGTGGTGGCAGGCGCAGTTCGGCGAACAATCCTGGGAAGGATTGGACAAGATCCCGCGCGAGTTGTGGCAAGCCTATCTTTTGTGGGTCCGCAAGACCGTCGGCATAGATGTCAGCAACGAGACCGAGGTCATCGACATTGAGCCGCTCGACGACCTGCTCGTTGTCCATGCAAGGAGGGGCGGCAACACCGAAAGACTTCTTGCCCGCAAGGTCGTGCTTGCGACCGGAATCGAAGGGTCCGGCCGCTGGGTGGTACCTGCAGGGATCGCCGAGGCGTTGCCCCGAGACCGCTATGCCCATACCTCGGACCAGATCGATTTTGCTTCGCTTGCAGAAAAGACGGTCGCAGTGGTAGGCGCCGGAGCTTCCGCGTTCGACAATGCCGCGATGGCACTTGAGAATGACGCAGCGTCGGTCGAGTTATTTGTCCGCCGAAAGCAGCTTCCAACCGTCAATCCGAACCGGTGGATGGAATTTGCGGGATTTCTTCGCCATTTCGGTGATCTCGATGACGAGCGAAAATGGCGCTTCATGAAACTCATTTTCGACATGAACCAGCCTCCCCCGCAAGAAACCTTTGACAGATGCGCTCGCTACAAGAACTTCTCGATGCAGCTCGGTTGTCCGCTCGAGTGCGTCCGTTTCGAGGATGAAAGGATTTGGCTCACCACTTCGCGCGGGACCAAGGCCTTTGATTTCTTGATAGCGGGCACCGGGTTCACCGTCGATCTAGCTCCGCGACCCGAATTGGCGCGATTCCATGACAAGATCGCCCGTTGGTCCGATCGCTATCATCCGCCCGACGGCGAGGAGCACCCGCTGCTTGGCGCCTACCCTTATCTCTCTCCCAATTTTCAATTCACCGAAAAGAGTAAGGGAGCAGCGCCCTTTCTGACGAATATTTTCAGCTACACATTTGCGGCGATGCCGAGTCTCGCCTGCTCTGCAGGCATCTCCGCGCTCAAATTCGGACTAGACCGGATCGCCACCGGAATCAGTCGCGGACTGTTCGTCGAGGACGCCGACGCCCACCTTCAATCGCTTCGCGACTATGACGAGCAGGAGCTCGACCTCACCGCCGGTGATGAGCCACAGAAATTTTTTGGGGAATGACCGGACATGGTGAGCGTTGAAGATCGATCCAAGCGACTGCTCGAATCCGCGCTCAAGATAGAGAGCCCGTTTCAGCTCGACGAGACCTTGTGCCTTTACTCCCCCCAGGACAATGTCGATTCCCTCGAACACCCGCGCATCGCCGAGTGGCTGGACTTCATCGAGGGCGAATACGAACCTGAGTTTCCAAACGCGGAACGTCGCGTGCTGCTGTTCATGCCTTGCACCAAGACCAAGCCCTATCCCTTTTCCTCCGAGCATATGGCGATCAATCAGCGGTTGTTGGACGAAGGATACCGGCCGTCCCGCCGCTCCTATCTCCCTCAAGAACTCCTGGCGCGGCTTGAACCGCCATTTTCGCCCGAGGTCCTGAACCTATCGCCCCTCGTCGACAACAACGGAACGGTCCTGCACCGTATGGTCATTTCGGAGCCGATGGCAGTCGTTCCGTATGAGCACATTGCCGAATTTCGCGGCAAGCCTTCTCCGGCGGTCGCCTATGATGATCCCGGACTTTTCGAAAACCGGGGGAATGCCGTGTCGCCCTGGCGACCGGACTCGACCGCGGTGCGCATGTCGCCAACCCGCTGGAAATGGGGTGATGAAGAGCGTCGGCAGTATGTCGCGATGCATAATGAGATGGCGCGAATATTGGCTAACGTCGTCTCGCGGATCGGGCGAAACTATACCGACGTGATTTCCTGGGTTGCCCCAGGGCTCACCCATCGAAGCTTTGTGCTGGCACGCGGCGAGCGCTCCTTGCACCATGTCCTTACGTCGCGGAAGGTGGGCGCCAAGCGTATCGAGCTCGTCGGCGCCAACGATCATCTCCCCGCAGAACTGCGGATCGCCTGCCTTCCGTTGCCCGACGACTGCAAGAACGCAATTGCGCGTCTTTCGCGCCGCCTCAAGATCGACCTTCCCCGTGCAACGGCGATCTATGCGCGCGGAGGCGTCAACGCGACCCCGCTCGCTCTGCCGGAGCTTCTGGATGTTCTGGTCAAGCGGCTGGCCCACAACAACCTCGGCGTCGAAGGAAACAGAAGTGATGACAGCGTTGTCACTGACAATAGGCGTTAGCGACTCCGATCGGACCAGGCCGATCGCGAGTGGCGAGGTTCCGATCGCCGGAGTCGCCGCCGACGTGACGCTGATGGGTGTACAGGCGCTGTTCAACCAGCAACTGACCGAGCACACTTTCGATTGCTGCGAATTTCCGCTCTCATCCTATCTGCGATCGCTGGAACATCCAGAGAGACGATACGTGGCAGTGCCGGTATTTCCTTCGCGGCACTTCCGCTTCTCAAGCGTTTTCGTCAACGCTGCAAAGGGAATAAGCAAGCCGGCCGACCTTGCAGGCAAACGCATCGGAGTTCCGGTGTTTGACATGGCCGCTGCGGTTTGGCTTCGCGGCATCTTTCAAGATCATTTTGGACTATCGCGCACCTCGCCGATTTATGTCGCGGGAGGATTGGAGGCTGCGCGCACTGGCGACGAACATCCGCAATTCTATCCCGACCGGTTCAGGCACGAGCAGCGAAACGACAAGAGCCTGGCCGTCCTGCTGGCCGAAGGTGAAATCGACGCGTTGTATACCGCGCGAGCACCCAGCACCTGGCCATCGGCTTCGGTGAGCCGTTTATTCGCGGACCCGACGCAGGCGGAGCTCGATTACTTTTCGAAGACCGGAATCTTTCCCCCGATGCATATCATTGCGGTCAAGCGGAAGCTTGCGCGATCCAAACCCGGCCTGATGATCGCCATCTTCGAAGCTTTTGCCCGGGCCCAGAAAATTGCCAGAGAAAAGCTGTTCGATTCTGCCGCCTTGTGCACGATGTTGCCGTGGCAGCTCGAAAGCCTGATTTTTACGGAGCAGCGGCTTGGCAGGGATTACTGGCCGGTCGGATTTGCGAAAAATCGCGCGATGCTAGAGGTCATCATTCGCTACATGGTCGAGGATGGCCTGATCACGACCGAATTTTCGCCGGAAGAATTGTTCCCTGATGCAGACATTCTGAAAACATAGCGAACAGTTCGCCGCGAGCGCGGGGCTATTCCCAAAAGAAATGCAGGCAGCCCGTCATGGCGAGCGAAGCCACCATCGCGAAAACCGCAGCGCCGACGTTGGCTTCGAGGGCTTCAAAGAGATGCTCGATCGTTCGTCGCATGGAAAAATGCCTGTGAGTCGGCCAGCAGGCCTTCGTTTTGGGAAGTTTGGGGCACAAATATTGCTTTTGGTTTAACAGCCGCCTGAGGAGAAATACGTGAGCGACATTCCTGTGATTGACATAGCCCCTCTGGTCAACGGCTCGCCGGAGCAGGCGCAGGCTGTTGCAGGGGCCTTAGGCCGTGCATGCCGGGATGTCGGTTTCTTCTATATTACGGGGCATGGGGTTCCGCCGTCGTTGATGGCTCGCGTTTTCGATAGCTCCGCCGCTTTCTTTACCGGACCCGCGTCGATCCGAGAGGCTGCCTCTTTCAGCGGCCCCGGCGGCAACCGTGGCTACATACGTCTCGGAGGCGAGGCTCTCGATCCGGGCAAACCAGCTGACGTCAAGGAGGCCTTTAACATCGGCCTCGAGCTTCCGCCGGATGATCCGGAACTACTCGCTCGTGCCCCCTTTCGAGCCGCCAATTTGTGGCCGGATATAGCGGGCTTTCGCGACACCATGCTCGATTATTTCAACCGGGTCTGGCGACTGGGACGAGATTTGCATCGCGGATTTGCGCTCGACCTCGGACTTGAACCCGATTTCTTCGAGACCAAGCTCGACAAGCCAATCGCCACCCTGCGCCTGCTCCATTATCCTCCGGTCGCAGGGCCCCTTCCCGACGGACAAATGGGTGCGGGAGTGCATACCGACTACGGCAATGTCACCTTGCTGGCGACGGATGCTGTCGGCGGCTTGATGGTGCGAGACCGCTCAGGCCGCTGGCTCGACGCGCCCGTCGTGCCCGACGCCTTCGTCTGCAACATCGGGGATTGTCTGATGCGATGGTCGAACAATGTCTATGTTTCGACGCCGCACAAGGTGGTCAGTCCGCCAGGCAGGGATCGCTATTCGGTTGCGTTCTTCCTCGATCCGAATCCGGACGCCGTCGTTGCGTGTTTGCCGACATGCATAAGGCCGGACCGGCCAGCAAAATACGCCCCGATCACCGGCGCTGAATTCCTCCGCTCGCGGCTTGAACCAACTTATTCCTCGACAGTGACCTGACGGGCAGATCGATCCAAGATTGGCACTAAGGCGACATGGCTGCTTGGCTATCGGTGTTTGGCTAACGTCAGCTTTGCGGGCCAACAGCGGTCATTCCATAACCGCTCATTGCGGCGACACACCGACGAGCCAAATCGCAGCAAATCGTAGGTTGGCGTACGAAATAGTGAGAAGGCGTAGCGGGAGAGCGAATCGAACCCCGACCCGAACAATCCGGTTCTGGTTCTGCAGCAAGCGGTACCCCGCGGCGACGCGCAGAACTGATTGTCCGTTTTGCTCGCCCCAGTATCCCAATCTACGACGAGCACGTAATCGACCTGTACCATCGGATCTGCGCGTTGTATCGAATGGGGTGAAGATACAAAGGAAAAGTCGCACAGCAATCCGACCACAAAAAACGTCGCGCACGAGACCCGTTTTGTAACGACGGATTGGCCGTCTAACATTTGCAGCTACAGGGCAAAACGGCTATGGAAATCAACATGCGGACGTGGCGGAACTGGTAGACGCAAGGGACTTAAAATCTCCCGGCGCCACTGAAATTACTCATCTTTCCGATCTAACGCTGGCAGGCAATCCCCACGAAGCGGGTGGAGACCCGGCCGCATTGTCTAACACGCGGCCGCTTCTTCGCGCTGGCTGGCAGGGCCTCGAAAACGTGGGCCCACGTCATTTTACGGACATCGATAAACCGCAGGAGAGACCGATGCAGATTACTTCAGTCCGCTATCGCAAGCTGGTCTCTTTGCGCGGCTGTGAGCACAAAGCCCTTAAGGCAGAGAGCCCACCGTCGGGCCCGGCGAGCCGCCGGAAACGCCTGCTGCTCCTTATCGTTGCTGCCGTATGTGCCTTTGAAAGAGAGCTGACTGACCTTCTGCCTCGGCTGTCTCTGCGCAACCGAAAATGCCTTCGGCGGAAGTTGCTGCCATCCTTGAGTAATGATCTTGCCTTCGTATTCCGAGGTGTAGGAGTGTTCTTCTGCAAAGGAGAAATGCCCGTCGTCACGCTGCAGTATTGCAGCGCACCGCTACTGCGGCTTTCCTCTAGCTGACGATCTCAATTGCCTCTGACACCTTCACCAACTTCATCTGCTGTCTTTCCTTAGCTCTCAATACGGAGAGATGGCGCGCCGATCTCGGTACGCACCTTCTGGAGCTTGTCGGTCGAGCGTCCCGCGATCGCCCAGGACGGAGCATCGTCGCCGCGATAGGACGTCGCCAGATATTCGGCGATGAGACG